>SDBU01005038.1_pt1 | contig 15954 bp, 9 predicted proteins | sample 2277071 | NCBI WGS metagenome assembly SDBU01 (sample SAMN10397929, study PRJNA504765) | marine sediment metagenome | isolation source: marine sediment core GS08_GC12, 126 cmbsf | place: Arctic Ocean: Gakkel Ridge, Loki's castle | collected 2008
TTCTACAGAAGGCCCTGATGGTTTCCTTGACCTGACACTCAAATTCGAAACGCAAAGGATTGTGGAGGCGATAGGTGAGGTCGACCATGGCGATGAATTGACGTTGGAACTTACCGGCGTGTTGTCATATGAAACACATATAGAGGGAAGCGATTGTGTTATTATTCGCGGCAAGCATAAGCCTCTTAGCAAGGCAGACTTCAACGGCGACGGGATAGTCGATATGGCAGATTTCGCTGTTTTTGCCGAAAACTGGCTTCAATCGAGCATTGTAGAGTATTAATCCTGAAGGCTCTTAATGCTCAGCTTAGGCGTGGCGATGGCGATGGAGAGAATGCCAAAGGCAGCAGCGCCTAGCGCATAGGAAACCGGCTGCATAAATCTTTTATTGTAGCCTGCGTCTGTTCTCTCAAAGACTCGGCTATTCTGCATTCACCGTCGCTTACAATTTCTACCCCCTTCAACACTGAGTCCATCAATGCCGATATGCCCTCCATATCTTCAGTCCCCATCCCATTTTTTGTAACAATCGGCGTCCCCAATCTGATACCGCCGGCAGCCGAAGGACTTTTTTCGTACGGCAAATGAATCATATCGACAACTATACCGCACTCTTCCAGACACTTTTGTGCTGTCACCCCCGTCAAGCCCTCCCGCAATTTCGCCACGTTTACAAGAACCATATGGTTGTCTGTCCCGCCGGTTACTACATCGTATCCCAAATCCACGAGGCTGACCGCAAGTCTCTTTGCATTTTCTACGATTTTGAACTGCCTGTCTCTGTATTCATCGGAAAGCGTCTCTTTGAAAAAAACGGCTTTAGCGGCTATATTATTAAAGTAAGGTGTCCCCTGCACGCCCGGAAATGTTACCTCGTCAATATGTTCCCATAAAGGTATGTCCTTTGTCCCCACACCTGTCCTGAGCAAGGTCGAAGGATTTATTCTGCGGTCATAGTCTTTGCCCATCATTATCAGGCCGCCTCTCGGACCTCCCGGCTTATATGTACTTGTTGTTGTAAAATGCGCGTAATTTACAGGTGATGGATGAGCACCGGCCATCACCAGTCCGGATATGTGTGAGATGTCCGCTAAAAGATACGCCCCCACCTCATCCGAAATCTCTCTAAACCTCTCAAAATCTATCGTTCTCGTATAAGCGCTGGCTCCACATATAATCAGCTTTGGCTTGAATTTGACAGCCTTGTCCCTGATAGCATCGTAATCCAGAAGATAAGTTCCCCTGTCGACACTATAACTTTCTACTTCAAAGAATTTACCGGTAAAGGAAACTCTCGATCCGTGTGAATAATGCCCCCCCTGCTCCAAAGCCATACTAAAGACCTTGTCCCCTCTTTCCAGCAGTGCGGTAAGCACAATCTGGTTGGCTTGTGTGCCGGAATGAGGCTGCACATTTGCATATTGTGCGCCGAAGGTCTCTTTGGCCCTGCTGACGGCTGCGCCCTCCACATCGTCAACAACTTCACAGCCCCCGTGCATTCTGGCCCCGACAAATCCTTCGGCCGTCTTGTTCTGAAGCACCGAGCCAAGCGCCGCCAAAACCGCCCGCGAGCATTGGTTCTCTGCCGCCCCAAGCTGAAGTGTATTCTGTCTGCGCTCGTACTCTCTTGTTAGTAACTGATAAACCTGCTTATCAGATTCCTTCAGAGCGCCGAAAATGGCTTGATGATACTGTTGTGAAGATAATTCTTCCAACAACATATCTAAAACTTTCGAATCCCCTCTTCAGTCAACAAAAAAATCTGTCCGTATCTCTATCGGCTGTTGAAAATCAGTCAGCTAAAAAAAGTCCTGACAACATCGTTAAATGTTATATAAAGGAAAAATGTCCCTATAAGCACCCAGCCCGCATAAGCAAAAATGCCCTGCGTCCGCTCACTCAGCGCCGAGCCTTTAACCTTCTCGACCAGCAACAGCACAACCAATCCTCCATCAAGGGGCGGCAGAGGCAAAAAGTTCACCACCGCTATGCAGGCGCTTATCAGGCCAAGAAAGTACATGTAGTAAACAAACGGCCGCTCAGAAACTATTGTATAACTGGCCGCAAGGATACCAACTGGACCAAGGAGACTCTTCGGACTGACATCTCTGCCGACAAGACGCCTCAATGTCAGGTAAGTCTGGGCTATAAACATAACAGTCTTTTTATATCCCATACCGACTGCTTCAATGGGATTGTCGGCCCTATAAAGACGCTTCAAATCTTCAAATGGAACAAACTCGGCAAAAGTTGATTTGACTGTGATAGGCTCTCCATCGGTTTCCACATTCAAAGCAACACTGCCTGCTATTTGGTCATTGACCTGATAATCAATCGTGATTCGCTCACCGGGATACCGCCTGATTTCCCTGATAATATCATAGAAGCTCGACACCGGAACACCGTCAACTGCCGTAACCACAGCGCCATCAGGAATTTCTAACTTCGCAGGCCCGTCTTCGGTGGCAATAGTCTTGGCAACAATCGGATGCTCAGCGTCAAGAACAGGGATAATACCAATCAATACTCGGTCGCTGCCCCGCCGACGCTTCGGCTTAACTGTAACCATGAGTATTTCTTCGACTCCTTCAGCAATCCTGCGTAATACCTTTATGCCAAGGTCTTTTTTCTCATATTCAGTGGTAACCTCACGCATCTCTTTATAAGTCGGATTCTCCACATCACCAATCGCAAGAATAACATCCCCCTCTTGGAGGCCACAGTCAGCATCAACAACCTCTACCCGCAAACGCGGTACCATAGAATATATATGGCTAAGGTCGGATTCCGATGTAACCTGCTTTTGTACAGGTCCCAAACCGAGCCGAATTTCTGACTCAATCAACTTGGAGCCTTCGCCATTACCCACACGCAAACCTGAAATCACCACTGTTGGAGCAAGACAGTTGCGCACTATTTCCACCAGCTGCCAGTGAGTCTGGACATCTATACCATTAACAGACTTAATGCGGTCATCGGGAAGCAGTCCGAGTCTTTCACGAAGCGAGTTGACATCGGCAACCTTCGCTATAGTCAGACTTTGAGCAGGTTCAACACCAAAAAGTCTCATCGGATTACCTTCAAGCAGTTTAGCAACAATCGTAAGCTCCTCTACAGAGCCGTCCTCGTGCCTTACTTTCATCCTCACGGGCTCGTTGACATCAGACAAAGCCGCCGCTATCTGGATATTACTAAAGTCAAGATTCTCGTTCTCGCCCGCAATCTCAATTATCTCATCGCCGGCCTTAAGGCCCGCCAGGGCCGCCGGTGAACTCGGTATCACTCCACCAACCACCGCAGGAGGAAGCTCTATGCCAACCAGAAAAACAATCATAAAAATCAACACCGCACTTATGACGTTACAGATGACCCCTGCAGCAAGAATAGCCATACGAGAAGTAACCGGCTTGTTGGCGTAGGAACGCGGGTCGTCACTGTCCTTGACCGGGCCAATATCGTCCTGGCCTAACATCTTGACAAAGCCGCCGGCCGGAATAGCACCGATACGATACTCCGTCTCGCTGGCCTTGCCCCCTTTGCCGATTAGAAAACTCACACGGTCATCTTCCGACTCACCTTCTTTTTCAGAAAACTTCGGAAAAAGTCGAACACGATATCCCTTTTCAGTCCTTTGAATGCCCACCAACGCAGGTGGAAACCCGATAGAAAATGCTTCCACCTTCACGCCCGACAGCTTGGCAACTATAAAATGCCCGAATTCATGAACCAGAACCACCGCACCAAAACCAAGCACAACCAGCAGTATATTGCCAAAAGCACTGATGTTTCGAACTATCAGATAAATAGCTACCGCGGCCACTACACCCCATAATAACGCACGATAATACTTTTTAGGGATAATAGTGATGGTAGACCTATACCACTTACAGGTCACCCCAAAACGCTTTTTTTTGCTTTGGGGGGTCCCCTTCAACGAATCTTCTGTTTCAGACATTCAATAACCTCTCTTCTGGCCCAGGCGTCTGCTTCATATATCTCTTCCAGAGAAACACACCTCTTTACATCATGTTTATTCACGCAGTGCTCGACAAGTTCGACTATTGTAACAAATTTTATCCTGCCGGCCAGGAATTCTTCCACCGCCACCTCGTTTGCAGCGTTGAATACAACCGGCGCCGAACCCCCCGCACGCCCAACTTCGAAACCTAACGCCAGCGCGCGAAATTTTTCCAAATCGGGCTTTTCAAACGTAAGTTTCCCGACATCTTCGAGCCGAAGGCCCTTGACAATTCCTTCAACACGCTCCGGATATGTCAGAGCATATTGAATCGGCAGACACATATCAGGCAGTCCAAGCTGCGCTATTACCGACCCGTCCACAAATTCGACGAGTGAATGTACAATCGATTCCGGGTGTACCAGGACATCTATCTTTTCGACCGGCATATCAAAAAGCCAGCGCGTCTCGATAACTTCAAACGCTTTATTGGCCATCGTCGCCGAGTCAATAGTAACCTTCGGCCCCATGTCCCAGACCGGGTGAGCAAGGGCCTGCTCGACTGTTACATTCCGGATGTCCTCAATAGTGGCGCCTCTTAACGGCCCGCCCGATGCGGTTAGAATGATTTTACGAACCTCACTGTGCGACCCGGCCTGCATTGCCTGGAATATCGCCGAATGTTCACTATCCACCGGCAAAATAAGGCCCCCATTCTCCTTCGCCGTTCCCGTAAGCAGCTCACCGGCGATAACAAGCGGCTCTTTGTTGGCGATAGCGAGTGTCTTGCCCTTCTCAGCCGCCGCAAGAAGCGCAGGCAGACCCGCCGCACCAACAACCGCAGTAAGGACAACATCGACCTCTTCAAGCTCCGCAATCTCTGTCAAAGCATCAGGCCCGGCCAGAATCTCAACTCCCAAATCCCCGACCAGCTCTCGAAGCGCCTCGACATAATCAGCGTTTGTAACGGCAACATACCTCGGCTTATACTTTCTTGCCTGTTCCGCCAAAAGCTCAACACTGCTGTGAGCGCTCAACGCAACCACTTCGTATTGCGTTTTTTCCTTCTCGCAATACGCATCACGCACGACGCACGACGAATTAAGCGCATCGATTACGCGCAGTGCATTTTTACCTATTGAGCCCGTCGAACCAAGAATAGCGATACGCCTGGACTTCAAAAGCCAACCCCTTCTTTATAGCCGATTCTGTATCAAATCCATTATCAACAAACGCAGATCGTACCCTAAATCCGCCCATCCTGTCAAGATAAGAATTGCTATTTGCTAAAAGCAGGTACTTATCACTGTAGATTGGATCGCTATCCCTCACGCAATACGCTTCACGATTACAACGGCGCCGATATCTTATCTCTTCGCTGATTCCTCGTCCTGAATTGTAGCGGCGACATCCCGACAAGGTCCTTAAAAGTGCGGGAAAAATAGCTTTGATTGTTATAGCCGACCTGAAAACAAATCTCCGTACAGCTCTGTTCCGTCGCCAGCAGCATCTGCTTGGCCCGCTCTATACGCACACTTGTCAGGTAATCGATTATCGTAATCCCCATCTGCTCTTTGAATAAATGCGCCAGCCGCGAAACGCTCAGGTAAGAAACCTTGGCGATGTCGGCAAGTGTTATATGCTTATCGTAGTTGGCGTCGATATAATTTATAGCAGGCCGGATTTGAGTCACCTTTCTGGCGTCCTGTGATGAATAAACCAATTCGACAAATTCGTTCAACGCCGTACTAATCCACGCACACAAATCCTGCTGGTTGTTAATTTGCATCACCTTGTTTACAAACCTGAGATTCTTTTCAAGCATAACGTCAATATCGACTCCGCCTTCCACCGCTGACCGGCTAAGAATACTAAGCAGCTCCAACAATCTTGCTTTAAGGACGCCTAAGTCGCCGGGATTATGAAACAATATCGTTCCCAGTATGGAATTCAGAATCTCCTTGGCCCCGGTCCTGTCGCCGATTTTGACCTTGCCTATCAGCTCGCGTTCACTTTCCAGGGGATACCGCCATTCCGTACCTACCTTCTTTCTCTCCTGGATGAACTCCCCTATCTGCGACTGCTGTTCCGATCGCTGCTGCCGCCATCTGATTACGCGCGGGTCGAATCCGCCAACTTCGTAGAGCAAATCAAACAAAAACTCCGCTGCCCTGTGTATTTTTCCCCCATGGATAACCGGCAGCTTACGAATCGCTGCCACTAATTTTTTCTTATCTACCTGAACGTCCTTCAATCGCTTCCGGATATCGCTGACCAGAATCTCCGATGCCGGCTCCCACAGGCACTTGCCGAAAAACATACCCCCCAAAGCTTTATCCTTATCCATAACCGGCACACAAACCAGCACAATCCCCGCGTGGCAAAGGCAAATATAAGACTGCCCCGTCTCTATCGCTATCTCAAGACTGCGCACGCGTTCTTTCTTACATCTCCTTCGGCCGATAGGATTACTGCGAACAACTCGGCAAAACGCCGGATGGCAGTCGGAGCTGCACAGCCCCTTTATTTCCACCCCGCTGTCGTTCGTCGTTTCAAGACCCAGCTGAAAATGTTTGCGAAAAACACCCTCTATCCTTTCAAACTTCCCCCTCGTAAGCAGTTTTGTTAACACTGATTTATCAGCCATCTATACTATCCACCAATAGTAAACACAAATCGCAATCCGTTGTCATTTTTCAGCAAGATTGTGCAATTATACCACATAGCAAGATAAGAACAATATCTTTTTTCCCATTTCCGAGAAGGCCCAGAGCCGGAAAATTCCACCAGCGTAAGCGGGGATACATCCACTTGTCCCTGCATGTCTTAGCTTGTGCCTGCGAAGGCAGGTTGCAGGGATCCCCTCACCAATCACCACTCCACCAATATCGAGCATCCAGAATCGCTTGTCCGCCGTAGCTTAAGCGAAGGCGGAAGCATCGAGTATCGAGCAAATTTCAATCAAAAGCGCACATACCTGGCGCCCAAAAACCGAAAAAATAAAAAATTTTTATCTCCTTTTCTCACATCGAGTTACGAGCGACAGGCGACGAGCGACGGCTCTTATTTTCGCATCAAACGCGCACATTCGAGCAATTATAGAGGGCCGCTTTTTTTGTAGCTTGCATTTCGGATATTCCAATCCGAAGCCCTCGTTTTGAAAATTCAGGATTTTGGAATTCGATATTGTTTAGCCTGTCCCCGAATGTTGTAGTCGGGGATCCAGTTTTTTTCTAATTAGCATTTAGGATTTCATCAGAGCGAGGGAATTATCAGGGTTTATTTTGACATTCCGGACCGGCTTATACAGCCGCTCGTTTGGCTTGCACTTTTGTATCGGCGCATCCGCTACGGCTATCCCTTCCGCCGCATCCCACTCACACGGGGCAAATACGCAATCGTCGACCCCGAAGATTACGAGCGAATAAATAAACACAAATGGCATGTCCAGGGAAAAGCCCGGATATTCTACGCTGTCCGCCGCGCTAAGGGCCGCGAACGTACAAAGGGACAAATAGTATGGATGCACCACTGCATCTTTCAGCCGCCGGAAGGTATGTACATTGACCACATCAACAATAACGCCTTGGACAACAGAAAAGCAAACATACGCCCCGCAACCCCGGCTCAGAACGCAAGAAACAGAAGAAAAATGGCCGCTAAAACCTCGTCAAAGTACAAAGGAGTCTCTTACCACGCAGGCCAGAAAAAATGGTGCGCATCCATTCGAGTCAACGGACAATACAAATACTTCGGCCTCTTCGACGACGAAACCGAAGCCGCCAAGGCCTACGACAAGGCCGCAAAAAAGTACCATAAGGACTTTGCGGTTTTGAATTTCCCACCTTAATAACAGCTTGTATATACTCAATATCCTTTCGCAATCCTCATTCTTCCTAAACACCCACTAATACAGACCTTCCCACAATTGGTTTCAGCACAATCACCAACCAGCTTGAACCCCCAAAACGCCTGCCTTTTCAGAAAGACGAGGCTCTTTCCTGTGCAAAAACCTATATTTTTTTCAAATTTTATCTTGGCTACGCTCCATCAAGGCATCTATAATATATTTAAAGAGACGCTCATGGCTACACAAAGATCTGGCTATTGAAGAGATGTGGTTTTCTTCATAAGACTAAAATGGAGGATGCGTGATCAAAAGACCCAAGAAATCTGCGGCACGGAAGCTTATGCAGGATGCAAAAAACATACATTTCAGAGAAAGAGTGCGAACTCGTGTTTTTAAAGTACTCTGGGATGCGCCTGCTATAACCTTCGAGCACATACTTAAACGGTCGCTTAATTGCGACCCATCCTTCCTGCTCGACGTACTCCACGAACTCCAAGATGATGATTTTATCTCCTCCACAGAAGATCGAGAGTCTCCTGTCAGATATTCACTGAAGGAAAGAGACCATTATCCGCGCCCAAAAGCCACCCGTTTTCGCCGATCTGCCACTAAGCCTTCTCTTGGCATTTCTTCGAATTCTCCTCAAACCGAACATTTGAGAGAGTTGCTTCAAAAAATGCTTGATTCCTTTCCGGAGGAGGCGCCAGTATATTCTCAGTGGTGGTTTTCAGAAACAATATATGAAAATCTTATTAAGCTTGTCTTGCACCTGTCTAAACCTCGTGCACCATTAGCCTTTCTTGGATCTGGTACGCTTGGAGCCCTTTTATCGCATTTTTCTACCAATCCAGTGAACATCTTTGATGTTGATGAAGTCTTGTTGGAAAGAATTAGTTGTTATTGTTCTGAATCGACTCAAACAATTCGCTATGATGTGTCAAATGAGCCGGGCAGATCTTTTAAAGAAACATTCCAACTTGTTTTTGTTGATCCCCCTTGGTCAAGCTCTATGTTGCGAACTTTTTTAGTTAGAAGCTCAACATTTGTATCTGTCCGAGGCACCCTTGCAATTTCTTTCCCGCCGGTTCTAACCAGGCCCTCAGCTGAATCGGAGAGGAAGGAACTACTGAACTTTGCAAAAAGCCTTGGGCTTTCGCTTAAATTAACATTGCCGAGTTTTACGGAGTATTCAGTCCCTGCCTTTGAACGAAATGCTTATGAGCATTGTGGAATACACCTCAAAGAGCCGTGGCGTAGAGGAGACCTATTTATATTTACTAAAACTCATCGCAGCTCCCCAGATATTATGCACTCAATTGAGAAAATGTCTGAATGGAGTCAGTATGAACTTAGAAAATGCCGACTGTTTATAAAAAGAGACGGTCTTTTTGAAGATGGTCTGCCATCAGTGCAGCCTATTCCTGGCGTTGAAGATTTAATGCATAAATCTGCAAGCACGCGCATGGCGTCTTGGAAATCAGCATCTTTGGTTTCTACACGTAATCATATTGCGCACGCGTATGGCAGAAGGGAACTGTCCAGCTTGCTCGAAACGACTTGTGGGCAGCATCATGGCAATTATAAGAATGATGCAGCTTTTGCAGCTATGCTACCTGTGCAAATTCAAGAGACTATTCTTGCTATGTTGAACATTAGTAACTCTGAGAAAAAAGCTGTTAGCAGATGAAAACGCGTTTGAAAACCATACAGACAACAAAGGATTTAGAAAGTCACGAACTCGATTTGGCACCTTATGCGCTGAAGTCTAAAGAGCGTCGAGAGGAGTTGGGAGAAAGTTTCCGTGAGGCGCCTACAAAGGCTAAACTAGAATTCCGTACAGAGTACCATCGAGACCGCGACAGGATTTTGTGGTCGAAGGCTTTCAAAAGACTGCAACATAAAACACAGGTTTTTCCACATTATGTAGAGGACCATTATAAGAGGCGGCTCACGCATTCCCTTGAGGTTTCCCAGATTGCCACAACTGTTGCAAGGGCTTTGAAACTTAATGAAGCTGCAACGGAGGCAATCGCCCTTGGTCACGATTTGGGCCATACTCCCTTTGGTCATGCTGGCGAAGAAGCTCTAAATGAAATCCTGACCTTGAAATCAAAGGCTATGGATTCAGAAATAAGAGGATATCTCGAAAAACTCAGGAAACGCAAAGCTAACAAAATCGTTCCAATATTTGGATTTGACCATTGTGTTCACGCTATAGAGGTCGTTTCCCGGATTGAGAAAGAATATGACGACGAAACCGAACACGGTGGCTTCAACCTGACTTTTGACATGAGAGACGGAATCTTAAAGCACATGTGTGAGCGCACCACTGCTAAGGAGAAGCGAAAAAGGCCCTTCTCAAATATTGCGTATCTAACAAAATTTTGTGAATACAAAATCTTCAATACTAATAAGGGATCCTTAGAAGCCCAATGTGTTTATTTCGCAGATAAGGTTACATACCTTCTTGGGGATATTGAGGATGGGGTGCGATCCGATATTTTGGAATGTGAAGAACTTAATAAACATACTTTCATTCAAAAAGATCTCAGAAAATATTATAAGAAGTATCGGCACAGCAAGCTAGAGCTCTTAAGCAAAACGAATTTTCCACTATTTCGAAGCAGAGTCTTAACAACTCTAATCTTGAACTGTATAAACACCGCAACAGGAAACATTAAAGAGACAAAGGATGTTAACGAAGTCCTATCGAAGGGTAGACGGCTAGTATTTCTATCGAAAGATTTGCACAAGTCTTGGACGAATTTTTACCAAACGTGGATGGTGGATAAGCTATTCAAAAACGATAGCGTTGTTGCCTGCTCTTTCAAAGCAAAAAAAATTGTGACCGATTTGTTCAATGCTTACTTTCAAAACCCAGATCTGATAGATGCGAAATACTACGAGCACTGTGAAAAGGTTTATAAAAAGATAGGCATTTCTGATGAGAAATTATTGAAGTTGATAATAGTTCGTAACTATATTGCCGGAATGACAGATCCGTTTGCATCAGACCAACATGCCCGGCTTTATATGGCTTTAGAACGCATAAGATTTTAACTTATCTCCAACTACCCAAAGAAGCAATTACCGTCAATCAAAAGAATTCCGCGCTACGATAAATATGTTAAAAATTAGTGGTTAAAGAAACCATCTCCTCTCCCTCCGTCTTAGAATAATAAGGCGATTCCCGGACCCCAAATGTTGATTAAAAAATCCAAAACTTGTGCCCGCGAAAGCGGGTATCCAGGGCTGAAAAATCCTCTAAAAAACATTTGCAAAAGCTTTCTTTCCCTGTATAATTATCTTTATGAACGAAATTCGCACAATTTATCCGCCATCTTTGTGGCGGACTTGTCCGCCAGACGTACGGCGGATTCGTTATCACTTCGAAGGCCTTTTAGGCCTCCTGCTGCTTTTGCGCCGCAAGGCGCAATAAAACCTCTACAACAAAATCTTAGTAACCTATTCGTTTTTTTCGCAAATTCGTGGCATTTTAGCGCCAATTGGGGCATAATCAGCCCAATTTATTAGCCGCAAAAAGACACAAGAAGAAGAAAAAGACATATCTTTTGTGTATTTTGAGCTTTTTCGTGGCAAAAAAGGAGAAAAAACATGGCTAAAGAAAAGATCATAATCTTCGATACGACGTTACGTGACGGCGAGCAGGCCGCCGGCACCCGGTTGGGGGCAAGGGAGAAGCTGGAAATCGCCCGCCAACTGGCCCGGCTGAAAGTCGACGTTATTGAAGCCGGATTCCCCGCCTCCTCACCGGAAGACTTCGAGGCCGTCCGTCTGATTTCAGAGCAGATTCAAGGTCCAACAATCTGCGGCCTGACACGAGCGATAGAAAAGGACATTGAGACCTGCCAAAAAGCCCTGGCCAAAGCCAAACACTTCCGCATCCATACGGGTATCGGGGTCTCCGAGATCCACATCGCCGGAAAATTCGCAAATGACAAGTACGGCAAAACAATGGGCGAAAAGCAGGCGACCATCCTCAAGATGGCCGTCGATGCCGTCAGGCACACCGCCAAATACACCGACGACATCGAATTCTACGCCGAAGACAGTGGCCGGGCCGACCAGGCCTTTCTCTATGAGATTCTTGAGGCCGTTATTGATGCCGGCGCCACTACTGTCAATATCCCGGATACGACGGGTTATTCCATACCCGAACAGTATGGCGCCCTAATCCGGGACATACGGGCCAACGTGCCGAATATTGCCAAGGCGATAATCAGCGTGCACTGCCACGACGATTTGGGGATGGCGGTGGCCAATTCGCTGGCCGGCGTCAAGAGTGGCGCAAGGCAAATAGAAGGGACCATCAACGGCGTCGGCGAGCGGGCCGGCAACGCGGCCATCGAAGAGGCAGTCATGGCCATACATACCCGCCGCGACTTCTTCGAAGAGGTGGAGACCGGCATCAACACCCGCGAATTTTATCGTACCAGTCATATGGTCGCGGATCTGCTCGGTATGCCGGTTCCCGCCAATAAGGCGATTGTGGGCAGCAATGCCTTTGCCCACAGCTCCGGGATTCATGTGGATGGATTTTTGAAGAAGCGGGAGACGTATGAGATTATGCGGCCTGAGAGTATCGGGCTGGCGGAAAGCCGTGTTGTTCTGACAGCGCGTACGGGACGTCACGGCCTTCGACATCGGCTCAAAGAGATGGGGTATACATTAAGCAAAGAAGAGATGGAGAAGACGTACGAACACTTTTTGGCTGTTGCGGACAAGAAAAAAGAGGTCTTCGACGACGACCTCGCGGCCATCATCAGTGACGAAATTCATCTGATAGAACAAACGTATGAGCTGCTGCACCTGCACGTCGTAATTGATACCGACACCGCGCCGAAAGCAAGTGTAAAGATGAGATCCGCCGACAAAACAATACAGGCTGATGCCACCGGTGACGGGCCGGTCGATGCAGCGTATGAAGCCATACGGGAAGCTACGGGCCAATCGCCCAAGCTGGAAAGCTACTCCATACGAGCGGTCACCGGCGGCAAAGAGGCGCTCGGCGAAGCCACCGTTCGAATCAGTGAAGACGACCGAACGTTTATCGGCCGGGGTATCTCAACCGACATTATCGAAGCGAGTGCCCGGGCCTATATCGATGCCATCAATAGAATGGTCTCGGCACAGGAAAAAGGTGAGCAGCCCAAAGAAAAACCGGAAGTGTAATCCAATAACGGAGAGTCAATAGAGCTATGAGTATGACCCCGTACCAAATTAGCTTAGGCTCGCGCCTAATTGGTACGGGGCAAGTGTTTAAAACGAAAGCCCTTAATAAATTAAGAGGCTAAATATGAGATTGCTTCGCTGCGCTCGCAATGACATAGGGTGGATTCGGACAATTGATAAATGATTCCGCCATAGGCGGATCTTCGATATTGGTGTGGATGCAGAAGGAAAATTAAAAGTCAAAAAACTAAGAGAAAAGAGCAAAAATACAACGTAAAATGAACAAAATTGACCAAAAAGAGACAAAAAAAGGCCAAAAACGTGCAAAAAAGTGTAAATTCGTCGCACGTCGCTCGTGCCCCGTCGCTCGAAATCGTATCTCGTCAGTTGAATTGGTAAGATTACAGTGTAAAATTCAAAAATTATTCAGCTTTGACTTTTAAGGGATTTTGGGGTATTTTTCTGGCAGATAAGAGATGATAAAACAAAGAGATAATGCAGCATTGCAGAAACTCGATTCTGGTGGCGAGTTGTTATCAACATTTTGGCAGCCGGGGACGGCAATAAGATGAGAAACCGTTACTCGTCGCTTATAGATCAGTTTACGAAGCCAAATGACTAAAGATGCAAGAGAGAATTTGATGGGATTTCTTGTTTTGAGGGAATTGTTGTTTTGGATAGTGTTGGATTAGAAATGGTGGGATAAAACTATATCGGGTAGGTAACCAGGATGGAGCACAGAGTAAATTAAAGGAGTGAACAAAATGATGGAAGCAAAATCAAAGGATAAAAAAACAGTGCCCCTGATATCGAAAATAGGGCCTCTCGCGGGACTTTTGGCAGCCGCAATAACGGTGTTCAGTAACCTGCCTATTATGCTTCAGTATATTATGGTATTGTTGCTGGCCCTGATAACGTTCGTAAGCATATATGCTGTCTTCGGAGAACCGGTTATAAAATTTGTTAAAAAGAAGGCAATGGCGAAAAAGCATCGTATTCTTACTAAAAAGTATTCCGAGAATTTTAACAAGCTCGTTGACAGTTTTGGAGAAATCATTAATGAAAATCATTGCGATACAATTCCGCATGTTTTAAATAATCTACAAAATAACCCGAAATATCCCAATATATTGCCTTGGCCCCAGGACTTCAGGAGTGCTTTTGATGTCCTTCACGTGGCGATGGGGAAGTTGCCTATAACGAAGGACAATTTCTTGATTTCGGTAAGATGGTTTGAATCCATTGTGAATCTATGCAACGAGCATCTTATTTGTAAGCCGGTAGAACGAATTCGAACAATAGGGCGGGAAGGAATCCCAGAACACGTTAGAGAAGACTATGAAAGATGCAAAGCGATTTATGATAGAGTCATGGATGACTATATGGACTTTGCAAAAGACATGAATAAACAATTTGCTGAAAAAGTTGCCAGAGATTTCTTTCAAGTACCAAAGGTATTGTAGGAGATAATATAATATCTGCTTGGGGTAAAGGGCAAGATTACAGCGTAAAATTCAAAAATTATTCAGCTTTGACTTTTGGGGGGATTTGGGGTATTTTGGTGAAAAGAACCGAGATTTTTGAGATTGAAAAAGGCAGAGGATTTGGATAACATTCATAAGCTAAAGGAAACAGAAATTGTGGAATGACGAGAAAAACGGACAGTGAGTACCAAAGCAATCATATTACATAGTGGCGGTTTAGATTCAACGGTATGCTTATTGCTCGCATTAGAAAAAGGGCGGGAAGTCATAAGCCTTGGGATAGATTATGGACAGCGTAGTCGGGCAGAACTTGAATACGCTTTAAAACTATGCAAAAGATTTGATGTTGAACGAAAAGTGTTAAATATTGAATGGGATAAACCAAAGAGAGTGATTCCGAAAAATCGTTCGATTAATGAGATAGGCAAAGAAGTGTCTTCAGCATTTCTACCTGGCCGGAATGCATTATTTTTGGTTCTTGCCTGCGCCGAAGCTGCAGGAATTGGTGCGTCTGAAGTATGGACGGGCATAAATTCGATTGATTATTCAGGGTATCCAGATTGTCGTCCTGAGTTTTTGGAACAATTTAGAAAAATGATTAACTTGGCAATTCCAAATGGACCAGAAATTATCGCGCCACTGATCTCTTTATCCAAACCTGAGATTGCTAAGGAGGCTTATCGATTAGGAATTCGTCAAGGTGACACATGGAGCTGTTATAGGCCACAGACAAAAGGTGGTGGATTTGAACCCTGTGGACAGTGTGATGCCTGTGTCCTTCATAAATATGCATGGGAACATATACCGAAACAGACTAAAGTCAAAAGTAAAATGAACAAGGAATAATGGCACGGATATGCCTTATAGCATGCGTTAGCCTCAAGGATACTCGCAAGATGCGGGCGGGCGATATTTACCTTTCGCCTTTGTTCAAAAAAGCAAGGGGATTTGCCGGTAATAATTTCGACCGGTGGTACATTCTTTCTGCAAAGTATGGCCTTATTAGTCCTGATATGGTCATAGAGCCATATGAGAAAACACTAAACAAAATGTCGAGGGAGGACAGACGCAAGTGGGCTGAAAACGTATTTGGAGAACTAAAGAAACATACAAAAGCTGTTGATGAAATAACCTTCCTCGCAGGCTTGCGTTATAGACAAGATTTGACACCTCTTCTATTAAAACGAGGGAACAAAATCTGTGTTCCCATGGAAGGGATGGGAATAGGTAAACAATTACAATGGTTGACAAAACATAATATTGCCGCAAGAAAACAGGGCCATCTTGAAGATTTATACAGACTTCTAAAGGATTTGGAAAAATCTTTAGGGGGTAAGCAGCTTTTTAAGAATTGCAATGGGAGATTATCCTGGCCGAATAGGGGGGTATATTTTTTCTTTGAGCCCGGAGAATCAAGAACTCATCATCCAAAGGAGTCACGTGTAGTTCGTGTCGGCACACATATGGTT
>SDBU01005039.1_pt1 | contig 15953 bp, 15 predicted proteins | sample 2277071 | NCBI WGS metagenome assembly SDBU01 (sample SAMN10397929, study PRJNA504765) | marine sediment metagenome | isolation source: marine sediment core GS08_GC12, 126 cmbsf | place: Arctic Ocean: Gakkel Ridge, Loki's castle | collected 2008
CACCAATGTCGGCGCCGGGACTACTCCCTCTAATCCCGGTGGAGTAACCAGGATAACCTCGGCAACCCCAGCCTCCTTAGCCGGAATGGCTGTCATCAATACCGTTGACGGGTAGCTGGCAGTGCCACCGGGAGCATAAATACCCACGCGCTGCAACGGGCGTATCAGCCAGCCCAAGTCTAACGTATCAGCCCTACTCCAAAGCTGTTGCCTCTGCACACTATGGAAGGAGCGAACTCGCTCCGCTGCCAGCTTGAGTGCTGATACTAGCTCTTCGCTCACTCCATCGTAGGCACTGGTTATCTGTTGCCGGCTTACCTCCGGTGAGGTAAGCTCCACCCCGTCAATCTTTAATGTGTAATCAAAAAGGGCCGCATCCCCTCTATTACGTATCTCCCCAATAATCTGCCTCACCGCCTGCTCTGGGTCAATTTCTACCCCAAATACCCCTCTTAGTCTTTCCTCCTGGGCCGGCGAAACGGAATATAACTCAGAGAGGGGAGACCGCGATAACGCTAATTTGGCTGGCGCAAACCCGTCAATAATTATCAATTTAGTCTTCCACTGCCTTCCGTAAGACGGAAATAATCGACTCTACCTGTTCCCTCTTGCTCTGGTTGGATATACCAGTGGTGCTGCCAATGAGACAGGCCGTTGACTCAAAAAGGGTATCGACAATCTTGAGATTGTGCCGGGATAAGGTTCGCCCCGTCTGGGTGTTCTCAATAAGCAAATCAGCATCCTCGGGCAAAAATCCCTCACTAGCTCCCCAGGTTGGGACTACCCGGTACCAGCCGAGGTGATGATCCCTGGCATAGTTGTCAGCTATGTTTACATATTCCGAGGCTACTCTCAATGGGATCGGATGGTCACGGCTAAGCTGCCTCAGACCATCGCTATCCTCCACGGCGGCACCATTAGTCACCACAGCCACTATTTTCACCTTCCCAAACCTGAGGTCTAAGAGCTCAGTCACCGGGCTAGGCGGAAATTGATACAGGTGCTCCATAAGCCAATCCCTACCGGTAATAGCTAGGTCGAAGTTCCCATTGGCTACCTGTAGTGGCATATCTTGGGGTCTAATTACCTTAATCTTGACCCCAATGAGATTAGTAGTTGGTCGCCGATTGCCTGGTAATGTATAATCGTTAACCTGAATGCCAGCCTTAGTCAGTAGTTTAAGGGTCGGCTGCTGTTGGTGACCATCGGGCAAGGCCAACCAGACAGCATCCTGGGCTGTCAGTTCGATACCTTGCTGACCAATTCCTGGCAACATCTTCACCCTGCCGGCCGACGGAAAACGACTCTCACCAGCACCAAGATTGTCACAGATAGAAGCTAGTATCTTACCCATGTCCTTAGATTCCCAGCTATTCCTGTTAGCTATCAGGAAGGCGGTGGAGGTGAAGATTTTGCTTACCGGCACCAGCCCGTAACCATCAAGCTCCTCCTCGGCTTCCACTGAAATTGACGCCAGGTCAGCACTTTCCGGGGGATAGACCTCAGCGGCTCCCCATACGGGAAAGACGCTAAACCGCCTTAGCCTCCACTCTACGGCGAATGCCTCAGCCAGGTTGGGGTACTCACTGGCAATTCGGATAGTGCCCTGCTTTGCCGGCACCTGGCCGGCTTTGTATGTACCGCCAGACTTGCTGGCAGTCATATATAAAGTACTCCGTCCGTGTCCCAGCTCTTTTATCTTCAATACGGCACTGGTGGGGTATCTAACCAAGAGCTCTTCCACCCAGTCCAGCCCACAAATCCCTAAATCATAGTTTCCAACTGCCACCTGAATCGGGATATCCTTTTCATGAAACACCTTTATTAGCAAGTCAGGAAACTTCGTCGATTTGGGCCGATAGGAACGTGCCGCCTGGTGATAACCACTAAGACCCCAGCCAGCCGTGTCGAGTAAGGCAGCCGTTTCATCCAAAAGGCGACCCTTAGGTAAGGCTAGTTTTATCCGCACTCTCCCCCTCCAGTAACGCCAGAAGCTCGGTGGTGGTTGGCACCTCAAATCTTGTCTGCATGGTCTGGTCAGTTAGAACAAATAGCGATGGTTTATCCTGAACATTAATTATCCACCTAAAATCAGCCAACTGCTGAACACCCAGGCTGAGTTCAGCCACGTATCCGGCCTCACGGAGATAGCCAACAATGGTAAAGGCTTGCTTCAATGCCTCCGGTTCGCCGGGTTCAGCCGAAACCAGAACTCTGTGAAACGGGGGCCTAGCCAGGGTCGCCGGCGTTAACCGGTTGATTAGCCGTTCCAGGTAAAGAGCAAAACCAGAGGCGGGAACACTCTTGCCGCCGATCAACGGAACAAGGGCGTCATATCTCCCCCCACCACCCATCTTCTCCTCACCCACGAACAACTGAAAGGTCGTCCCCGTGTAGTACTCAAAGCCTGCTCCTGAAGCAATGTCAATCTGGTAGTCATAGCCCAGAGTATCAAGAAGACTGACGACGTTAATCAGGTCATCGATATGTGGCTCGAGTTTGGGTAGCTCTCGGGTAAATAGTGCCCTGAAGTTCCGCAGAAAACCAGAGGATTTGCCCTTCAGGTCTAATAGAGGAGCCAAAGCCTTTCCCAGTTCAGAGCGTTTCGGCTTTATTTTAGCTAATGCTTCCACATCTCCATCCAGAATCTGGTCAAATACCTTCATCTGCTCATCCTGCCTTAGCCCAAACTCGTTCAACAACGCCCTTATTAAGCCAACGTGGGATAGCCTTAGCTCTATACCTTCGACCTGTAGTTTGCTCAAGACCTCCCGAGCCAGCACTATCAATTCTACATCGGCTAGAGCCGACCCGGCTCCGATAAGCTCGGCTCCGCACTGCCACTGCTCTCTCGTCTTCGTCCCCGTCTGTTCAAAAATGAACACATTGGCGACGTAAAAGAGCTTGGCCAGCTCCTTCTCCTCCATACTATCAATATAGAGCCTGGCAATAGGAATGGTGCCATCAGGTCTTAACACGACTCTCTCCCCGCCCCAGCCATCCCAATCGAGGAAGGAATACACCCTGCTTAGCCGGCCGGGGGTAAGTGTGCCCGCCGCCGTAAATAGGTGGAGGTATTCGATGGTTGGTGTCTTGACCTCCTCATAACCCGCTTTAAGACAGCAGTCTCTAAATGCCCCCTCAATCAGGCGAAAGCGCCTCATCTTCTCAGGGGACAAATCTTGGGATCCCTTGCACCTTTCGACTCTCATATCCCGTCCGTTGCCCGTTAGTTGGTAAATTGTAACACCAATTTGCCCGGCTGTTCAACTGGCCATTCTTTATCACACCCCATCCCCTGTATCCCCTTCCCCTCATTAAGGGGAAGGGGAAGATTTGTTTTAAGAGGGGTGTTAGCCCCTCTTAAACCTCCCTATTACCGCCCAAGAGTAAGGAGAGGGGGAAGCATGGGTTGTGAAGGTGCGAAGCCCCTTCCACCTTCCCTCAATAAACGACCTCCATTTTGAGATTGCTGATTTGGGCTACTTATAAACAGGCTTTGACAAGTAATCCCCGGTATATTTGCAATAGGACTATAATAAATATATAATCAATCTATTACAGGCCGTTTGATAAGGTTGAGATATGCCGAGAATTATACGCATTCTAATGCTAATTGGCCTACTAGTTACTGCCTTTATTGCTGTTCAGGCACAGGCGGCTACAGGTAACATTGCTGTGCTTGAGGTTGATGGCGCTATCAACCCTGTGCTTGCCGATTATATCAAGGGCGGCATTGAGCAAGCTGAAGAGAGGCAGGCCATAGCCTGCATTATCCGAATGGACACACCCGGTGGCTTGGACACTGCCATGCGTGATATTATACAGGCAATGGACGAGGCACACATACCTATAGTGGTGTATGTCCCTGCCGGGGCTCGGGCCGCATCGGCAGGGTTTTTCATTACCATAGCCGCTGATGTTGCTGCCATGGCACCAGATACCACCATCGGTTCTGCTCACCCTGTAGCCATCGGCAGCGAGGGCGAAGCCGCGATGTCAGAGGCTATGGAACAGAAGGTGGTCAATGAAGCTGCAGCTTATGCCAGAGGTATTGCTAAGGCTCATGGACGCAATGCGGAGTGGGCCGAAAAAGCAGTTAGAGAGAGTGCCAATGTTGCGGCGCCGGAGGCCCTTGAGCTTAATGTCATTGATCTGGTTGCGGTTAACCTTGACAGTCTTCTCGCTCAACTTGATGGTCGGGAGGTAACCATGCTTGATGGTAGCGTGGTGACACTACAAACTGAAGGCGCAACCGTCGATAGTATCGATATGACCATCGTAGAACAGTTCCTTTATGTCATCAGTGACCCAAACATTGCCTATATTCTATTGAGTCTGGCCATGCTCGGCATCTTTGTCGAGATTACTAACCCCGGGCTTATTTTCCCGGGTGTAGTTGGCGCCATTTGTGGCATAATGGCTTTCTATTCACTGGGCCAGTTGCCGGTAAACTGGGCGGGGGTTTTGCTTATAGTTCTGGCTTTTGGTCTTTTTATCGGTGAGGTACTTACCACTACATTTGGCTTATTCACTGTCGGTGGTGCCGTGGCGCTGTTCTTGGGTGGCTTAATCTTGTTTAAGGGGGCGTCTCCTGTGTTCGAAGTGAATCGCTGGCTTCTTGTCATAGTGACACTTATTATTGCTGCTCTCTTCGCCTTCGTGGTCAGCCACGTAATCAGCGTTCATCGCCGCCAGGCATCCACCGGAAGGGAGGACCTAATAGGTAAGAAGGCTTTGGTCAAGGTAGCCCTGGACCCGGAGGGGACTGTTTTCTTCAAGGGCGAGCGGTGGAACGCGGTATCAGAGCAAGGCCGGGTGGAACCTGGGGGCGAAGTGATCATAACCGGGGTTGATGGTTTAGCACTACGAGTAGTCAAAAAACAATAAATGAGGTAAACAAATAAGCCCGATTATTAGCCGTATAACTGCTTTGGTCGAGTATCTAAGTATGCCGAAATGTTATCTCCTGGGAGGTGTCCATTGTTTCAAATAGACCCGAGTTGGTTTCGAACAGACCCGTGGCTAATTGCCATAGTTGCCATTGCTGTTGCTGCTTTTATTGCCTTCTCAGTCATCTGGGGAATTCGAGCCCACCGGCAACAGATACTGGCCGGTAGGGAGGAGTTGATAGGAAAGATTGCCGAAGTCAAGACAGTCATGAAACCCAAAGGAACAGTCTTCATTCAGGGCGAACGCTGGACGGCAATATCAGAGAATGGACGGGCGGAACCCGGAGAGGAGGTGATTGTAACCAAGGTTAACGGCTTAAGACTATGGGTAACCAAGAAGTAACAAAGGAGGTAAGCAATGGGAACGGGAATACTTATCGGTATCATTATTTTGGGTGCCCTTATCGTTCTTCCAATGGCAGTAAAAATCGTCAAGGAGTACGAGCGGGGGGTCATCTTTCGCCTCGGACGGTTAGTTGGGGCTAAGGGACCGGGTTTGTTTCTCATCATTCCCTTCGTTGACAGCATGACGAAGGTAGACCTGCGGGTAGTGACCATGGATGTCCCCTCGCAGGAGGTAATCACCAGGGACAATGTTACTGTCAGGGTGAATGCTGTGGTATACTTCAGGGTAGTTGACCCTGAGGCCTCTGTGGTTAAGGTATTAGACCATATTAGAGCCACATCACAGATAGCCCAGACGACACTGCGTAACGTACTGGGACAGTCTGAACTTGACGAGCTACTGGCACAGCGGGAAAAGCTTAATCAGATGCTACAGAAGATAATCGACGAACACACCGACCCGTGGGGAGTTAAGGTCAGCACTGTAGAGATAAAAGAGGTTGAACTTGCCGAAACGATGAGGCGAATGATGGCGGCTCAGGCTGAGGCAGAGCGGGAGAGGCGAGCCAAAATCATTCATGCTGAAGGCGAGTTTCAAGCCTCAGAGAAGCTGGCTCAAGCCGGCGCTATCATCGCCCGAGAGCCAGTAACACTGCAGCTTCGTTACCTGCAAACACTGGTTGAGATAGCCTCGGAGAAGAATAGCACCCTAATCTTCCCTCTGCCCATAGACCTTATTAGTATGTTTATGAAACGAGAGGGAACCACTGCCGAACCAAGCAAGAAAGCATAGCCGGACTTGAGATTCAGACACATAAGCCCAGAGCCTGCTCTGGGTAGGGCAGGCTCTGGGCGCCGTTTGATTTCAAGTTAGTGGGCTAGGGTTACATCCCCAGCAACAATCTTGGTTGAGGTCCCGTCTGAGTGACGCAGCAGCAGACTGCCATCCCTGGCTACCGATTCAGCGATACCTTCGTACACTGTCTCACCCGACGTTACGTGAACCGGTCTACCCAGTGTCACCAATTTGTCGCGCCACTCTTCATAGATAGAGTCTCCAGCCTGGAGGTTCAAGTATACTCTTTCTACCTCAACCAATAGGTGCCGGATTATATCTAAGGGTGGCACCTCCCTTCCCAGCTCATCAGAAAGGCTGGTGGCTGTTGGTGAAATCTCGGGAAGATTGGAAAGCTTGAAGTTAACGTTTATGCCAATACCGATAATCGCGTAGTCTACCCTGTTCCCCCGCACATCGCTCTGAACTAGAATCCCGCAGACTTTTCTGCCGTTGATAAGAACATCATTGGGCCACTTGAGTTCCAACTTCAAGCCAGTGACTGCCTCAATACTGCGGACAGCAGCCAGTGAGCTGAGCATAATAAGAGACGGCAGGTAGTCTGTATCGGGGTAAAGAATAATGGATACCGCAATGCTGCCCCTAGGTGATAACCAAGGACGTCTTATCCGTCCCCTTCCCGCGGTTTGCTCTTCGGCAACGATAACCGTTCCCTCGGCTGCTCCTTGTTGGGCTTCCCGCCTTGCGACCTCCATTGTTGACTTCAGTCTACGAAAATAGATAACTCTCTGCCCGACAAAACGAGTTCCCAGATCGCTGGTAATGGACTCCGCCAATGAGCTGTCTCTCATTCACTCCATCCTTCTGGATTTGGGAATGCTACGGACTAGCTGCTCATTCGCTGGTCGCCGCACAGTCTTGACGTAGAATTGAGGCAAACACGTAGTAGTCGAGCTACCGAAACTAAGGAGTGCCTAGATAAGCCTTAGCCACCTCCGGGTGGGCGAACACCTCTTTCGCGCTTCCCTCTGCAATCTTGTGTCCGTTATCTAGGACAGCCGCCCGGTCACAGAGGTCGCCCACGATCTTTATATCGTGCTCCACCCAGACCATTGTGATTCGCAGTTGATATTTGATACGCAACAGGAAGCGGGCTAAGTCTTCCTTCTCTTGGCGGCTCATCCCTGAGGCAGGCTCATCCAGGAGCAAGAGCTTAGGCTCCATAGCTAGAGCCCGCCCCACCCCGACCAGCTTCTGAATCCCAAAGGGTAAGCCACCTACTAGCTGCTTACGATACCGCTCTAACTCGAGAAAATCGATAATTTCCTCTACCTTGCGCCGGCTGGATATTTCCTCTTTCTGGCCCAGTCCCCAGTACAAGCCCGCAGATAAAATGTTGCTTTTCATCTTGCAGTGGCGACCGAAAATAAGGTTCTCCACCACTGTCATCCCTCTAAAAAGCTCCAGGTTCTGAAATGTGCGGCCGATACCCAGGCCAGCTATCACATGCGGGGCAAATCCAGTTATGTCTTTACCCTGGAAGATGACTGAGCCCCTTTGCGCCTTATAGATGCCATTAACAAGGTTGAGGATGCAGGTCTTGCCTGAGCCATTCGGTCCGAGAAGAGCGAAAAGCTCCCCCTGGTTTACCTGCAAGCTGACCTTGTTTAGCGCCTTAAGACCAACAAAGCTCAGTTCAATATCACGCACTTCCAAAACTGTGTTATCCATGGCTACGTCCACCAGCGACGCGTCCGTCGGTACTGCTTCACGTCACGATAATCCTTGGCCCCGGCCTCACCTAGCCCCAAGTAGAACTCTTTCACATCTTCATGTTGGCTGAGCATTTCCGGCGTTCCTTCATACACCATTCGACCGTTCTCCATTACGTAGCAATAGTCAGCGATGCGGAGAGCTGCCATGACGTTCTGCTCCACCAGCAGAACCGTCAAGCCTCGCTCCTGTCTCAGCCTCCGCACAGTATCCATTAGCTCAGTCACAATGAGAGGCGATAGCCCCAAAGAGAGCTCGTCAACCATAAGCAGCTTGGGGGAACAGACCAGCGCCTTGCTTATCGCCAACATCTGTCTTTCCCCACCACTGAGATAGCCAGCCACCTGATGCCACCTTTCCTTAAGCACCGGGAAGTAGCCGAAGACCTCATCAAACGCTTCCTTTCTTCCTCTTCCCCCTGCTGTGGCACTTGCTAAAAGGTTCTCGGCCACGGTAAGGGTGATGAATATTTTTTCCCGTTCTGGAACCAGTATCACACCCCGCCGGGCCACCTCGTGAGGAGGCTTCCCGTTCAATCTTTCTCCGGCGAAGTCCACAAACCCGTCAGTGATATCCGCATTGTCGGAACTGAGGAAGCCGCTGATGGCCCGTAGCGTGGTAGTCTTCCCTGCCCCATTCACCCCGAGAATGGCAACAATATTACCTTCAGGTACCTTGAGGCTCACACCTTGGATGGCCATCACCGCCTTAAAGTAGACCACCTCCAGCTTTGTTACCTCTAACAGGTTCTGCGGTTGGGAAACAACGTCACCGCTTGTCATCTTTCTACCTCGTGGTGGCAATTACTCTTCTGAATTTGAACGGCCAGAGCTCGAAAAAGTAACGAATCCTAACCCAGATACCGACTAGTCCCAACGGTTCCAGCAGCAGGAAGAGGATAATGAGCAAACCATAAAGTGCTAGCTGGATGGCAGGGAAATTAGCCTCTATCTGCCTGGGAAGTGTAAGCACCTCGAATGCAGCCGAAATACCCGGCGTCAGGAAGGTAATGAACAGCGCACCAAATATAGAGCCCAGAATGGAGCCCATACCGCCGATGGCTATCATCGCCAGATACATGACCCCGACCCAGATCGTATACGTATCATATGACGCGTACTTCAAATAATACGCGCTCAAGGCCCCAGCTATAGCCGCTAGAGCAGAACTGGCTACAAAAGCCAGCACCTTGTAGTAACCGATGTTGACTCCCAGCATCCAGGCAGCAATATCACGGTCTCTAATGCCCATCCAGGCTCGCCCAATTCGACTGCGCACCAGGTTAATGCAGAAGATAGTCACTGCCATAGTGACTATGACCAGGACGATATACCACTCTAGAGAGGTGTCGACTACCCACGGACCAAGTGACGGGCTATCTATGGCGATACTATAGGCAAAACCGGCACCGTAAACCTGGTATACCGTGCACCCCATGATGATAGCAAAGTGCATGGCCAGGGTGCTCAGGAGGACGTATACCCCGCGGAGACGAAGGGCTGGTAACCCGGTGATAACCCCGAGCATCCCTCCCACCACCCCGGCTATTGGTACCACCAACCATGACGCCATCCCCCACCTTACCCCAAAGATGGCAACAGTGAACGCTCCAGCGCAAAGGAACCCGGCATGACCGAGTGACACCAGCCCAGTATAGCCGGTGACGAGATTGATGGCCAGAGCGGCGATGCAGGCAAGCATCGCCACATTCACCAGGTGAATAGTATAGGATGAGACTATGAACGGGAGAGCTATTAAGGCGGCGACGAGTACGCAAAATGCAAACCAGCGGAATGGGGTATCTAAGATCGCCATATCATCGGCGTACCTGGTTTTAAAATGACCACTACCGCTAGGCATTTGTCACCTATACCCTTTCTATTTCTTCAGGCCTACCGAAAATGCCCCAGGGACGAACCAGCAGCACGAGCAGCACCAGGAGCATCGGAACCGGGTCGGCCAACCTGGGATCAACATATATTAGAACGTAGGTTTCTAGTATACCCACCAGCAGGGCACCGGGGATAATTCCTGCCAGGCTATCCATCCCGCCAACGATAACGACACCCAGGGCCTTCATCGCCACCCAGCCTACATCCGGGCTCAGTTCCACATTAGCCCCATAGAGAATGCCGGCAGCACTGGCGATCAAAGCGGCAATAGCCCAGGACAAGGCAAAGACCATATCAACGTTGATCCCCCTGAAGGATGCCAGTAGGGGTTGCTCGGCTGTCGCCCGCATCTGGACACCGATTCGGGTGAACCGGAAGAAAACAAATAGCGCAATCAGGAAAAAAGCTGCGGCACCGATCAGAGCAAGGTCGAAGGTGGAAAAGACGATGTCCCCGATGTAATAGGCACGGTTAGTGATCCCCATAACCTTTTCCAGGAAGCGCGGGTTTGGGGTCCATAATATGGTGGCTATGCCGCGCAGCAAGACACTCAGCCCGACAGTGACGATGATAGCCACAAATACTGGTTGCCCCAATAGCCTTCGCATGACTACATAATAGACAACCAGCCCGGTGCCACCACCCAGAGCCAGAGCCAGAAACAGAGCTACCGGCAGCGGTGCCCGTATGGCCGTCACCACAACCAACAGAAAATAGCCTCCTACCATCATAAGCTCGCCTTGAGCCAGGTTTACTATCCGGCTCGCCCGGTAGATAACCACATACCCGGTGGCGAGCAAGGCATACAGAGCCGCCAGCACCAAGCCGGTGGCCAAAAATTGCCCTATCATCTGTCTTCTCCGTCTCTAGCCTGTTGAGCCTCTAGCGTCGCTTATCGCTAAAGCTTGGGCCCCAGGTCCTTCCACTCCGTCCCTTCAGCATTGGCCAGGATCCAGTTGCCAGCTACGAATGTCCCCTGGGCCGCATCCCAGTGCCAGGCCTGATAGGCAAGAGGACCGCAGTGGTCGGTGCTGCTCCACTCCACCCCGTAGGCTAGGGGTTTCAGGGAAAACTCGAAGTCGTTCATCACCTTGAGCAGCTTCTCGGTGGTGGCAGGATAACCTGTCCTTTTCAGGATTTCGGCTACTCCCTGCCCGGCAACCCAACCTTGCGTTAGGTACGAGTTAGCCGACACTACGCCGTACTTGTCAGCGGCCGCCTTAATCTCGGCGTGCTCCGGCAGGTCTACCCAGCCGAGGAGAGTACATGGCGCCTGGAGCACTACCTTGGGATCACCCTTGACCTTCTCCGCAGCGAACTCGATGGGCTCCCCAATGGTAAGGGCAAAAACACCTTGCCAGCCCACCTTGCGCAGGGCGTCCCAGGTAGCCAGCCCCGGGGCTGCCGGACCGCAGTACATCACCGCGTCTACATTCGCCTCTTTAAACTTCAGAGCAAAGCCCTTGGGGTCAGGAGCCGCCGGCGACAGGTACTGCTTAATAGGCATTCTGATATTAAGCTTAGGAAGCTGAACCTTGGGGGTGTATTCCTCAAACTGAAAACGATTGCCGGGGCTGTCCAGAGTAAGGATACCCAGGTCAAACGGGGGCTCTATCAAATCGTACATCGCTATCACATTTGCTGCGAAGCTGCACGAGGGGGCACCATAGCTCATGCCTCCACCGAACAGCATCGGATCAGGCGTCGGCGGCAACATCTTCGCCTGATGACCAATCCCCAAAATGATCAGGGGGATGTTGGCTGCCTTAGCCTCAGCGAGCAGCCCTTCATATTGAGGTGAGACAGCGGCGGCCATTAACAAGTTCGCTCCCCTCTCTACGAACTTCCTGAGGTTGGAGACAGAAAGACCGCCCTCACCCCGGTCGTCCTCCAAATAAAGCTCTACTTGGCGACCGTCAATCCCACCAGCATCGTTTAGCTGTTGGATATAGACCTTGAACCCCTCGGCTAAAGGTAAATAGCCACTGGCCATGCGTCCGGTCATGATTGCCGTCATCCCTATCTTAAACGGTTCGGCGGGCCCGGCCGGAGCGCACGCCGGCAACATCAACGCTGCCATTACCACCAAGGTCAAAATGATTACCAATGCCTTTTTCATCCTGTTCCTCCTTACTCTGGATTTCCAGACATTCTAAGTGCTAAGCTTCAATCTACATCAGCACTGTCCGCTCCCGTCTCAGATTCTTGACACCTAATAGCTTTTTGCCTTGTAGATATTGCACAGTCCCCCCCTCAGCTGCCAGCCGCCGGAAAGCTTGTCACAGCTCTGCGCGCTGTCGTCAGTAACAACATTGATATTTGACTCCCATAGGCCGTGTAGCCAGGGCTCCTCCCCCGGTTCCTCCGGGAACCACCAGCCATGCTCAGCGTGGACCACTCTGGGGTCGATCCCGGAGAAGTATTTGCACTTTTGTCTGACTCTTCCATTGGTGGTCTCAATCCAGACCCAATCGCCATCGGCAATACCCAGCTTTGCCGCTGTCGCCGGATTGATCTGAACCAAGGGCTGTGGATGTTTCCTGCGGAGGGACTCTACCTGGCGTTGCTGAGAATGATAGTATTCACGTATCCTGCCTCCGGTAATCAGGAAATAGGGATATCTCTTGGCCAGCTCGGGGTCGCGCAGCGGACTTCCCGCTGCTTCCTCATGCCGTGGCAAGGGATCGTTGCCCAGCTTCTCTAACACGGTGGAAGAAAGCTCCACCTTTCCCGTAGGTGTGCCAAAGCCGGTAGACTCGTATTTCCCATACTTCGAAGGCTCAGAAGCGAACCCTCCCTTTTGGGCTACAAGTTCGCTAACAGTATAACCTAGGGGTGACAGCCGATAGTTGTAGGCTTCTTCCAGGTTCTGCCACGGCCAGTACTGTTCCTGCCCCAGTCTCAGCCCAAGACCCCGCCAAAAATCATATTCGGTCCTTCGGTCGTATTCGCCTTCCTTATGCGATGGTAACGCTGCCTCAGCACAGTCTACAGTTGGCAGGATATCCTCATAATTCTCAACCATTGGTCGCTCAAGCCAGGAAGCAGCCGGAAGCACATAATCAGCAAGCTGAGTGGTAGGGGTATGGAACAGGTCCATGACTACCAGAAGGTCCAGGCTCCTGAACGCCTTATATGCCAATTTGACATTCGGAATACTGACCAGGGGGTTGGCGGCTACGTTTATCACTGCCTTGACCGGATATGGCTCACCGGTGATCATAGCCCGGAGGACTGCCGGCTCATGAGCCACAACGTGGAGCCAGCTAGGGATATCCTGGCCCGGCACCTTAGCCATATTCTTTCTGATCAGCTCATAGCATTCCCAGGAGAAAAGCATGGACTGGTCGGCACCTATTTGCTTTCTCTTTTGTGTTGGGGAAAGCATGTGGCTACCTTCGATCTCAGCCATAGGCACGATCATGGGGTGGCGACCTCGGATTAGCTGGCCTCCACGAATATCCACATTGCCAGTTATCGCAGGCAGAATAAACCTGGCCTGGAGTGAAGCAGCGGAATTAGGCCCTATCATCTCCAAGCCCATAGCACTCTGGGAAGCTCCAGGTCTGCAGGTAGCATAAGTCCTGGCTGCATCCCTAATCTTCTCTGCCGGCACCCAGGTAACCTCGGCTACCTTCTCTGCGGGATAGTCCTTTGCCCGCAGGGCTAGCTCATCAAAGCCATGACACCATTTTTCGACAAACTCTCTGTCGTAGAGCTCCTCCGTTATGATGACATTTATTAGGCCCATGAGCAGTGCGGCATCGGTGCCAGGTCTGAGCTGAAGCCAGATATCAGCGTTGGCAGCACTAGTGGTGCGCCGCGGGTCGACAACAATAAGCTTGGCTCCCTTCTTCTTAGCCTCCAGCACGTGATACCACAAGCGACGGGCGGCCACTGAAGGATCGGTACCCAGTAATAGAATGGACTTAGTAACGCCAGGGCGGACCGCTGCCAGGTTCATCAGGCAACCATACATAGCAGCGCTTATCATATTCCCAGAGGCAAAGCAGACCTGAGCATCGGAGAAAGTGTTAGGGCTGCCCAGGAGGTACTGGAAACGGGCACGGAATGGTTCCTGGGTGGAGGGGTCTCCGGAGTGGAAAGCAACGGCCTCAGCGCCATGTTTTTCACGAATCTCGGCCAGCCTAGCGGCAATGTCATCCCAGGCTTGCTCCCAGGAGATACGCTGCCACTTGTTCTCCCCCCTTTCCCCTATCCTCTTCAGCGGATAATTCAACCGGTCAGGGTGATGGAAGTATTCAGCGATCGCTTGCTGTCGCGGGCAACCCAGGGCTAAGGTCTTAAAAATGCCGCCGTGGGGATGCTCCAGGTCTGGCTTCGAGCCCAGGACTCTTCCATCGCTGACCTCCACCACCACCCGGCAACGGCTGTGGCATATACCACAGATCGCCTTCTTAAGTTCAACTACCATGTTAGCTCCATCTGTCCTCCATGCTATCGCTAAAGCTTGGGTCCCAGAATCTTGTACTCCAACCCCGGGGTATCTACCCAGACCCAGTCGCTGCCCACGAACTGCGCCTTGCCGGCATCCCATCCCCAGATCTGGTAGGCAATCGGACCGGAATGGTCAGTCTCTGTCCAGTTCACACCAAGCGCCAAAGGTTCCAGGGAGTACTCGAAGTTGTTCATTACCTTGAGCAGCTTCTCTGTAGTCACCGGATACCCGGTCCTGTCCAGGATTTCTGTTACTGCCTGAGCCCCACACCAGCCCAAGATGATCTGGGAGTTAGCCACCGTTGCTGCGTACTTCTCAGCGGCAGCTTTGATCTCAGCGTGCTCCGGCAGGTTCCCCTCAAATGGGACATGTGCACTCTGAAGCGCCACCTTGGTATCACCCTTCATCTTGTCCGCTATCTGCTCGATGGGAGTCCCGGCCGTCATCAGATAAACGCCCTCCCAGCCTAGCCTGCGTAGGGCACCCGCCGCAGCTATTCCAGGGCCCCCGGGACCAGCGTATACAATTACGTCAGGGTTAGCTTCCTTGAACTTGACAGCATAGGGGTCAGGGGCTGGAGCAGCCATAGACAGGTACTGCACAAATGGCGACTCGAGACCAATTTTAGGAAGCTGAAGTGGGATACAGTATTCTTCAACGAAATTACGATTTCTTGGGCTGTCGGTAATAAGAATACCCAGTTTGAACGGGGGCTTTTTGAGGGCGAAAGTTCCCGTTATGGCCGACATCATGCTATTCATCGGGTTGCCGATGCTGATGCTCGACCCGAAAACCAGGGGGTTAGGCGTTGGGGGCAACATGTCCGCGTGACCGATGCCCAGGTGGATGTGCCGGTGCGCCACTACCCGCAGTCCCGGTCGCGGTGGCGGATGGTCGCGCTGCTGCCTGCGGTGTTCCGCTTCGCCGGGCCCCACCGGCGGCCCAGCTACACGGCCGTTTCCTTCACGTTTCTCGGTCTTACCAGCATAATACTGCCTCCCCTGACGGGCTGGCTGTTGGACCGGCAGGTCATTACGTTCCCCCAGTTGTTCCTCGTCTGCGCCGCGCTCTGTCTGCTCGGTTGGGTGGTCTTCCTGCGCATACCTGAGCCGACGTCAGCAACGAACTGACCTTCGAGCATGATCCCGCCCGTGGGATGCTCTGCCGGCACGCGCTGACGCCGCATCAGGGCCCGGCGGACTTCAGGAACTCCTCGAATTCCCGGCGGAAGGCGCGCAGCGCACGGCCCCGGTGGCTTATGGCATTTTTTTCTTCCGGGAACCAGTGGAAAAGAAGGTTTCTTGCCTCCCTCCAAGTTATCCAAAGCTTGTCAGCAAACTGCCTTCCTCCACAATATTCAACCAACTTGTCATAGACGCTTTCTTGCGCTCTATGTCTTCTGTCTAATGAGGGATTAAGTGCTTTGCCAATTCTGAATCTTCTTCCCAAATACTCTTCCCTACTTATAAACCCCATGTCTAAAAATAGCTTTTTCAAAAACCCCTCGTATGCTTTCGATGCCGGAAAGACAATAAACGCATAGTCGTGGAACTTTCTGTCCCATTTATTTACCTTTCTTATTAAATGGAAAGATTCTCTAAGAAGCTCTTGAATGTCTTCTTCTAAATAATCCCACCAAATCTTTTCCTCTAGGTTAATATCCATTGATCCAATCTTTAAGTAGTATCTAATGTTATTTTTATTTCATACAAATTGTCAAATTCTTGGAAATATTT
>SDBU01005040.1_pt1 | contig 15948 bp, 28 predicted proteins | sample 2277071 | NCBI WGS metagenome assembly SDBU01 (sample SAMN10397929, study PRJNA504765) | marine sediment metagenome | isolation source: marine sediment core GS08_GC12, 126 cmbsf | place: Arctic Ocean: Gakkel Ridge, Loki's castle | collected 2008
CTCTTTCCAGAGGATACTTCCACCACCGCCCGTAGCGTTAAGAGTATCCCCATCATAAGAAAGGTTCGTACCAGCAAGAGGCTGGGCATGATGGACTGATGCACTATCGGCATGGGCAGCGTGTTCTGTGGTCGTCCAATACATATCGTGATCGTCAGCTGCAAGGTGTGTAGTTTGCTCCGTGGTCAGCCAATACTGATCGTGATCGTCGTCGTCAAGGCCGGTGAGGGCTCCATGGTCTGTGACCCCGCCTGCCGAATCAAACGATACCCACGTACCAGTTACCGAATCGTAGAACCCGAACTTGCCGGCTGAATCGAAGACAGCTGAATTACTGGACCAGAACTTACCGGTCGTATCTATGCGCGCGGCCGCGGACGGACCAGTACCCCCGATCGCGATGGAGTCCGATGTATAGAACGGGACCAGCCATCCATCTGCATAGGAATTCCATGTGGGATAAAGTGACGATACCGGAGCCCATGACTGCGCGGGAAGTATCAGAATGAAGCAGATTGATAGTAAACTGATAAGTCTTCTCATACTGGAACCAGCCCCTCTTGTGTGGCGGTAGGTGCGAAATCCTTTTTGAGCCGGTCTTTCGCCCTGCGCCATACGCCCTTGAACGCTTCATGCTTTAGCTTGGAGAGGTTATCGTGCTTCGGTTCAAGGAGTATTTCGGCCACACCGAACCTGAAATCCTTGTGGATCGTGGTCGGTATGTCCGAATCAGGAAAATCGTTATCGTTTATAAATTCGCCTGGGGACCGCACATACGTGATGTAGAGGTTCCCGAGTGGCGAAATAACTTCCCTTATAATCTGGCCGGTCCCGCTTCTCATAAACGGGACCCCTCGAATATCACGTAAGGGAAGGTTAGCGTCGTATGGCAGGTAGTTACCGTCCGCGTCCCTGATCGCGCGCAGGAGCCCGTAATCCGAATCTCTGGTCATTGTGGAACCGGTTGTCTGTGGTTCGGGATAGACCGCGATCTGTGACGGTGAAAAAATATCTCTATAGAAGTAGTAGGGGGATCCCTTATCTACGAGCTTGAGGCCGGAGGTTTCAATCGCCCAGGCCGAGTTCGCAATAAGGGTGTAGCCTTCCGGACCATCCATCCCTATCCGGATGGGCCTTAAAAGGTCGTTAGGCAGATCGTAAACGTGCGTGTTCGCAATTATGGGGATCGTTGCCGTATCACGTAGTATGCCTGTATCTCTGACAAGGCTAAGGTAAACCCTCCTTGCGATGGCTCTTGATTCGGCTCTTGTATTCCAGTGGCCGTCAAGACCGGCCCCTCGGAAATCCCCAATTAAAGTTAACGCGCTATCTACTATCTGACCTAGATTTTTTCTGTGTTCATCAGCCACTTTCAGCCATAGGCTTGTCCAACGAAGCCTCGTAATCTCCGAGTATCCTGCGGACCTTGGCCTCGGTGAGTTCGTCTGCATCCGGATCGCGACAGATCGTGTTCAGTTCCTTGAAAACTTCCTTCGGTATATCGGAGAACAGAAGTTCAAAAGGATAACGTGCGCTAAAGCCACGCTGTACCATCCTGCTCTGAACACCGCCAGGGACCTTGACTTCTTCTTCCACCCAATTCGGATGTTTCGCGTCCCTCAGTACATGAACGTGTGTACGAAATACCGGTACGATAGTGCCCCTCATTATCTTGATCGAGTTCGTACCGCTGGTGACAACCACCTCGTTCTGCTCGAGATCGCCTTTCTTACGACCACCGATCCGGATAACATCGTACAAATGCTCTGGTGCCGGTGCCGCTTTCTTTTTCTTTGTCTTCGTGGACATAGCCCCTCCACAAGTACGGTGCGGGCCCGAAAGCCCGCACCTTCATGGGTTTAACGGTAGGCGATAAAAATCATGGTTTCAGCCGACACATTAAGGTCGGCATCAGTCCCGATTGTAAAGCCCTTCCCGCTTTTAATTCTCTGACCGTGTGAGGGAGTAGGTACGATCTGGTATCCGTAACAAGCACCATCCACATCGACGATCGAGGCTTCGACGCTCGAGCCTGCCGCATCCTCCCACGCCTCTGAAGTGTCGCCGTCATAGATAAGATCGTCCTCACCTGCGTACTCCGAAATGCCTTGGGCAGCTGTGTGCTCTGTCCGAGCAGGTGTGTCCACGGTCTTGATACCGCCTGCAATAGCGGCAACATTCTCCATGCCCTTTACCCACTCCATCTCGGCTCTCAGCGTGCCGGCATCGTCAATATTGAAGACCTGGACTTTCTTTGGAAGAAAGCCAAGCACAACATTGATAGCAGATCCGGTCCCCTCAACGGTTCCTGTAACAACAGCCGGTGTCGTGCTCATTTTTTATTACCTCCTGTTATTTAGTTACAGAACCTTAGAAGGTTCCAATGTCGTCAGAACCAACCTCTATCCTGTAGAACCACGATTCGTTGAGAATACCTGCCGTATGGTAGGTCTTCCAGCCCGCGGTTCCCCTCTGTCCAAGAGGATCGCCGCCACGCGGTCTGCCAGGGTTCAGGACCATCGGGGTAACAGAGTTCTTACCTCTCAACGGAACGATGGCATACGAGTTCTTACAGAACAGCTGTATAGGATACACATCAACATTCCCGCCGGTTGCCCTGAGTGTGCCAGGAGTACCGTTGCCCTCTCCAGGCCAGATTTCGGCCAGTGGCGAAGTCATGATACGGAAATGCTCGATGGAACCGATCTCGCCTTTCAAGGCCCGCATTGAATCCGGATAGGTTTCAACCGGCTTGAATTTGGTGTTATCCCTGAAATCGTGCTCCAGGTCCGAATGGCACATACCGAAGTACGCGCTCTGGATCGGAACGGTCCCGATGTTCGGCGTAGCCGAAAGGATGTTCGCGATCATGGACCCTTTGTTTCTCTGGAACAGCTGATGGATGAACCGCAGGGATTTGTAGAAATTGGCAACGGCAGGATCGCCTGTGATGGCAGCGCGGTTCGCACCGGCTGTACCAGCAGCCTCCATATACCATGCCTGGGTTCCGGCTCCGAGCTTCTGGAACCTGATGGTTTCCAGAGTCTCGAAAGCCTGTTCACCCAAAAGACCCATTGTTTCGTTGAGAACCGGATCTTCGTGGGTGTCCTCGATGACATCTGTAATTTCTACGAAATCACCGAACTGCTCAAGAGTGATTACAACGTCCTCCGCGACGAGTTTACTTCCAGGCGGTGTAACACCTTCGGCAAGCGGAGTGGTGGCCATGGCCAGGTTGGTAAATCTCCGGAACTTTATCGTTCTCGATGATCTACGCGGAAGTTCTCTGGTCTGTCCGAACCGTTCTGCTATCCCGATGTGCATACCACGCTCAAGAAGCGTTTTCGACGCAAAGGCAGCTGTGCGTGGGGAAATATCCCCATACATAGTTGTTTTAGCGTCAGCCATTTTGTAGTCCTCCTTATGGGATTATGTTATCTGATCCCATGCAGCGTCAAAATCATCTTCGGAAGCCTTAACATCTTCAGCTGCTCTACGCGGCTTATCGTCCACCGTAGATTCTGCAGCCTTCTTGACTTCCTTTCCTTTTTCAGCCGCTTTTTTGTCATGGTCCTCAACAGCCTTGCCCGCCAACCCCTCTTTAAACCGACCGATTGCTGAAATAGCAATATCGGGAGTGTTGGCGTCCTTGAGTTCGGGTTCGCCCTCAAGGAATTTCTGGAAGTCTTCCCTGCCGAAAATAGCAGCTGCGTCTGCATGGCCTTCTATGTACTTGCCGTCCTCCCAATAACCACCGATCACCTGATTCATAAACTGGAGTGTGTCAACCGTACCCACCAATTCCTGAAACGCGAGTCGTATCGGCTTGAGTGCTTCGGCAAGCTCTACCTTCACCATTGAGCCGCTATGATGTTCCATAGCTTCTGCAAATTCGGGGTATTCTTCAAGAAACTCTTTGACGTTTTCCGGAAGCTCTGCAAGAACTTCCTCTTTCGTCTTTTCGGTTTCCTGCTCGGCCTCTGCCTTTTTCTTTTCCGCAAGCTCCTGGCTTGTTTGGGTGAGCTTGGCCTGTGTATCTTTAAGCCGTTTTTCCAGAGTAGTCTTTTCTTCGTCTAGCTCTGGTGGAGGATCTTCTACCTCTGATGGAGGATCTTTTTCTTCCTCGTCCTCCTTCTTCTCACCCGCCTGTGCAGGCTGCTTTTCGCCTTCTTCGGATTGATCGTCCTCGGGCTTCGCATCTACAGATTTGTCGGCATCCGGATCGGGAGTAGCTTCTGCTGCCAATTCGTCAAACGCCTCGTCAAATTCTGCGTCCTCCTGCACATCTTCGACTTTCTTTACTTCCTCTTTCTTTTCTTCTTCACCCATGATCTACCTCCTGGGAATCTGACTCTCAACGGGCCATCGGGGGGAATCCGTCGGGGCCAGGCCATTTGGTTACGGCGCTTAATATGATACTAGCCGTCCCCACTTAGTCAATATGGTCATTCTTCTTCTCTGACCATGCGGTAAGCGTCCTCGATCAGCTTGATGATCCAGCGGAATGAGTACAGTACGCCCTTCAGGTACATATCGTCGTCCCGCGAATTGCCAAGGTGTTCGAGTGCTACAGTTGATTCTGCAATCTCGTTGTCAATGAGTGCGGACAGTACATCGTAGCCTCCGTGGTTCCGTAACGTGACTAACTGATCTGCCTGCTCCCTGCTGAAAACATACCCCACCACTTCTTCTTCGGACATAGTGCCTCCTTATTGCAGGGGTTCAGGCGGGACCGGCTCCCCTCCCATATCAGGGGGCGGGACCGCGCCCTGAGAGTTCTGCGCTGCCAATGCTGCCAGCTGCAGGCTCTCCTTTTTGAGTTCGTCATCGGTCTTAATGAAGTCGTCTGCTTCAAGGTCTTTGATCTTCGCTATCTCACGCGCGAATGGTACAGGCTTAACCAACCTCGCCAGTACCGGTGAACTAAGCATCATGGACAGGAATTCGATCAGCGATTGGCCTCTCGAGATCCGGTCCTGATAACTGGAGTAGCCGGTGGCCTGAACGGTGTAGTCGCCCTTCACAGATTCGTCTTCGTCCGTGTGCATATAGAAATGGTAAAGACTCTTGACGACCGACTCTATGTGCCCTTCGTCGATCCTGCGTATGACGCTGCCGATGATCCGGTTAGAGTTTTCGAGCAGTTTGGATATGCCGTAGGCCGTGTCGGGGTCCTGCTTGGACGACAGCCCTTGCTGTAACTTGGGCATGGCCGATTCTTCGTCCGCAACTTCACCAAAGAGCCGGTAGAGGTCCAACAGTCCGCGGCCAACATCGGGCGGTGAGTGCCACTGGACAGCATCGGACGCGCGCATGGCAGACGGAGCCAACCGCAGTTTCGCCCCAGGGTATATATCGAGGGATTGGCCTGGTTCCAAGTGCCGTTCCTGTATGGCCATGAGTACATTCCCGCTCAAGGCTTTGTTATCGATGAAGCACCGGATCGAGCTGTTCATCATCATCTGAGCATCCCTCATGTTCTCGGGGATCCCCACGCCATGCGGTTCGTGCGGTATATCTTCCCAACTCGCGAAATGGAACGGCTTTAAGTAGCCAGGTAGCGGATTGATGATCGGCGGGAGTACGAGTTCGTCATCGGCTGTGATACAGAATATCTCGGTTTCGTTCCCATCAAAAATATCGCCACGTTGAGCCTCGGTTTCGTCCAAGAGCTGCTTGGGGACCAACCCCCAATGCTCTCTAATCACAATATCGCGTTTCCGGCCCTGTACGTCCCGCAAACCAGGCCGTAGCGTGGTGGAATCTGATGCGGTACCGGCCTCTCTGGATGCAGAGGCCCTGCCTGTGATGACACGGTTCACAGCTTCCATATCCCACATCTTGCGATCGTTGGCCATTGACCTTAACGCATATGCTGATACGTGCTGCCGGTGTATGAGCATGAACCCGTCTTTCGGTGAAGACGCTTCAGGGTCCCAAAAGAGATCCCAAATGGTCGGGTTCTCGACGCTGACATGGGGCATCCTCTGGACTCCAGGCACGAACCGCCCATACTTCTGTGTGATCCAATCCGGCAGGAACATACCCGCGCTATCACCGAACAGCGGTACTTTATAATCGTAGGTGATCTTGTTGTGGTAGCGGATGACCGGTGACTTCAACGCGGACATACCGTAGATCGCACATTCCAGAATAGCGGTCATTTCCGTCCGGTCGAAAGCGTCTTCCTTCAAAGTGTCCTCGATCCGGAGCTGCATATTGCCTGCCCTTGCTTTCGCTTCGTGCGAATCGAGCATCACACCCGACACGTTTTGGGGAATCGGTGTCGGTTGGATCGCGAACGGAAGGATCGCGCCGCCCTGGAAGAGAATGTCGTAGAGCTGCGCGACCGCAGCGACAACTTTCATCCTGGTGACTTTGATAAAGACCTTGGACCGCCAGCCGGTACCCTCGAGTTTCTTCCATTTTTCTTCAGACGCATGGGAATACTGGCCCCTGAACGCGTCATAGGACAGCAGCCAGTTTTCCTCGAGCGGTTGCCGGTTGGTCGCAAAGTGATCGTAAACTTCGTCAAGATACTCGACGAGTTTTGACTTCGTTTCAGGCATGACAGCCCCCTATGCTTGTGAGAACAGGGTGCAGCCGAAACTGCCATGCGTCTTGATCTTCTGACCGGAATAGATGACTAACGTGGAACCCTCAACGCCTTTGGACGTTTTTGCCTGTCCGCTCTGGCAGGTCCCGAACCGTTCCGGTCCGATCTCTTTCAGACGCACAACCGACTTTACCCCTTCCGTTTTCCAATATTCGCAATCTTTACAGCGCATAACTGCCTCCTTAGTAGCCCGCAACAGGATCCAGAACTGTATCTTCCCAATTTTCACGGTCGTCTTCGTCCTGCAGCCTCTCGTAATCTGTCTTTGTCTGGATCTGCGGCCGTGACATACAGACATACCGCACTTCGTCCGCGATATGGTCTTCGGCATCGGTATCGAGATCTTCCCAATTATTCTCGTCCCTGGGCAGGGTCGGGATAATATCTATGAAATGACGGCAGTTTTCGGTGATATACAAAAGCGGTTCGGTTTCGTCGTCCATATCGGGCCGCAGGCGATACCGCATTTCGTCCCATCCAGGTATCCGTTTATTATCGGCAGGCCGGAAGACCACCCTTTTGTTGGCCATCCTCTCCGAAACTGCAGGGCCGTCGTCACTCGAAAAAATAGAGGGGTCCGCGATGCGGTCCCAATACAGCTTGTCTTCGCTACGTGCAACTTCCATTTCAAGGATCCGTTCCGCGACCATCGGTGATTCGTACCGGAGCCCTACGTTCATCTGGCCTTTCGCGCAGCCATACCATTCAGCGTAGCGGATAAGGGCCCCTCTCCGGAAGTGCTTTGGAACCCCTTTCGGTTTCGAGCCGTCCGCAACGGCATACCAACCCACAGAAAACGGTCGGGCGCTGCCCCAATCAAAACCCATGATCCGCTGCCAGTGTTTAGGCGGTATGAATTTACGGACCACATTGTAATTAGGCCGCCATACATCGGCGAAGAAGCCACCGGCCACAACGTCCCAATTACCGTGTAGCCATGCCTCGCGGATCGCGGGGTCACGGATGCTTTCCAGACGTGCAAGGTACATCGGATCGTTCTCGACCAGGACACGGTTATCATAGACAGACGACGGTATGAACATGGCTTCGATCTGCATCTTCACAGTCTCACCGATGGTCTTCGTCATCACCTTGTAGCCTCTTTTGTCGGGATCGATGAATTCACGTTTCAAATAGGCGTGGCCAGGACCGCCTGGGTTCGCGGTCATAAACAAAGTACAGGGGACACCATGAGGGCTCCGCAAGCAACCCTGCATCCTGTCCACGACCGTATCAATGAACGGGAACTGGCAGGCTTCTTCCACAGTAATTTCGGTGAACTGCTGGCCCATGAAGTCGTCCAGTTTTTGAGCTGAATCCACAACCGCGATCATCAGGGAACCACCGTTCTTGTGGACCAGGAAATTGGTCTGTGAGTCACCGCCCTTCAGGGTGGCCGGCAGACCGTCCGCTATGAAATCATTGATGCGCGCACGAATTTCCGGAAAATTTTTGTAGCCCATGCGGATCAACAGGCCCTTCCAGTGTCGGGCCCACTGGTCCATGCCACGCAGATGACGGCCTAACGAACAGTCGGTCTTGCCGCCGCCCCTGGCCCCGCCATACAAGATCTGGTCGCAAGGACAGATATAGCCGTCGGTCTGCGGGCCCTCCTGGGGAACCCATATGTATTCGGAAGCAGGCATTTACACTAAACCTCTGATCCTGTTCAGGAAATTGTCAACTGCCTTCCTTGAATCATGCCACTTCCATTCCACAACAGGCATGATCGAAAGTATTTCATAATCATCAAGCGTCAATGAACCATCCGCTAAAGGCGAGGGGTCAAACACTTGCTTGCCATCCCACAAAATAACGTGGTCTTCTCCTTTAAGCACTTCTGATTTGACACAGAAGATTATTCGGCAATCTGACGACAGGTTAATCTGTAATGGGAAGCCAACTTTGTAATCTTTAATTTCTTGCGTGAACGCAATCAACCCTAACGAATATCCGTGTGCCAGTAAATACAGTGCCAGCTCCTGCCATGTGAAACCTGAATCTTCTCTGATGGGTTTGCCTTTCAGCATTTCGCCTGTGCCGGAACCATCATGCCCGATGAAGTCAATGAAATCCTGTTCGGATTCGCCTGTGATCATAACGCCCACCGCTGCCATACATGACCACGGCTTGGATTGTTTCACCACTACATGAATCCGTCACGCCAGATCCAGCCCCATAGAGCTATCATCGCCATGGCCACACCGCCAAGGATCACAGCGACCCAGATCAGGAATTTGATTAAACCCTTGATGCTCTCAGTTCCGGCCATCGTTCAATTCCTTTCGTAGTTCCCGTATGGTTGTAATGTCTGTTAACATTGCAGCCCGCCGGCGCTCAACTTCAGCCTGTACCAGGAGTGAGCACTTATAATGTGCCATGTGGGCTATATGCCTCCCGCCCTTCCCGACTGTCTTGCCACAGTGGATACAATCAGCCATTATGTTCAGCGGCAGCCATGGCATGAAGAACACTGCCGGCAAACGACCCTTTCCCCCTTCGCATTGATAATCTCCACAGGAAACGTCATTTTCCTGTTCTTGATAATCACAGGTTTAACATACGGCTTTTTCATGTCGGACCTCCCCCTTCTCGCAACGCCTTCAACTTCAAAATAATATTATCCAGTTCTCGATCCAGTTCCGCGCAAACCTTCGCAACCGAAAGCGGCGCGGATTCGCAACCTGCGCCGTATTCTGATTCCAAAGACCAGAGCTGTTCCTGGATCTTCCACTTCCTGTCCTCCAGAATGTCAATGTCGTAACGGCGCTCGAACATTACCACACGGTCCTCAACTGTATGCAAATCCCTGGCGCGCGCAAAAAAAGCGAGCCCCGCAACAATGAGACTCGCCAAAACAACTAAAGCGGCAATGGACTTCGCAACGTCCCCCGCGTTCTTTATTCTAAGTAACATTCGATTTGACATAACTGACATACCCTCGTTTGGAGTCGTCAATGTATGGGAGGGGAGGCATATAACCCAGGGGGGTGGGGCCCGCATATCGGGGGGTGGCCCCCCTTCATCATATAGCGCGTCCCTGCCGCTCCCGCTCCCCTCTCTGGCCCCTCTCTTGGCAGTTAGCACACTCTTTCACTGGCAGTTTGTCCCTGCTCATGCGCTAACCCCTTGATTTTTCTAGGTTCGGGGGGCATGAGTTTACATAATGGTTCTTATGCGCACATCTATTAGTGCTTCACCTTCTCCACCTGGCCAGCCGGATCGTCCGCGTCCTGGGCGTTGGCAGCTGCCCTCTTGCTCACCACCCGCATGAAGTCATCAGTCGATAAGCGTTCAGTCGATGGAGCCGCAGCCCTGTGGTCTTCTATCAGCTTGCGGTCAATGAACATGCCAAGGTGTTTGCCCATGGCCTCGAGGCTTGCGCGAGCATTGGCAGCATCAAAGACGAACTCGCCCGTAGGGTTGCCGCTCTTGTCTAAAGCCTCTACGGTTTGCATACAGCGTTCATAAACCTTGTGCAGCTCGGCCAGCACGAACTCAACATCTATTCCACTGGCAATGCCCGCTCTATCCTGCAATTGCTTTACATATACGATAATTCGTTTTTGCCTCAACAGTCTCGAGCAGGTCGAAGCAGCAGATGACTCCGCGTATCCGGCCTGTAAAGCTGCAGCCGTTCCGATTCCTTTTTGCGCTCCGAGGTTAACGTATGACTTGCAGAACGCTTTTTCTTTTTCTGTGAGGGTATCAAGAATGGTTCTTTCGGTAGTCTCTGTTTTCCGTTTTGCCATGCTGACAAGGATACAACGACAATTCACTTGCAGCAATATAGTCATTATAGTATATACTTGTATCGGATGACTAGGAACGAACACACACATACAGGTATGGAAAGGGGGTGACGTTGTTTCGCCTTTACATTAACCGTGGCCCCTTCGGGGCTTCAGAGAGGACGCGCAATGGCTAAAGTTAAACTTGACAGGTTAGAGGAAGCGACACTTGCCTTGTTGACCCTGACTACCTTTGAGGATTCTTTTAACGGTATTACCAATACTCGAGCTTGGAAGAATCATTCATGGGAAATCATGGACTCGCTGCATGAGGCAGGTTTCATATCCAATCCGAAGGGGAAGGCTCGCAGTGTGATGCTGACTCCTGAAGGGCTTGCAGAAGCGAAGCGGTTGTTCAGTGAGCTGTTCGATGATTAAGCTATTAATCAAGGGTTCGCGCTCCCGTGGGTATCGTATCCTGTGGGGGCGCGGGATTGTCACTCCAATGCCTGCAGGCTTGACGCTTCAACAGGTTGTTGCCCTGCTCTATTCAAGGAATTAATCCCATGGCCGTATATAAGAAAACGCCCAACGACTTTCAGGCTTGCGATTATTGCAAAGGCCCGATTTATCAGAAGACCGAAACCATCAACAGCAGCGCAGACATATATAATCTGTTTTCCGAGCTGCGGGGCAAGAACCGCGAGTCCTTCCACGTTCTATCTCTGAATTCACGCAACCGGATTCTTGACAATAGCAAGGTTGCCGTGGGTTCAGTCAACACCGTTCACATATCACCTGTAGAAGTTCTCAAGACCGCGCTTATCAAGGAAGCAGTTTCCATCATATGCGTTCACAACCACCCTTCGGGTGACTGCTCACCGTCACCGGAAGATAGAAGGTTGACAGAACGCCTTGCCCGCGCCTGCTCACTCATGGGGATACGCTTTCTTGACAGCATGATTATTGCAGCTGTGGGCTATTACTCGTTTTCAGATTCGGGGGAACTCTGATGGTGTTGAAGTCAATCGCCCTTGTGCTCCTGATCTTCGCGCTTATCATTTCGCTGACTGACCGGTAAGGGGGTCATATGGATAAAATCTATTATGAGGTTTGGTGTACGGACTGCGGGTTTCAGGCGGTCAACAAATCACTCGCAGATTATGAGGGCCGACATTGCCCCGCCTGCAAAGCGCGGGATCTCGACGTTGACCTGCAATGGGAGCGGTTCCTGGATTGTTGCAATGTGCAACTCTCGATAATGAATTTTACTAACACCTGTTCAGAGTGTGCAGCTGACTATAATTCCGGTGGCCAGTTGTTAGCAGCTCGCGGGCAGTGGGGTGAAGAAACCGGAGAGTCCTTGTCTGACATCTTGAATGAGTCCGAACCATGGGACGATAATTATTGAAAGGGGGTGAAAAAATGATTTGTCCAATGTGTAAAGCGCAGATGGATAAAATCTATGATGAAGAAGTCAGCACTAAAAATGCGCAGCTGCCTCATGTGGTGGTGGAAGAAGGGCCATACTGCGAACCCTGCGCGCGGTACTGGGGTGAGGTATATCCCACTGTCTACAAGTGCAGGAACACATACTGCGGTATCAGGCTTGTAATGCTCGAGCCCGAACCGCCGAAAGAGTGCGGGCATTGCCGGCCATTGACCGAGCAGAAAGGGGTGAAACAATGAAGTTAGTTAATTGTATCACTGGCGCATTTTGCGACCAATGCGGGGATTATATTAAACCCATGGCCCCCGCGTATCTGGACAAAGACCGAAAGAGTTGGTGTCTGAAGTGCGCGGAGGATCTCGAATGAAAACCATATTCCTGCTGATCCCGATAACCGACCATTGCAGCGAGTGGGTTGACGAAAATGTGAATGTTGATTTGAAGGTCGGCAAAGCCATTCCAATCGAAACCCGATACCTGGGCCCCGTTGTTGAGGGGCTGATCGCTGCCGACTTCAACATCGGTGAAGATTTCAAGGTAGTATAAGAATTATTACAGGCGGGCCTTCGGGCCCGCCAGAAAGGACGGCAAGAGTATGATTCTTTACAAAACAGTGATACCAGGGGGCCCTGAAGATTTTGAAACAACTGTGATGCTGTTACAGCTGCACAGCCGCGAAACTTCGCGCTTGCCAGTACCGCAGTTTTTTGTGTTTGTGGCCTCAGGCGAAGAAGCGTTTGAACTCAAACAGCACTTTCACGTCAGGGAAAAGGCGGTTGAATATGCTGTGCTGTTAGCTGACCAAATATCGGTCGTGGTTGTAAACATGGAGGAAGGGGGAGAGGGTGACGAGTAGAAGCCTGTTTTATTTGGTGGTCGCCCTCTTGTTGTTGCTGCCGACCACAGCACTCGCGGGTGAACCGTGGACGGCAGCTGATGAGGGGCTATATGCTACGTTCCTGGTATTCCAGTACGCCGACTACAGGCAGACACGGCAGATAGTAGTTGATCCCGACCACTACGAGCTGAATCCGGTGTTGGGTGAGAATCCTTCGCAGGGGCAGGTAGACACATATTTCGCAGCGACTACCATCGGACACTACCTTATCGCGGACGCGCTTAAACCACGGAACAGGAAGCTGTTTATTATCATAACGACCATCGCAGGGGTGGTGGTGGTGAACCAGAATTATCAATTTGGGATAAAATTTTAATATGGGAGGCAACATGAGTACACGTAGTTTGTTTTATTTGGGTATGGGCTGCGGGGCGGTCATGGTTATTTTATTGATAGCAATTCTAATGGTTGCCCCGCTCATGGATTATGTGGACGCGGACTCGTCCAGGATCGCGCAGCTCGAGCAGCAGACAGACCGGCATGAAAACACACTCAAACTAATGGCCAGAACCGAATCGGTATTGCTCAAGCGTTTATTCCCGATTGAATTCGGAAAGGATGAAGATGATGAAGAAAATGACGGACCGTGAATCCATCAAAGCGAGTTTTAAAAAGGTCACGAAACGTGAGCCCACAGAGGCAGAACTGAAAGATGCAATTAAGGGAATTGATGCGATGACAGCAACACAATTGAAATTGACGGAGTTTATCACCAAAGCTGAACCGTTCCCACCTGGTGCTGTTGCGCTGTTGACTACAACTGCAGACATGATCATAAGTGCGTATTACGCGTCTGACGCAGTATCAGATGAAAACAAGGCGCGCATGACCAAGCTGTTGAGGGAAAATGCCAATAAAAGCATGAAACATATCCTGTTTATTGTCTAAACAGCGGGGGCCCTTTCGGGCCCCCTTTTGCCCCTGGCAGGTAGGCTCGGCAAAAAGACCTTTACCAAGGGCAATCTCAAACCAACCGCAGCTGCTCTTTCGGGCGCGGGGCCAATCTCCAGGTATGAACCTTTGCACCGTAATGACTCTTTACAAAATCCGTTGTTTTAATCAGGTGGCCGGCATCGGTAAGATTAGATACGCAGCGTTGAGCCGAAGTATAAGGCGATTTGGGCAGCACTTGAAGGTGGATCGTTTCCACCCCGAAGCCGCGATCCGGATTGTTCTGGAAAAAGAACAATACTTTTTCCTGTTGTGACAGCGCCTTGCCTTTGGCCTTCGCAAGTGCTTCGTTACCTAGTTTGGTAGTATTAAAAAATTCTTTCATAATCACTCCCTTAGCGCGCCCACAAACGCGCAGACCAGAAAAACCACCCCCACCGCATACCAAATCATAACAGATCCCCTTTCTTCCCAACATCCCTTCGCAGCTCCACGACCAGATAGTTTTCCTTTGCGCCGATACGGGTACGAGTGCGATCGGCACCAGGAAGTATGACGCAATCATCGTCTGATATGACTCCGGCCTTTACAAGCGCGTCCTCAACAGCCTTCCGGACGTTGTTATCGTCACGCAGATGTTTACCGGTATAAGCTGCGGTGTATGAGATAATCATAGGCCCCTCAATCGGAAACTTTATCTTCTCCTTGTATAAAGACTTTACTATGTCCATCCAGAGGTAAGAGGCTTTGGTTAATTCCTGCGCGAGTTCGTGTTGGTTCTTGTTGTATGCGATCGCTTCCTTGTTAACGTATTTCGACCGCTGAGTTTGACGGACCGTTGGCTTGACCCTCATGCCAGGGATATAAGCACGAAAAAGTGGGGGATCCTTTTTTAACTCAATGTGCCTCATGCAGTCACTTTTCTGTTAGAGAATGTCCACAAATGTTGGACTTATAGAACGTAGCCACCTTCTGCTTGCCGTCTGACATGGCTGCGTATGAGAATACTAATACGCTCTCATTGTCAGTTAGCATTTTGATGTCTCTAAAGGTGTACGTCCTCCCTGTTGGTGTAAAGATACATATGCTGGCATACTCCATGTTATTTACCTCCTTTTTGAGCAGGATCGTTTTCATGCCAGATCGTTTGACATGATGGTTAGTTTGTCCTGCAGGTCTGCCACAAGCTCTTCGAGTTCAGTTATCAACGCATCCTGCTGCACAAGGGCCCCTGGTCCTGTTTCGGCCCTGTCGCTCGACTCCGTTACCTCTTTATCCTGCGGGCCCCACAAGCGGGCCCGCAGACCATCTGCGATCGATACGGTATCTTTCATCTTGTCACGTAAGATGTGAAGCCGATCGTATGCTTCTGACATTGCAGTTTCCTGTTTTTTAGGTGTGTCCATTTTCGTTATCCTTTCTTCAATTAGTGAAATATAACTCCGGTATCGAATGTTCTCCTTCTTGTTTAAAGCCATTCGCCTTGCTTCGCCCGCAGACAGGGAACCGTACACGTCAGTCCCCCATTATGTCGTGAGCTGCATCGGCCAGGTCCTCCATGAGCCGGTCAAGGATCATGGCCGCGTAGTTCATGGTGTCTGAAATCTGGCGTACTGCCTCGAGGCGGGCCCTTTCATAGTCCTTCGCGTTCTGAGCCCCATGGTAAAACACCATGCGGTCAAGAGCAGCTGCAGAAGACTCAAGGTTCTTCTTCGCCCCCTCTACCAGATCGTCCACATTCATTTCCTTCCAGGTCGGGGTCCTCTCGATGTTCTCCAATAATCGGATCTTCATCTGGAAGTCGGCCCTCGCCAGCAGGGTGGCTACTTCCGGAGCCGGTTTGTACTCTTTTGCTTTGTTGTTGTTGGTCGTCATATTCTGTTTCCCCTTCGTTCTGCCAGGAGTAGGTCCTGAACCTTGCCGTCCAATCGCCCATGTGAGTTGTAACGGCTGTGTGACATTTAAAGCATAACCAATCAATGTTGATCTCTTTGTCGCTGCCAAGCCTCGCTTCGCTTTTCCGATGGTGTCTTTGCAATGTCCCGTAACCCATACAAACATCGCTGTAGGGTTTCGCGAAACACCACCCCCTAGTTCTCGGTCTTTTCTTGCCCTTCCGCCTGGCCACTTACTTGTTCGGGACAGCTGCCGGCGGAATTCGGGGCTGCGTCAACTGGATCAACCGCTGCCGGAGTGCGTCACGTTCCTGCACTACGTTCTTGAGTATGCCGTTTCGGGCTGAGAGTAGAGCTACAACCGTGTTGGCGTACTCCGTCTTTACAGCGATAACATCTTTGAAGATCAAGCGGCTGCCGTACCAGCCAACCGTCAGACCCACCACCAGTACAAACGCGATGATCCA
>SDBU01005041.1_pt1 | contig 15948 bp, 16 predicted proteins | sample 2277071 | NCBI WGS metagenome assembly SDBU01 (sample SAMN10397929, study PRJNA504765) | marine sediment metagenome | isolation source: marine sediment core GS08_GC12, 126 cmbsf | place: Arctic Ocean: Gakkel Ridge, Loki's castle | collected 2008
GTAGAGATCTTCGCTGATTTCCCGTATGATGGCCACATCGATTCCTGAGTCAGTTCTGAACCGGGCAACATAGAAGCCTCCCGGCTGTTGAAGCTCAATCGCCGCTAATCGCGCAAGGAAGTCGAAGTAGGATTCCTGTCTCTTCAGGAACAGTGTGCGTTGCGTAGGATCTAGCAGGACTTGGTTTATGTCATCGCGCGAGACCAGTCTGGACTCGAACTGGCGAGCCCCGTCCGTGATAGCGGCGCGATCGACATCATGGTTTCCTGGAACTATGAACAAGCGCGACTGATCTCTGTCTTTGAGACCCGCGGCCTCCAGGATTTGGGGTATGAACTCCTTCTCAACAAGCCTATACTCCAAACCCTTGCCGCTGAATGCGACGTCCCCTGTGACAACAACGAAGTCTAGCTCGGCCAGTGTAGGATCAATGCGGCTTCCCCGACGATGGATGTCTTCGAACAAGGCGGCGAGGACGACCTTCCTGTTGTATTGTTCGTAGCCTGCATCGACTCGGTAGTGCAGGTCCGATAAGTGCAGCCAAGTGACCCTGCGCGTCGTGTTGCCCATTTAGCTCACCCTAGAAGCAAACAAGTGTCATATCCCGAAAGCGTCCTGCAAGGTGGCCATCTGCCGAATCGGGAAGGTGTCCGATTCATGGTTCAAAGTTGGCACAAGAAAGGATGGCCCTGTCTGGGCAGTATCGGGTATGATGTCGTCCAGAACAAAACAGATAGGAGACGAGAACCACCGTGGTGACAGTATAGATGAATGAGACGGAAAAGGCGAAGGCCGCACAGCGGCATGAAAACACAAGGATGCTGGCCGAGATCTTGGGCCAGCACAGCGAGGATTTGTTGCCGCTATTGGAATGGGTTCCGGAACTCAGGAGCACTCTGGCGGCTGAGCCGCATCTTCGAGATGGCGTGTTTGATATAGTGGGGCGAAGCCGCACCAACACCACCCTGGTGCCGATCCAGGCTCTGATGGCCAGGGACAAGCCCTTCCTCCTCTTCGACTGGAAGCGCAACTACCGGGATCTTCTGGCCATGCCGGAACTCAGGCTCGGCTCCACCTCACCTACACCGCAGCCCAGGAGGAGATCGCCCAGGCCATAGCCCAGGTCAGCGGTGAAAAGAGACCAGCCGTCCCCACGACCCCTGGCCCAACTTGGTCGACCCAGAGACAAGAGCTCCTCGTCTACACCGTGGGCAGGGACATCGTCCCCTTCTCCTTCAACCCTCTCCTCCCCCCTCCCGGAACCGACCCCTACACCTGGCTGAAGAAACTGATCGAGATCATCGCCCACGCCTACTACCTGGGAGAGGGGATCATGTTCCTGCTCCAGGGGGCCCGGCATTCCATCTACACTGAGTGCGGGATGTACAGACCTCAAGGACCCCAACGCCACCCCACTCTTAGAGACGTACTCAACTGGCTGTTGAAGCATCCGGTGAAGGGACGTCGGGCCCAATGGATGGACTCTACCCTGCGTGGCATCCAATCCCTCTGCTTCGGCCACATGGGAGAGGTGGTCAATGCAGCCGAAGGGCTGACCGACATCGCGCAGTTGCTGGAGAGACGGGTCATCCTGGAGCTGGATGCCCTGACCAGCGCGGACAAGACCTTCCTGGTCGAGGCCTTACTCCTGTGGATACACCACTATCGTCTAGGACAGGGGAGACGAGAGGAGTTCAAGCATGCCCTGATCATCGAGGAGGCCCACCACATCCTGCTGAAGAGGTCTGCAGGCCGGGGAGGGGAGGCGGTCACCGACGCCATCCTGAGGGAGATACGGGAGTTGGTCGCAGACGTGGCGCAGCCACGAGAGGCGGTGGTCCTGGTGGACCAGCATCCCAGCCTGATCTCCGTCCCCGCCCTGGGCAACACCTACACCACCATAGCCATGAACCTTAAGCACAGGTCGGATGTCAACGCCGTGGGCGCGGCCATGCTCCTGGAGGAGGAGGGGAAGCACCTACTTGGACAGCTCCCCGTGGGCTGGGCCATCGTGAAGCTGCAGGGGAGATGGACCCAGCCCTTCGTGGTGGGGGTGCCTCGCCTGAAGCTGCGCAAGGGGAATGCGGCCAAGGAGAGCTGTGTCCAGAGGTGCCTCCTGCGGCAGGTTCCCATCCCCACTAGAAGTGGGCGGACCATGCTCCTGGAACTCACCGATCGAGGCCTGGTCCTGCTCAGGCGGAGAGGCCAGGGCTCGCTGGGGCGATCAAGAGGGCAGGCTGAGGGTCGTCAGAGCTCAGGAGTTCTGCGCCTGACCCACAGCCAACCCTTGCATCAAACCCCCGACGTTGTCAGAGTTGGGCAACGGTCACGGGCCCTGCGCTTTACCCACGTACCCGCAGTTGGCGCAGCGCAGCCTGTATCCCAACACGCCCCGCACCAGGTTCAGGCTGGCGTGGAACTCGCAGTATCCCGCCCCGCACTGCTTCCCATCGTTGATGGCCAGAACGTGATGCTCAAGGCCTGGCTGCTGAGGCGCTACAGTCGCTGATGCTGCGTCTGCTGGCAACGCTGCCCCCAGGCAAGCTTCGTCTCCTCCTGATGGACCCGGTCGGCCTGGGGCAGAACGTGGCTGGCTTCGTAAGGGACTTGCCTGAGGAGCTGACTGGTGGCAGGGCAGCCTCGGATTCATAGTCAAGGCTCTATCAGCAGGTCTCCACTCGTTGCGGTTTCTTCTGGTCCCTCCTTGCTGGGCCTCGATTGCCGCTAGCATGTCCGGTTCGTTCTGACTATACTGACCGAATCTAGAAGGATTGGTTTGATAGTGAGTCAAGGAAAAGAGATTGCGATGCACATGCGACGGTCCCTCTATCGTTTCCTGACCATCCTGACCCTGTTGGCTCTGCTATTGGGCAGGGCCTCAGCCATCGCTGGGCCGGTTTCCTCAGGCGAAGCCGAAGGACCAGCGCCATCCACGAGCAGGGGGGTGGCGGTACATGGCGGCGCGCCTAGAAAAGATGATGTCCCAGGCCCCGGCTCCGACGATGCGCAGGTTGTCGAAGCCTTCCGCGCCGCCCCCCTGATGTTCATCGAAAACGTAGGCCAATTCGACCCAAGAGTCCGCTTCCAGGTGCGGGGCGCCAGCGCCAACCTCTGGCTGACCAGCGATGCCCTTTGGGTGACGGTCGAGGAGGGGGACGGCGAGCGAACCCGCGAAGATGTGGGGTTCCGGAGCCCATCTTCAGCGGATCGAGAGACCGCTGCCGAGCCTCGAACTCGCCGTGGCGTGGCTCTCAAGCTATCCTTTCGGAGCGCCAACCCCAGCCCACGTCTGGAGCCATTTGGCCGGCTGGAGACCTCGGTCAACTACTTCATTGGCAACGATCCCGCAGGGTGGAGGCCCAACGTCCCTGTCTGGGCTGGCGTGCGGTATGTCGACATCTACCCCGGGGTAGACCTGGAGGTCCTCAGCGAGAGGGGTCGCTGGACATGGCGCCTGGTGGCGGGTGAGTCGGCGGCCGCCGCGTTGGCCCCGGCGCCGTCCCCCGTGGCCCTGCAAGTCGAAGGCGCAGAGGCGCTGGCCGTCGATGGCGGCTACGTGCAAGCCACCACGGCCCTTGGCAAGGTTGCCCTGCCATTGCTAGAGGTACAGCAGCAGATCTGGTCTCCTCGGGCGATCACGCCGGGCATAGCGGGCGACACGATTTATGCTCCGTTCGCGTCTGGTGGAGCGATCGATGATCTGCTTCTTTCGGGCCAGCGCGCCTCCGACCTGCTCTACGCCACCTTCCTGGGCGGAGGCGAAGGCGACTGGGCTAATGAAGTCGCCGTGGACGCAACGGGCAACGCCTACGTTGCCGGCTCGACTCGTTCCTCCGACTTCCCGACGACCCCAGGGGCCTACGACACCACCCACAATGAGTCTACCGATGCCTTTGTGGCCAGGCTGAACCCATCGGGCAGCGATCTGCTCTACGCCACCTTCCTGGGTGGAGATGGCTCCGACTACGGCGACGGCGTCGCCGTGGACGCGACGGGCAACGCCTACGTCACCGGCTCGAATGGTTCCTCCGACTTTCCCACTACCTCAGGGGCCTACGACACCACCCACAACGGAGGCGCCGACGTCTTCGTGAGCAAGCTGAACCCATCGGGCAGCGATCTGCTCTACGCCACCTTCCTGGGCGGAGGTGGCGACGACCGCGGAAAGGGCATCGCGGTGGATGGCTCGGGCAGCGCCTACGTCACCGGCTGGACATTTTCCCCCGACTTTCCCACTACCCCAGAGGCCTACGACACCACCTACAATGGGTGGTACGATGCCTTTGTGGCCAGGGTGAACCCATCGGGCAGCGCCCTGCTCTACGGCACCTTCCTGGGCGGAGGTGGCTGGGACGGCGGAAACGACATCGCGGTGGATGGCCCGGGGAACGCCTACGTCGTGGGCTGGACTGCTTCCTCGGACTTTCCGACGACCTCAGGGGCGTACGACACCACCCACAATGGAAGCGTGGACGCCTTTGTGGCCAGGGTGAACCCATCGGGCAGCGATCTGTTCTATGCCACTTTCCTGGGCGCAGGCGATGGCGACGACGGCTTGGGCATCGCGGTGGATGGCTCGGGCAACGCCTACGTCACTGGCTCGACTTCTTCGCCGGACTTTCCGACGACCTCAGGGGCTTACGGCACCACTCACAATGGGGGCGGCGACGCTTTTGTCGGCAGGCTGAACCCATCGGGCAGCGATCTGCTCTACGCCACCTTCCTGGGCGGAAGTGGCGATGACCGCGGCAAGGGCGTCGCGGTGGATGACTCCGGCAACGCCTACGTCACGGGCTTCACTGAGTCCTTCGACTTCCCCACTACCCCAGGGACCTACGACACCACCCACAATGGAGGCCGCGATGCCTTCGTGGCCAGGCTGCCGATCGGGGCTGGGCGCGCATACTCCATCTCGGGCCATGTGCATAACGGTAGCGGCAACCCCATCTCGGTGGTGACGGTCTGGGCCAGCGGGACGTACAGCGCCACCACCGATGCCAGTGGGCAATACACCATCACCAACGTGGTCTTCGGCACCTACAGCCTGGCGCCCGCCACGGCTGGCTACTTCTGGTCGCCGGTCAGCCGCACAGCGTCCGTGCCCCCGGATGCCACCGGGCAAGACTTCACCGGGCGGAACGTCCAGAAGGCAGTGCACCCCGGCGGCCCTTACGCCGTGAGCTATGGCGACGCGCTGACCTACACCGTGGGCGTCATCTTCCCTGAGGATCGCGACCTCGTGCTCTACGACAGGGTGCCAACGTACACCACCTACATCAGTGGGTCGCTAGTCGCGGCGGCGGGCCTGATCTACGAGCCGGTGGCCAACGCCATCAGCGGGAGACTGGTAGTATCAGCGACCACGCCCACGACGGTGTCCTTTGCCGTGCAAGTTGAGGTCACGGGCACGGCGGAATCGGCGGTGCCTATCGTCAACCAGGCCTGCGTGCACGCAGCGGAGGAAGGGCTGGGAGAGTGTATCTGGTCGAACGAGGTGCGCAGCTACACCTACGTGTGGTCTACCTACCTGCCGCTGGTGATGAAGAACCACTGATGCCGGTGGGGTCATCGGGCCGGGTTGACGTCTTCCCCCGCCCGACCTGTCTTCTTGATGGATTCTATCGTGATTCCTGTGTCCAGAGGCTTGAGGGTGCGAGGGTCGATCACCTCCACATCGGTGCCCTCGTTGGCCAGAACCTCAGCTGCCTCCAGGGCCCGCGGCACCATGATCGAAGTGGCAATCACAGTCCCGTCGTTGCCGGGGCGCTTGACCGAGGCGCCGCTCGACGGGCCGTGCTCTTGACACAGGGACCGGGATCATGGCGGTTTGGAGAGGGGCCAGGCCCAGCAGGCTGGCCCTTGACCCGGTGGATGGGCTCTGGGGCACGAGAGCATCGTTTAGAGGAATTGCTGGTGACCTGAGAGGGAAGGTGGAGAAACAGGAATCCTCTTCTCTCTTTCCCACCCCAAACTCACCCACCAATTATGGAACGATGACGCGAGAACTGCTGGGTGAGCAGGAATCGAAGTCAGCCAGCCTTCGGTCGGCTTCTGTCTCAACGGTGGTATCCGGTGGCGCAGAAGTGGAGACTATGTCGTCCACCGATGGGCCTCACTCCTCAATGCCTGGCACTGACCCCTGGGCAAGCCCTGATCAAGCGCAGTCCCACAACGTCACTCCCGACCTGGAGTTTCAGCACTACTGGGAGACATCCACCCTGGGATATCCGCGGACTAATCCGAGTATTGTCTGGGTCTCGGGGCAATCTTTCGAAAGGGGCTACATGCTCTGGAGGAGCGACACTGAGCGCATATGTGTATTCTTCGAAGACGGCGCCTGGCAGGAGTTCTCCGATGATCTGCATTCGGGCGTGGAGATCTCCACAAGGGGAGACCCGCCGGCAGGCCTGTATTCACCTATGCTGATGGTACCCCCTTCTTCCTGCTGGCGGATACGATCTGGCACGTCTACAGCCTACGCTGCGGTCTGGCCAATGGCAATTTCGAGACGTATCTAAACAACAGAAAGACTAAGGGATTCAACGCGCTCCTGATCCAGTACTTCTCGCTGAGCAATGGCAACGAGGGCGGACATGCGTTCCTGGATAACATCACGCCCAAAGAGTACGGAGATAGCGGCAACAAAGGCGGCGGCAACGGTCACTTCGAGGAGATGAATCCCGCCTTTTGGCAGAGCATGGACGAGCGGATGCAGCGCACATGGGAGGAAGGATTCACCATCGCCGGACACCCGAACTGGATATCGGACATGAAGGTCTCGCTGGAGAACGCCTCGCTCATATCGCGCTACATGCTCGCCCGGTATGGCGCCTACAACATCATATGGAGCCTTTCTGAGGAGTACAGCAAAGGCCTCCGCTACCACAATGTGCCCTGGGACAGCGTCGACACCTGGAACGCGCTGGGCTATGCCGTTCGCTCCTACAATCGGCGTGGCTACGACCACCCACTCAGCGTGCATGCCGGTCCCTTCCTCCAGCGAATCTCCACCAGCATCGACTTTGGGGATCAGCAGTGGCTGGACCACGATTGGCTGCAAACGGGGCAGCGCCGGGAGTCCTGCATGCGTATTCCGGAATGGGTCGAGAGCGACTGGCGCCGAAAACCTAGAAGGCCTGTGTTCATGGCCGAGGGTTGGTACGAGCGGACGAACACGGCTGTCAGCGATTTCCGTTGGCAAGCCTGGGTCGCCTGCCTGTGCGGCGCGTGTGCCTATGGCTATGGCGCCCACGGGATATGGAACTTCTTGGATCCAGATGATCCCAACGGAGAGACAGGCGGAAGGGGTCAGGAGGAGTTCTCTTGGCGAGATGTGCTTGATCTGCCTGGTTCCTCTCAGGTCCGGTACGTCCGCAAGCTGCTCGAATCCACAGAGTGGTGGAGTTTGACGCCGAGCAGACACCTGCTTCAGGTCGATGGCGGATCCCGTGTACCTACCACCCAGGCGGATCTTTCGTCTCCCTACATGGCGACCGCCCCGGGCAAGTGCCACATTCTGTATATCCCGGCCGGCAATCGGGACAGAGAGATCAGGATCAGGGAACTCGATGGTGCCTACCGGGTTCACTGGTTTGATCCGCGCACGGGCGAGTTCTCCGCGATTATGGATGGTGATCTGATCCCGGTCGGTGGCAGCGGAAGCTGGACCGTGCCCCCGCTGCCCGACCCCGCAGATGATGATTGGGTCGTCTACCTGGTGGCAGATGACGGCAGAGCCGGTGCTTGGGTGTGAGCGAGGGATAGCGACTACTGTGGTCCTGCGCCGTGCCGACGTCACGGCTAATACTCTGCGGTCCGGGGTGTCAGGCGCCACGGTTAGCAGGTGCTCGGGTGGAGAACCGGCCAGCTCGCGCCTGGCCTTGAGTACCGACCTGGACAGTTGGGCTACCCTATGCTGGCATGGTCTCATTGGGGTACAGGTGTTGGTGGCGCTCACGGTGTAGGCAACCGACGTTCGCAGGAAGGTGACAATGAAAGCAATCCCCATACGAGTCATACAGTACGGACAGGATGAGCCACTCCCAGATCAGGAGGCACTCCGGGCCGGCCCGCTGACATTGCTCTTTGAAGAGGGTGACCTACGTTACATTCGGCTTGGTGATCGCGAGGTCCTGCGCCGGATCTACGTCGCGGTTCGCGACCAGAAGTGGGGGACGGTTCCGGGCCGGATCTCGAACCTGCGGATCAACCGTGACCAGGAAGCCTTCGACATCACCTTCGACTGCGAGCACCGTCAGGGCGACATCGACTTCTGGTGGAGAGGCACTGTCCACGGCGACAAGCAAGGCACGATCACCTTCACCACGGATGGCCAGGCCCGCTCGACCTTTCTGCGCAATCGCATCGGCCTCTGCGTTTTGCATCCGATCAAGGAATGTGCCGGCGCGCCCTTCCGCGCCACAAAAGTGGACGGTTCTGTGGAGCGAGGTGCATTTCCCGAGGAGATCGCGCCTCATCAGCTCGTAAAGGACGTGAGAGCCCTCACCCACGAGGTCTCTCCTGGATTGAAGGTGGAGGTTCGGTTCTCCGGCGATGTCTTTGAGATGGAAGACCAGCGCAACTGGACCGACGGCTCCTACAAGACCTATTCCACGCCGCTGGAGCTTCCCTGTCCGGTGGACGTGAAGCAGGGCACAAAGATCTGGCAGAGCGTGTCGCTGACGTTGCGCGGGGAGGCCCATGCACTTGGTGTAGAACCGCAGATGCTCACCTTGAGAGTTGCATCGGCGCCCGGTGCAGAGCTCCCGCGCATCGGCCTGAGCGCCGCGAGCCATGACGAGCCCCTCACTGAACGTGAGATCTCTCGTCTGAACGCCCTGAACCTGTCCCATCTGCGCGTCGACCTCTGGCTGTCCCGACCCGAGTGGCCGTCGGCCTTGGATCGGGCAGCCTCCGAAGCTGCTGCGCTGCGCATTCCCCTGGAGATCGCTCTTTATCTATCCGATGATGCTGAGAAGCAATTGCGAGCGGTTCGGGACGCTTGCGAGCGACTAGGTCCCAGCGTCGTCAGCTGGCTCGTCTTTCAGATAGCGGAGAGATCGACGACGGCCCGGTGGGTCGAGTTGACCAGGAACCACTTGGCGGACTATGACGCCGCGGCCAAGATCGGAGCCGGCACCGCTTGGAGCTTTGCCGAGCTCAACCGTAATCGTCCCCCGACCCAGTTTCTAGACCTCGTCTGCTACGCGATGAACCCACAGATGCACGCCTTCGACAAGGCATCTCTCGTCGAGGCGCTCGAAGGGCAGGCATGGACGGTCAGAAGCGGGCGCCGATTCGTCCAGGGTTTGCCACTGGCCATCAGCCCGATCACGCTGAAACCGCGGCACCGTCCGGGCACTGGGGCTTCTCAGGGGCAGGACGAGCTTCCCCAATCGGTGGATGTGCGACAGATGTCGCTCTTTGGCGCGGCCTGGACGTTGGGCAGTCTCGGGTCCATCGCACAGAAGGGCGTCTACTCTGTGACCTACTACGAGACGACCGGTTGGCGCGGGGTGATGGAAGCGCAGGCGGGGTCGCCTCTCCCGGACCGGTTCCCTTCGGTTCCTGGCATGGTCTTTCCTGTGTACCACGTCCTTGCCGATGTGGGGGAATTCGCCGGTGGCCAAATCATCCCCGTCACATCGGACGATCCTTTGCTGCTCACGGGGCTGGCTCTGCGCAAGAACGGAAAGGTCAGGGTCATTGTCGCAAACCTGAGCCGCCATCTCCATGAGGTCAAGGTTGAGAACCTCGGTCCACGTGTGCGAGTGCGGCCTTTGAATGCAATCAACGCCTACGACGCCATGCTGCGTCCGGAGACGTTCCGAGCGCAAGCCGGCGACGAACTGGAGACATCGGACGGGGAGCTGCAAGTGCAGGTCCCCGCTTTCGGTATACTGCGGATCGACAGCAGCAACGACGATGTGATGTGAGGGGCGGGTTCTTTGGATTACAGCCGGCGTATGGCACTGTCGGGCTTCGCTGATGGCGGCGTGGAACCTCGACGGCGCCTCTCAGTGCCGGACGATAGCGGGCCCAGGAGAACTCGGACTAGACTCCATGGAGGTGGGAGCGTTAGCGCAACTAGGAATCGGCCTCGTTGGTTGCGGACGGTGGTGACAACTGCTGCCCCACGCAATCCAGGAGTTGATCGCTGATCCCGACGTTGGGGCGCCTCTGGTCGTCAACCCTCACTCACTGCGTGAGGAAATCGTGGTCGCAACGGCGAAGGCCGGCAAACATGTCTTCTGTGAAAAGCCCTTGGCCATAGATGTAGCTGCGTGCTATCGCATGATCGACGGGGCAGAACAGCACGGGGTCAAGCTCAGGTGCGGCTAGGTCACGCGGCTGTACCTGGTCTGCAAGCGCGCCGCCGAGGCAGCCAAGAGCGGGCGGTTGGGCAAGCTCGCGGCGATACACGTGACGAACATAGTGCACATCGATCGCGTCCGCTGGTGAGCCCGGTCTGATAACATGAGGGCGCTGCTTCACTCGCACGGCGTGCACTTCATTGACTGCGTGACGGATTCTGCGCATATTCTGGGTTGCTGTGGTTATGCAAAAAGCTTGGCCCTGATCGAATCGGAGCTTCCCTTGTTGAGAGACGAGGATGAGGAGTGGATTCCTGGGAGGACGGCCCTCTCCCTTTGGAGTTATGACCACGGCTTGGTTCCAGCGAAATGATGGCGCATCTGTTTCTGAGGAAGGGATCCAACCGTGTCAGAGGCGACGAAACCCGATCCCTTCCCGCAGCCAAAGCGCAGGCTGGTCCACAATCCTGATGTCTGCATCGGCTGTGGCATCTGCGAACTGAGTTGCTCGCTGGTCCAGAATGGGAGCTATGGCCGCGCGCTGGCCTTGCTCAAGCTCCATCGGAACTACTACCGAGGCAGCGGGATGGCAGCGGTCAGTTCTGCATCGATCTTTGTTGTCAGTGTCCCTGGCCGGAGTGTCTCTATGCCTGCCCGGTGGGTGCCATCCACATCGATCCAGAGACCAAGGCCCGGGTGATCGACGAGGAGCTTTGCACCGGTTGCCAGCTCTGCCCAGAGGCCTGCCCGTACGACATGATCACCTACGACGACGACAAGGGGATATGCACCAAGCGATCTCTGTGGCCGGGATCCGGAATGCGTCAAGCAGTGTCCGGCGAGCGGCGATGGCGCGCTGCAATATGTGGAGCGGTAGAGGAGGAGATGTGGAAGAGCTGTGCGGTTGGGTGGGCGAGATTCTGAGAGTGGACCTAACGAGTGGCCAGATCGGCGAGGAGGACACCGCTCCTTACACCCGTTTTGTCGGTGGTTGCGGCCTGGGACTGAAGGTGATCTGGGATGAGGCGCCACAGGCGAGGGCCTTTGACGAGCAAAACCGGCTCGTCCTGGCGACGGGTCCTCTAACGGGGACTCCGACCCTGGGAGGTGGACGCTGCGCCGTGATCGCTGTCTCCCCCCAGACCTAGGGGATGCCCCGTGCCGCCGAGGAATTGGGCTTCCTGGAGGAGCTGATGAACGAGGAGGAGTTCCTCTACGGAGGCCTCGGGATGCGAGACCACTGGGGACCGCGGGACTGGGGCATGGTGCAGGACCTTGTCTGGGCCATGGAGAACCGGGATCCCAATCAGCACGATCGCTCCGGCTTTAGCGCCCAACCTTACGGCTCGGATCTGGCCGGCGGCATCGCCTGGGAAGAGATGGCGCTCCCCATCGCCGAGGCCCATTTCGGCTCACCGTTTGCCATATCTCCGTCAGGCACGCGGGGCGCCTACCACCCGGCCAAGGCTCGCTTCGCCGCCTTCGTCCGTCGGCGTAGCTGCGTGAAGGACTCGCTTCTTCTGTGCGATTGGCAGTTTCCCCTATACATCAGCCCCCCGAAGGAGCGCACACCTCCCTTCTGTGGTGATCTGACTGTGGAGAGTCGCCTGTACTCCGCCATCACAGGGGAGGAGCTGGACATGGAGGGCCTGGACTCCATTGGCGAGCGTATCTGGAACCTGCAGCGATCTCTCACCATCCGAGAGTGGGGGACGGGTGATCTGCGCGGCGAGCACGACGGGCTTCCCCAGCGGCTCTTTCTCCCTCGAGGCAGGGCGGAGAAGCCGATCCGGCGGTAGGAGTGGGAGCGGGCGCGAAGCGACTACTACCGCGAGTTGAGCTGGGACACCGCGAATGGCGCCCCGACGCAAGAGGCGTGGGGCAGGGTAGAGCTGGAGGGGGTGGCTGAGGCGCTGAAAAGGCAAGGACTCCTGCCGTGAGCGAGGGGCGTTTCTGAGAGAGGGGGGCAGGAGTATCGCCCCATCAGATAGGTCCATGAGGCCACCCTCCCAGATCGTCTGATGCATAGAATGGCTCTGCAAACACGCTCTTAGGACCAGGGTTCCGGCATCTATGCGTGGTCGCAAGGCGGCACCGAGTGCGGGCAGGATTCGGGTCGTCCAATCAAGAGTAGAGTTTACAAAGACCCTGCGATTCGTGGGGCAAAGCCAAAGATCCCTCATATCAGGTGGATACGATCTGCACCTCGAAAGGAGACAACTGCTGTCAGAAGCGCTCACTCGCAGAGGAGGAGGATACCCACGTCATCAGGAGCGATGCGCCAGGACCCTGATCAGGCGCTACTGTGTCCCCCTCCGCCGACGTAGCCCCTTCTCGGCTCATGAGACGCCGAGGGCATCTCTGGTAGGCACTCCAGGATGGGTGGACAAGGTAAGTAGACTCGCGTCCACAGGACGCGGGAGAAAGGAAACGGCATGACAACGATCGCGCTGTTCGGTGCAGCGGGCAAGATGGGCACGCGGATCGCCGAGAAGCTATCCGGCGATCCCGAGTTCACCACGCTCCACGTGGAGGCGGGGGAGACCGGAATGAGGCGCCTGCGAAACCGTGGCCTGGAGCCGTGCCCCCAGGAGAGAGCCATCCGTGAGGCGGATGTAATTGTCCTGGCCGTGCCCGATGTTGTCATCGGGCGCGTCGCGGGCGAGATCGTCCCCGCGCTCAAGAGCGGGGCGATGCTCGTCTGTCTAGACCCGGCGGCGCCCTATGCGGGCGAGCTGCCCCCACGTCAAGATATCACCTACTTTGTGACGCACCCCTGCCATCCGCCGATCGTGAACGATGAGAAGACTCCCGAGGCACGAGGCGACTTTTTCGGGGGCGTGGCGAAGCAGCACATCGTCTGCGCGCTGATGCAGGGGCCGGAGAGCGACTACGCCCGAGGAGAGGCCATCTGCCGCCGCATGTTCGCGCCCGTGATGCGGGCCCACCGGGTGACGGTCGAACAGATGGCGATCCTGGAGCCGGCCCTATCAGAGACGGTGGTGCTGACCTGTATGACAGTGATCCGCGAGGCCGTCGACGAAGCGATCGCCCGGGGCGTCCCCGCTGAGGCGGCCAGGGACTTTGTCCTCGGCCACATGAACGTCAACTTGGGGATCCTCTTTGGTTTCCTCGATGCCCACGTCTCGGACGGGGCACGGATGGCCGTGGAGCGGGCGCGGGGACGAATCTTTCGGCTCGATTGGCGAGAGGTGTTTGCCCCCGAGAACGTGTTTGCGGAAGTGCGCGCGATCACTGGTGGCATCAAGTCCGGCAGATCGGCCGAGGGCGTACCATGAGGCTGGGATTGGGCTCGTATGCCTGCGCCTGGGCGATCGGCGTCCCAGGCTATCCTCGCCCTGGGTCACCTTTGGATGCTATTGGGCTGGTGGAAAGAGCACATCGACTCGGCGTCCATGTTGTCCAGATCTGCGACAATCTGCCGCTTGACCGGCTGTCTCCCGCTGAGCTGGATCGCCTGGAGCGGCAAGCATCGGAATGGGGCATGCAGATCACGGTGGGCACCCGGGGCATATCGCGGCCGCACTTGGAAACCTATCTCGGGTTGGCTCTGCGCTTTCGCTCGCCGATTCTGCGCCTGGTGGTGGACACCGAAGAGCACAAGCCCGGAAAAGAGGAGATCGTCCAGGCACTCCGTGGCCTGGCACCCGACTTGGAGGCGGCCGGCGTGCAGCTGGCAGTCGAGAACCACGATCGCTTCACCGCCCACGTGCTGGCAGAGGTCGCAGCGCAGGTCGGCAGCGATGCCGTGGGCATCTGTCTCGACACGGTAAACTCCTTTGGTGCGCTGGAGGGGCCCAAGCAGGTCGTGAGCATCCTGGCGCCTTGGGTCGTCGACCTGCACATCAAGGACTTCTGCATCTTTCGGCCGGATCACAAGATGGGCTTCACATTGGCAGGAAGGCCTGCTGGCCAGGGACAGCTGAATATCCCCTGGTTGCTAGATATGCTTCAGACCCACGGCTGCGACCCCGATGCCATCCTCGAGCTCTGGCCACCACTGCAGGAGACCCTCGCTGAGACGATCGCCCTGGAGGAGGAGTGGTGTCAGACGAGCATCGCGTATCTGCGCACGCTGATAGCACATTGACAAGGGACGCGCTTTGCGCCTCGGAGGACGGATACCCTGATCCTTGCCCGATGGGGTTGGGCGGCCCGACGGGACATGCGTATACGCGCCGGGCCAGAGGGCTTCCTCGATTGGGTCACCAATGATGTGGCGCCGATCTTGACGGGATGGGATGGGCCTGGAGCCGTGGAGATCACCGACGCAGCCTGCCAATCGGCATCGGCGAAGCGGCCCATTGTGCCGCCGCTGTCACGCTTCCGCCCGTCCCCAACCTCTGAGGTCGTAGCAAAACCTGGTCTCCAGGGCGGAGGCCGTCCGCGAACAGACTCACCGGACCTCAGAAGGCAAGAGCTCTCTCGACGCCGTGGAAGCGAAGGACATCTCGCATTTCGGCCGGGATCGGCCCGCCCGTCACCGGCCTGATCCCGAGAATGCACGTGATGCGCTGCGGGTTCCATCTCATCGGTTGGGCTGACGCCGCATCGATCTGGGCGATCTGCGCTGGCAGCAGTTCGGTCTGTTGGCGCAGGAACGCAAGTTGGAACGCATCAGTCACCAAGCCGACGCCTGTGGACTGGCGAGCACGAATATCGATAGCTTCGTCCGTTGCCTGAAGGCCGGGGGGATCAAGGGGTAGCCGGTACGAACGATACACGTGTGGGGATAGGCGAGAGGGCGTGGTCATCGATCTGTCCCTTGCGTTGTGCCGAGTTTCTGAATCTGCTTGAGTCGGGCGTCATGGATTCGGCTGATCGACCTCGTTTCACTCCCGGTAGGTTGTCTTCGCCAGAATGGTCTTGCTCGGATGGAGCGTGTCGGGCGCTGCCGCGGAGCCCCAACGAAGAGCTGTCAGAGAGAAATGGGAAGAAAACGGTTCCTAGGTATCTTCGTCAACCCGCTCTACGTTCAGAACGAGGGGCTGGAGCAGGTCTTTGACAACATCGAATCCGTCGAGGCAAGGGCGATCTGTCTCTCTCTCGCCGTGGCCTGCCCCGCTGAGGACGGTGGGCGCTTCCCGCCGTTGCACGTGGACGGGTATGAACGGTTGGTGGCCCGCCCGGTGTGGGGGAGGCGGGAGATCCGTCTGGAGCGCTTCAGGACCTTCGAGCCCGAGCTGAGCATTTACGAGGCCACCCCGTACAAGCCACTTGCGAAGCCAGTGCCGCCCGAGGTGGACATTGGGATCCCCGAGAGGATGATGGCCGAGGCGAAGCGCAGGGGGATGGAGGTGCACCTGATGTTCGGTCCATTCGTCCCACCCGGCGTGCGGGCGGAGGACCGGCCTATGGTCGTCGACGGCGCCGTCCCCCAGCCACCCCGCGTGGCCCTCAACGCGTGTCTCAATTCACCTGCCGCCCAAGCCTACGCGCTGGCTCTGTCTGAGGACGTCGCGCGACACTACCCCGGCGTCGACGGTCTGATCCCCGATTGGGCCGAGTACGGCGCCTATCACTTCGATGATCATTTCACCTGCTTCTGCCCCCACTGCGAGCGGGAGGCGCGGGCACTAGGATTTGATTGGGACGTCGTCCGGCGCGACGTGGC
>SDBU01005042.1_pt1 | contig 15945 bp, 18 predicted proteins | sample 2277071 | NCBI WGS metagenome assembly SDBU01 (sample SAMN10397929, study PRJNA504765) | marine sediment metagenome | isolation source: marine sediment core GS08_GC12, 126 cmbsf | place: Arctic Ocean: Gakkel Ridge, Loki's castle | collected 2008
AAGATTTTTATAAGATTTTATTCTATTATTTTTTAGTACTCTATTTTAAAAAGTTGTAATAATTAAGGTTGTGATAAGAGAGCATTAAAGACGACGACATCTGTCCTACATGTAGTTTTCCTAAAGAACTATGTATTTGTGATAGTTTAAGCGCCGATGAGCAACAAATATTAATTTATAACAGCAGAAGGAAATGGGGGAGAGTAGTAACAGTCATTTCTTTCGTTGGAAATTTTGAAGTAAACTTAAAAAATATATTAACTAAAGCAAAAAAGAAATGTGCTTCCGGGGGAACAGTGAGAAATAATGAAGTTGAACTTCAAGGAGATCATCGATTTAAAATGAAGAAGTTTTTAATAGATTTGGGATTTCCAGAAGAAAATATCCTTATTCAAGCATAAGCATATCTCCGCTAATTCTTTAAAAAAACCAATTCTAATATAATAATATTTTACATTTAGACAAATTTCTTAAAAAACAATTTTAGATGATTTTAATGGATTTGGTTACTTTTAAGGTTATCTTTAGGGCATTTGAACAATTTGAAAAAAAAAACCTTTCTCTCAGCTTCCTAAATATAATTTCTGAAAAACGTATAGAAATTCCTAATAATTTAATCTTAAAATTAAAACATTTAAGTGAAAAAAAAAAAACCATAATTAATTTTCAAAACATAGAAGAAGTTATCCTCCTAGGAAACCCAAAGTCAAATTATATCTTCAATTTCTATCTTGTTATCTTATATACACTCAAATTAAAAGGAAAGCAACAAGGATACTTAATTGGGAATGTGAAAAAATGGGGGTATCTCTTAATTGGAGTATGGCCGTTTAATATAGAACTTAGCACAATTACAGAGGATGATATTTTAAAAAATCTTAAGGATATTGTTAACAATCTTACGAAATATTCTAAGATCTGTTTAATTTCTCAATAATAAGAAAAATTTCATTGAAAAGAATTTTACAGCTAATTTAAGCAAGGAATTTATAAATAGGAGTTAGATAAATAAATTAACTTTCTATTTTTCTCATTACTTTCCCTAGTTCTTCGTCAATATTTACATCCTTAAAATCGTAAACGGATAATTCATAAGAATTTGAGTAATCACTAAACTTTACTTTTCCCTTAATAATCATATCTTTCCCTAAAATCTCTGATGATTTCTTTTCTAAAAATTTTTCAAAATCTTCTGGCGTTTCTTTAATTTGTGAAATTTTCTCTGTTTCAAGGCTAATGAATTTTTCTGCCGTTTCTCCCATAAGAGTTAAGCGGATAGTTCCGGTACCATCATCAACAATCAGATTGATAATCATGCGATTTGTAGTACCATCATTACCACCACAAGAACAATTTTCAATTTTCTTGAAACAATTATTACAAGCTTCATAGGTTATTATTTTAGTAAGGTCCTTGGCAATAAAACCTTTTATTTCTACAATACCGGGAGCTTTTATACTTTTAATTTTGGTAAATTCTCCAGAATAACTTGTAGATAAATTTTTATTGCTAGGTTCTATGTTCTTAATATTTTTAATTTCTAAATCTTTCAATTCTAAAATTGAATCTTTTATTGCTGAAATCTCATTTCTATTTGAAAATGTGCTATATCTAACCATAACATTACGTAGTCTTAACCCTTGTCCAACTGATAAGATTTTGGAATATTCTTCCGCTATTTCACGCCATAATGTCACTTTTATTCCATCAGAATTATCATTTACAGTGAACCCTAATAAACTTACATTTTCACCAGATTTTAATGAAACTGTTCTTAAATTATCTATTGAGGTAATTATACCCCCAAATGTAACAACTCCCTGACAATTTTGGAGTTTTTTAATTTTATCAATAGAAACTCCCTCGATTTCAAATTCTTTTGTATTTTTTTCTACTTTTGAGCTTTTACTACTATTCAAGTCGATTGTTTTAGAGTCGAAAGTGCTTAACTTTGGACGCAAATTTGATACTGAGATTATATTTCCCTCCTCAATTCCATCTAATTTGTTAGTATCTTCATTCCAAAATGCAATTCGAACAGACCCTGTTGAATCTAATAATGCTATAGATCTAACTCTTCCTAATTCACCATTCTTCCTTGTAAATTCTTTCAATGGGAAAATTTGTATTACTTTTCCCTCAATTGATACAGAATTATGATTTAAATTGATATCTTTTATATTAATTAGTTCAGTTTCAAGTTTAGGATAATTATTATAATCAACATCATCAGGAGATAAAATAACTTTTCCAAATCTTCCGATATGTATTTCAATTCCTCCATATTTTCCTCTATTGGCATTTCCATTTATAATTTTAACAAGCTCATTGTATTTAAAATCGGGATCAGTAAAAATATTAACTTGTTCATCCCAGAGGACGATCCTTACATCTCCACTTTTATCATGTAATAAAAATGACCCAACATAACCGTCACTCCCATCTTTTTTTTTGAAGTTATTAACATTGTTTATATCTTTGATTCTTCCAAATAACATAAGGTTTTTCATATTATGGGTAATATCTGATATTTTTATTTCAATATCTTTCAAAAATGCTTGATTCTCATTTTTCACGTCAACTCCTAACTCTTTTGCTATAATAAATAGAGCACCTTCATCAGAAATTAAACCTTTTAATTCGATTTTCTTATCATTTACCAAATCTTGAATTTCTTTTCGTGCTAGTCCCGTTCCTTCAATTATTTTATTAATATAAATATCAATTTTCATTTTTTTCACTTCAAAGAAAAATCATCTACTTTTTAAGATATTTTAGCAAGGATTATTTAAAAAAAAAATTATTTAATAGTAATTAAAAAAAATTTTCTTTTAAACTAAAAGAGTATTATAGAAAAATGATTTTTTAAAATGGTTATGATTTTATTTTGTAGTTAACATGAATAGGTTTAAAATAATCCCTGTTATTGATATATTGAATTCGAGAGCAGTTCATGCAATTAAAGGAGATAGAGAAAATTATAAACCATTAAAATCTGGGTTATTTGAAACCACAGATCCAACAAATATTATCAAGACTCTCAATAAAAAATACAATTTCAATGAATTCTACATTGCGGATTTGGATTCAATCCTAAAAAAAAAATTAAATATTCAAATTTTAAAACAAATTGGTAATATTGAAAATGTAAAAATTATTATCGATCCCGGAATCGTAACGCCTAAAGAAATAAAAAATTTTACACAAATCAACTTCAGAGCTTTAATTTTAGGCTTAGAAACAATAAAAAATTTAAAGGCAATTAACAAAAGTATTGAATTCCTTGGGATTAATAAAGTTATTGTTAGTATTGATATGTATAAAGGAAAGATCCTTTCAAATGCAAAGGAATTTAAGAACTATCCTATGTTAAATGTAATAGAAAAAATTGAGATGCTTGGGGTAAAAACATTAATACTTCTAGATTTATTTAGAGTTGGGTTAAAGCTAGGTGGTGTTCCTCAATTGTATATAGATATTCTCCAAAACTTCAACGGGGACATCTATGTAGGAGGTGGAATTAAAAATTTAAATGATATTTTACAATATAAAGAAGAAGGTTTTTCGGGGGTATTAATTGCTACAGCATTATATGATGGTACAATAGAAATTGAAAAATTAAAAGTGATAAATTGATTTAATCGATAAAAATTACACCTGTTCCTGAAACATTTAAAGATTTCTTGCATACGGGACATGTATGTTTCATTCTTACCCAATCTGTCAGATGTTCCTTATGCGCTTTCGCTTCGCAAATAGGACAACCATTTACTTCATCAAAAATTTCGATATTTTTTCCACATACAGAACATTTGGTTTTTGATATAGTCGATATTTTAATTAACTCTTTTTTGATGTCAAGTGTAATTCTTTCGGTATTTTCGGCTGTTGGATTAACTTGTTTTAATTCATCTTTTGTATCAACACAGAATATTGATCCATCTGTATCATCTTTTTTATTCCCAATCCAAACAACTTTTCCCTTGAAATAACTTGAACCTTGATTTTCTAGTGTTAAATTCAATCTACGCTCTTCCATCACATATGTCTGTATCACTTTAGTATACTTTAAATCTAAATTTGATGAAAGTTTTTTGATAACTTCTATTGGCTCTTTAAACACTTCTTCAGTAATGTCTACTTTTGTGATTTCTTTAGGTGACATAATAAATTCCGCATATTTTTTTTATAATTAATAAAAATGGTTTAATTTAAATTTTTATATAAAATTTCATCAAATTAAATGTTTTGGATCACTTTATTCTTTACATTTAAAACCCTAAATTTTGTTTGTAATTTTTCAGTTTAATTAAGGATTTTTGTAACAATCTTAGAAGATAATTTAAATAAATTTAACATTATGAGTTTAAGCTTAATTAAATTTTTTAATATTTTAACATTATAATATAAAGTATGTCTCATAAAATTAAACTCTTAATCAGTCCTAGAACTATAGAAGAAGCTAAGGTTGTAATTAATCAGAATATTGATTTTATCGACTGTAAAAATCCTGAAGAAGGATCTTTGGGAGCTAACTTTCCTTGGATAATTAAAGAGATGAAGAAATTAATTCCATCTAAGAGTTTTCAATTATTAAGTGCAACAATTGGAGACTTTCCAAATTTACCTGGTTCTGCTTCATTAGCTGCCTTAGGGGCTGCAGTTTCAGGAGCAGATATTGTAAAAGTGGGATTAAAGGGCCCAAAAAATATAAGAGAAGGTATTGAAATAATGAAGAACGTTGTTAGAGCTGTAAAAGATTATAATAACGAAATTATGGTAGTTGCAGCCGGATATGCTGATCGAATCAGAATGGACTCTTCTCCTAAATTCTTGTCAATTCCTTTGATCGCTGCTGAATCTGGAGCTGATATTGCTATGCTTGACACATATAAAAAAGACGGAAAATGTTTATTCGATTTCTTGAGTGAAGACCAATTATTAGATTTTAAAGATAAAGCCTATGAGTTTGATATTAAAATTGCGCTGGCAGGAAATATAATGAAAAGGAATATTCTCGTTATAAAACGTATTTCTCCAGATATTATCGGCGTAAGATCTGCTGTGTGTGAAGGATATGATAGAAAAAAAGGTTTCATTAAGGAACATCTTATTAAAGAGTTAAAAGAAGAATTATATAATTAATTAGAAATATTTAACAATCATATCTTCTTTAAACTTTCCTTTAAGAGTAATGCTAATAATCTTATTTTACAATTAATCTTATTCATAATCATGAATTAAAAAGAATTAGGAATAATTGGAGTTGGAAAAATAGGATCAGCTCTTTTAAAAAGATTGATTTATACAAACACTATTACAAAAGATAAAATTATTATTTATGACATTGATGAAGAACGTCTTGAGGAATGTTTTCTCGAATATGATGTGAAATCTGCAGAAAATAATCTAGAAATAGTACAGTCTTCAAAATTTATATTGATAGCAGTAATTCCACAAGAAATTGACACAGTTTTAAGAGAAATTGGCGCGGTACTTACAGAGAAATAAACATTAATTTCAATAGCTGTAGGAGTTAAACTCAATCATATTAAAAAATTTATTGATAATGATGTTGGATTGATAAGGGTTATGACTAATACTCCAGCACTTATAGGTGCTTCTGCAACAGTTATAGCTTATAACATTAATGTAAATAACCATGGATTAGAAACTCTAAAGAAAATATTTAATGCTGTTGGAATGGTTTTTGAGTTAGAAGAAAAACATTTAGATGCAGTAACAGGATTATCTGGAAGTGGTCCAGCTTATATTTTTATTATAATTGAAGCTCTTGCTGATGGAGGTGTCAAAATAGTTTTACCTAGACAGGTTGCACAAAAATTAGCTGCTCAAAATGTTTTAGGATCAGCAAAATTATTATTAGAAACTAATAAACACCCTGGAGAATTAAAAGATATGGTAGCTACGCCCGGAGGAACCACAATAACAGCCATACACAAGCTAGAGTCAGCAAAGTCGAGAGCCACATTAATGAGTGCTGTAGAGGCTGCTACTATAAAATCAAGATCTCTAAACTCAGTAAATTAAATATAATTTTATTTATGGTTTTATAAAAAGTTAACTGGATTCTTTTCAAATATCGAAGTTATAGAGATTTGTATTTCCGGATCATAAGATTCAAAAACATCCAATACTTCATTTTCATTTTGTATTTCACATATTGCATAAACTGAACGTCCTAGCTGATTCATGCTAGCCCCTATGATATTTAATTTATTCAAACTTTCCATTAACTCTCTTATTCTTGGTAATTCAAGGAGCTCAAGAATTTCAGAATTCCTAACAAACTTAAAGGATTCATTGATAAAAGTCTTAATGTTAGGTGACAACAACAGCTTTCTAAGAGCTTTTTTACCTGCTTGTTTTATTCTTAGATTTAAGACCGAATTGGTTAAAATGCTTTTTGTGTGTATAGGTCCAAAAGTGCCACAGACTATCTTTAAGTTTTTAGGTATTTTTATACGTTTCGAAACACAAGGATACCCCGGTTCTGTTAACATGCATAATCCCCCTCTTAATTGACCACAAATTGTCCCTAAACCCGTTTTATTCACAACCTCTGCAATATGCGCAATTTTTCCCTTTTCCTTATTAGAAAATCCTAAATTAAACAAGTGATTTAATCCATAAATAGTTCCTAATGCTCCAGATCCACTAGCACCATATCCACATCCTACAGGTAAATCAAAAGAATGATCTATTCTAATATAAAACGGCTTTTTAACAAATTTCTTAACATATTCGACTATAAAATATGTAGTTTCAGCATTTCGGTCATATTTTTTACCGTTAATAAAAATTTCTACTTTACTTTTATCAATATCCTCTCTGTCTATAGTTGTTATTTTGGTTTTTCCTAGTGTACTAACATTAAATCCTGCTCCCCTAGATCCTATCTTTACTGGATCTTCAATTTTAGAACCATCTAATTCATCGACTATCTCAAAAAATCCTGAAATTCTATGTGGTACTTCAATTACAATTTCATTTTTCCTTTCAGACATGAATCTTAAGTAATTTAATTTATCTAATCTACTATATATTATTACAAAGAATATACCAATGAAAATATTATGAAAGGTAATTTTGTTATAAAACTGGGAGGTTCTCTATTATTTTCAGAAGATTATAAAATTAATAGAAAAAAAATCGAAGAATTTTGTAATATACTAAAAAATAGTAAAATATCAGAAAATAATGTTATTGTTTGTGGTGGTGGGTTAATCGCAAGAAAATATATTGAAGCTGTAAGAGCCTATAGTGGAAATGAAGCATTATGCGATATGTTTGGAATTGATTTATCCAGAATTAATGCAAGATTATTAGTTGCATTTTTAGAGGAGTATGCTTTTCCCGTAATTCCGTGTTCAATTAAAGAACTCTCTACAGCCCTATTATTCAAAAGGATTATTGTAATGGGAGGGTTACAACCAGGACAATCAACAACTTCAGTGGCTCTTGAAGTTGCAGAATTTATTAAAGCTCGAGAATTGGTTGTTTTAACAAATGTAAAAGGCATTTATGATAAAGATCCTAAACTCTTTAAAGATGCAAAGGCATTCAAACATATATCTTATAATAAATTACAAGACTTAATAATCGAAACATCTGGAGATAACCAAGCTAATGCTGGAGAGTATCGTATTTTCGACGCTGTTTCTTTACAAATCTTAAAACGTAGTAATATTAAAGTTGTTGTAATGTCAGGAAATGAATTAAACGAGTTTAAAAAATATCTTAGTGGTAAAGATGATATAGAAGGAACTATTATATCAAAAGTATAAAGATCTCATAAAATATTTTAACTTTTGTTTTTTATTTTACTTAAAATTGTATCATTTTATTAAGCGATGAAAAATGTCTCAATCTTCTTGGAAAGACCAAATTAAAAAAAAATGGGGACCTCATAGTCACTGTCCTATCTGTAGTAAAGCGATGGCCACTGATAAAAAGTTTTGTAGTCAAGCCTGTCATGATAATTATCTTACTAAAGAAAGAAAACAAAAGAAAAAAGGAAGGTTCCAATGTATCTTTTTAATTATAATGATGGTTGTGATGTTTTCAGTCTTGATTTTGCCTGGATTGTTTGGTTAATAGGATTGAAATTAAAAATATTTTTTCGATAAATTTTACATCTTCTTCTAGATTGCCCACGAGTTATTCTTGAAATTTCAATATATAAGTTCCTTTAAATATTAAAGAATGCAGGGAGTGGGAATTTCGAAAGTCTGAGGAAACAGACAATTTTCGAACCCACGTACTCCTTTGAGACCGGATGTCTCATCAGAGGTTGCATAATTCAACGGAAATCATCATTATTAGATCTTGAGTCCGACTTATGAATATTTTTTCTTCATAAAAGAGTCCGGCACCGTTGACCAGGCTTGGTTATCCCTGCTTGAATTGTGTACATTAATTTTTTTTGGTTTTGTTTTACATTATTTAATAAATTTTCATTAAAAAAATTATTTTTTTAGATCACAAGCTTAGTTTGGGATTCTTCTTTATCCTTTTCGTTTGAAAATTATGTAAAATTAGTATTGGTTTAATATTTAATATATTAACATAATTCAAAATTTCTTGGAATTTTTTCTAAAGCCCGATTTAAAAAAAGTGTTATAGGTTTTATAATTTCTTCCTCATTCCTCTTTGTTTTCAGAAAAAGTAGTAATAATACCGGTGCTTTAAGGACAAATGATGCTCTTTCGGAAATGATTGTGCTTAACAAGTTATTCTTAAAACCAAATATGTTATAGGATGTAGCTATTGGTTTCATACCTTCAATTGTAGAAGGACTCCCTAGAGTTACATTCCCAATTCCCATGTTAGCATAATCTGAAATCATGAGGAGGAAACTTTTGGATAATTGGTAGAGCTTTAAATGAACAGTAAATCCATCAATAATTTCATGGTGTTTAACTATAAGATTCATTTATATTATTAAACCTTAAAATTGGTCAATTAACTATATAATATTCTGAAGAAAATTTAAATCAATCATATGATAGTACAACATCAGAAATTCTTTGTCTTCTAATATCAAAGTCATGATCTAAATGAATTGTAATACAATGTTGATCTTTATTTTGGAGATTTTTGTGGACAAAACTTACGGGAACTACTGGTAATTCTGAAGATGAAACGAAATTCTTTGGAATTGGAATGGGGATGATAGCTTTACATCTTTCGCAGTTCACTAAAACTACTTTAGTATTGGGTGTTTTAATAGATTTAATTCTCTCTAACACATTGTTTGATAAATTATATGCATCTAAAGTTAATTTCTCCTTCTTCTTAGGTGCTGGGGGTATTATAGGAATTTCTAAATCAATATCTTCCTCAGACAGATAATCCTTCTCATCATCTTCTAATTTTAGCAGTGAAGTAGTATTTCCTCTATTAGAACTAATTAATTTTAAATCTTCTTTAACGTCTTGTCCCCGAATTTGTTTTTCTTCTATAAAACTAACTTTTTTAGGAAATTTAGTTGGAAAGAGAATAAAAAGAATATTAATGAATAAAATAATAAAAATAAAAAGTAATAAGAGTGATATTAAAATCTCTCCCAAAATGGATTTGAGTAATATTAAAAAGACACAAAAGGAGTTAATAAGAATATTGCATACTCCAATAATCCAAAAATTAACAAAAATTTGATTTTTTAGAAAATTATTATATCTGCTATTTATTTTTTTAAAAAATCCAGTCTTTTCTTCACTACTACTCAAATTATTTTCATCCATTAATTCTCATTAACATAAAATTATTCAATCCTCTAGATATAACGATCACCAAAAATTATAAAAAATTTACGTATCCCCTTAATAATTTTAATATCTATTTTTTCAAACTTATGGGTCACAAAAAATTTATTTCAAAATAATAAAACAATCTTGATTAATTAGGATAATCAACAAAAAATATTAGTGTTTTTAGGTGGTGAGTTAGATAAATAAATTTTAAAGGTCTAGACGCCAAAAATCTGTCTTAATTCACCATAAATTTTGGATAATTCAGAAATTATTTGGGCATTATTTTGTTGAAGGTAATAATTAATATATCCTACCAAACCTTCAGCATCTTTTATCCAATCCAAGAAGGCTTTAATCTCACCTTTTAATTGCGGATCCACAGTTCCACCTCCACCAACAGTTCCACCTCCACCAACTGATGCTGTTTCGGCTGTTTGGTCTTGAGTGTCCCCCAATTGAGCATTTGGGTCCATATATGTTGATTGTTCGCTCATTGAACTCACTGCTCTTTGAACTTCCATTACAGCACCCAGTGCATACCCATCAGGATCTAAATAAATAATTAACTTATGTACATCATCTTTCGATGCCACAATACTTCCCTCACCTTTATAGGACATCGCAACTAATCGTTCACTTTCCATTTGCAATACTGAATATTTTACTCCTGACACCATGATGAACTGGGCATTCTGACTCATCCAACTAGATGAAATTCTGCCAATATCAGCGCTAATATCCCAGTTATCAGTAGAATAAACTATTTCACTTCCTTTAAGTACTGCGCCAGCTATAATATGGGGATCATTTTGCATCAAACTATTAATAGCGTTTTCTGGACTTTCTGGCATTATTTTTTCCTCTCTCAAATTTTCAGAATCCTAAAAGTCATTTTATTATAAAATAATTATAAACTAATTTATTAAAAATCTATCGATAACATAATTTAAATCATAATATCACTCTTTTTTAATATTAAATTTCCTGAATTTAACTTTAAAAAAAAGCTTAGTTTTGATTCTTTTTTTTTAAAACTTTCAAAATGTTTTTCACTAAGTGTTAAAAATTCATCTACCAAAATCCTCATAATAGCATTTTTCAAATTTAAAATATTTTCCGACAAACAGAGCAACATAGATTTTTTATCTGATAAAACCGGGAATTTCTTAACAATATTTTGTAACCCATTCTTTTTTCTACTTCTTGATAGCCTACTATAATGCCTTATTAATTTTCCAAAAGGTGGGTACTCAAAAAATAATTTGCTCACAGGAGTATTCTCCCAAAACAAGATACTAGAATTTCATTTTGGGCAATATGTCTGAAATGAGCTATGATAACAGTGTTATCCATCTATTTTATAATTATGTCGCACTACATTAAAGTTAAGAACAATCTTATTAAAATTTTTCCATGTTTTCGTAAGATCAAAAGTTAATAATAAGGTTATTATTAATGGACAAATCCATAAAACGCAAACATTTAAAAGTACGAAAATAATTATGAACATTAAATAATAGAATTTTTAAAGGGTTAATTTTATTGAATCTTTTATCTCCTCAAAAAAATTTGAATTATTGCTCAGAATGTGGTAATAAAAACCTAATATCAGATGAATCTCGAGGGGAAATTATTTGTAACGTTTGTGGTTTAGTATTAAGCCAAAGACTAATTGATTCTGGTCCAGAATGGCGAGCTTTCACATCAGAAGAGGCAAATAAAAAAACTAGAGTGGGAGCTCCTACAACTCTAACAATACATGACAAAGGATTAAGTACAATGATTGGATGGAAAAATAAAGACGCTTTTGGAAAGACAATAAGTCCGAAAATGAAAGCTGAAGTGTATCGGTTAAGAAAATGGCATGTAAGGACTCGTACAAACAAATCTATTGATAGAAATTTAGCCTATGCAATGAATGAATTAGATAGGTTTTCTTCGCAGCTAAACCTCTCAAAAGATTTAAAAGAATCATCTGCGCATATATATAGGAAAATTGCTAATAGAAATTTGATTAGGGGAAGATCTATTGAAGCAATGTTAATAGCTTCAATTTATTTATCTTGTAGGCGGAATAATATACCAAAAACCTTAGAAGATTTCATTGAATTTGCTTCTGTTGATAAAAAAAAGGTTGCACGATGCTATAGGCTAATTCTAAATGAACTAAAATTAAATATTAAAGTATCGTCTCCAATTAATTTTATTCCAAGGTTTTGCGCAGAATTAAGCCTTTCAGGAAAAACTCAGAACAGAGCAGCATCAATTTTGAATCTAGCGAGAAAATATCGTATAACAGCCGGAAAAGCCCCTACAGGTCTTGCGGGAGCGGCGTTATATGTTGCAGCAATACAAGAAGGAGAACGACGAACTCAAAAAGAAATTTCAATAGCTGCTGGAGTTACAGAAGCCACAATTCGTAATCGTTATAAAGAACTTGTTATTCATTTGAAGTTTGCCATAAATACATGAGGATCAAAACTTTTTTTTAAGACTGTTCATAGTAATTAAAGATCAACGAATTTTAATTCTTTTAATGACATCTGGTCTCTTTTTATACAAAATCCTAAATCCACAGTGAGAGCATTTTATTCCAGGAAGTGCACTTAATTCTTTTTTACTTACTTCTTTTCCACAACTTTTTCTTGCACACACATAATTCATACTGTTTCTAAATTAACCATAATTAAAATATTTTGTGCTTGGATAATTTAAGCTAAAAATACTTTTATGAATTAATAAAAAAATATTTGAGGACAGTTATTATTATATATATAATGATTTTCGTTTGTCCTCGGCATCAACAAATTGAAGAGAATCAAGATCTTTTTCTAATTGCTCTCTCTTAATTTGCAGATTTTTGGTTAGATCTTCAACATTTTCTATAGAATATTTCTTTTTTATAGGTAATGTAAAGGATCTTTTTAGCATTTCTAAAAGAGTAATTGATGCCTTCAAATCTGTAATATCTTCATTTATTATAGCAAGATTGTCAGTTTCAGCAAGAAATACTATTCCATCAACGTTAAATCTTGCTTTTGCCAAAGTTGGGATTAAACCATTAGCACCTATTATTACGCCTTTTTGAATTTTTTTACAGTTATTTTCTTTTAAATATTGGTCTATAAGTTTTCGACTCGTAGAACTGATGTATATCTTTGGAATTTTTGAATTAATATTTCTGCTACTTACTGGATATGCTCCTAAAGCAATTATTAATTTTACATTATAACGATGAATTATCTCAGAGAGAAAATCTGAAATTTTATAAATACCTCGCGGCGAAAGGCTCTGAGCATCAGCAGTTATTAAAATAATGTCTCTTAAACCTTCTGGATCTTTCCAATATAAAATTTCAGCCTTAGGTGCTGATAAAAGGCTGTCGTCAACTATTGCCCCCGCAGGATAATCATCAAATATAATATCAATTAAATTTTTGGCATCAAGTTGTCCAATAAGAGAATCTAACGCAAATTTCCCGATGTCAGCAATACCTGGCATCCCAACAATGCAAATTGGATTTATAAAATCCACTTCATTACGAATATTATGTTTTATGACTCTTATTCCTTCCATATCTTAGACCTTCTTTTTTCAAAAATGTCCCTAATAATACGGTATTTTCATCAATTTAAAAACGATGTATTATCCTAGTAGACACAAGGATTATTGTAAAAGTAATATATTCATAATATCAAAAATTAATTTAGGTAGGTTTAATATCGTTATATTGACATTTATTCTTTAAACACTCCTTAACCATCAAAATAAAAATGTCTATAAGTTTCCTGTGTAAAAAGTGTGGTACCTGTTGTCATGAAATTCTTGGAGAATATGTGAAGAGAATTCCAATTTATCCAGATGAGGCAGATAAGTTAATAATCATCGCAAAGGAACAAGGCATTAAATTCAAAATTATAGAAGATTTAGTATTTCCTGATCTCAAAAATGAAGAAATTCTAATCCTAACTTATCGAATCAGACTAGATAATGAAAATCAGGCTTGTCCCTTTTATCATGATATAGAGGGCTGTACTATTCAAGAAACCAAACCTCTAGCATGTCAAGCTTATCCGCTGGCACTAAAACAGGTTGATGCATTTAATTTTGAAATTTCAATTGATCCCCTCTGTAGTTTTGTTTTACAGTATTCTGATGATTTAAAAAGTTTAAATCTAGAAAAAATAAAAGAAAATTTTAAAGAAGAATATCCTATAGCTGAAAAGTTTTATAAGAAAAATAAAAAACTTATCTTTAAAATAAGAAAGCTAGAAGCAATGAAAAAAATTTTAATTCCGCGCCAGATAAACCTTGATGATTTCAATAATTATATAAAAAATTGGAAAAGGAAAGACATTGTAGTTAAATAGGAATATTAGTTAACAGCTATAAATTAATTTAAATTTTTAATTTAAAGTCTTTAATCAGATCTTTAAATTGATTATCCTTTAATTTTATAATTTTAAAACAATCTAAAGCCTCGCTAATAATTTGCGCTAAAATATGTTTACAAAAATCTCTCTTTCTTTTGATTACAACACTTTTATAAAAATCTTGACATGAGCAATACAATCTAGGATAAATCATGTGTTCTTGGTTTTCTCCTTTAGCTGTCCAAACGATTCTACTAGAGGGAGAATACAAATATTTAGTAATTCCTCTTTCTAAAGATTTAATTACATTTGTAGATTTATCAGGAAAACATGTTTCCAAAAAAGTTAGAAATTCTTCATCAATAATTTTTTTTTCTTTTGCTTTTTGGTAAATCTTCAACAAATAATCTTTTGACATTTATTTTCTATATATTATTATCATCAATTAATATAAAGGATAATCACCCAATTGAGCGACATTTTATTTCTTCCAACAAGATATTTTCCTTCAATTTCTGGGGCCGAATTCTATTTTCAACGGATAGCAGAAATATTAACTTTTAAATTTGATTATAATGTTGATATTTTTACATCGGACGCAATAGACTTTAAAGCATTAAGAGATCCTAGAGGAAAAGTGGTAAAGAAAAATAATAAACGCTATGGTGCTGTAAACAATCTAAAAATTAATAGATTTTCTGTAAATTATAACACATCTGAAGCTGATGCTTTAAAAAATTTAAAAATGATTCCATCCTTCAAATCTTTAAATCTTTCAGATGATTGTGTTAAAAGTTTTATCAAGAATGGACCTTATTTGGGAGATTTAATAGACTTTTTTATAAATAACCCCGATTTAAACTATAAATTGATCCATACGACCTTTTTTCCATACTTCAATTTAATTCTAAGTCTAATGGTTGGGATGCAGAACAATATACCCAAAATTTGCACACCCTTTTTTCATTTTTCAAATCCTAGATATATGGATCTCAAACTAATAGATGTATTAAAAAAATTTGATCTCTTAATCGCCTGTACAAATATTGAAAAACAAATTTTAATAAATGAATTTAAAATCACTAAAGGAAAAATTATTGTAATACCTATGGGGGTAGACTATAAACGATTTGAAAGAGTGCATATATCCACATATAATAATTATTTTTTTAAAAAGAATTATTTTGACAAAAAGGAAATTAGTTATAAATTAGTGCTCTTCTGTGGTCATAAAAATTTCGAAAAAGGAGCTATTTCTATTTTAAAAGCAATTCCTTTTATCCTTCAAAAAATTAAAGAAGTCTATTTTGTATTCATTGGACCATCAACTCGAGCCTTTAATCACGAATTTTCTAAAATTCATAGGTGTAAAGATGTAAGAATTATTAACCTCACTCCAGATAATTTAAGTGGATATTATGATAAAAAAAAGCTAACAGCTTTTAAAGAAGCAGATGTATATTTAATGCCGAGCCGGACAGATGCATTCGGAATCTCATTTTTGGAAGCATGGGCGGCAGGGAATCCTGTAATTGGAGCAAGAATCGGAGCAACTCCGGAGGTAATTGAAGAAAATGTCGATGGATTATTAGTGGAATTTAATGATCCTAAAGATATAGCCCAAAAAGTTATTTTATTATTAAAAAACAAGAAGCTGAGAAGAAAATTAGGATTAAATGGCCAATCTAAAGTATCTCAGAGATATACTTGGGATATTATTGCAAGACAGACTCATTTTACTTATCAAAGTTTAATTAATAACTACAAATGAATAAAAAAATATGAACTTGGAGAAA
>SDBU01005043.1_pt1 | contig 15942 bp, 30 predicted proteins | sample 2277071 | NCBI WGS metagenome assembly SDBU01 (sample SAMN10397929, study PRJNA504765) | marine sediment metagenome | isolation source: marine sediment core GS08_GC12, 126 cmbsf | place: Arctic Ocean: Gakkel Ridge, Loki's castle | collected 2008
GTTAATTTAATGGATAACCCGATAATAATAAAAGCTAGAATTATAGGTACAATATATTGTTTAATATCGAATCTATTAATTGTATTAACATATGTTTTACTTTTTGGCTTTTTGCTTTTTCCTAATCCACCTAATTTTCCACTTAAAAATAAACCAAGTTTATCTGTATCAAAAAATCCTACTCTTCTAATATCGATACACCTCATTATTCTTGTGTATCAAATGATACTCAAATGATATTTATAAAAGCTTGTATTTTTATTTAAAAAGGGGTTAAACTATGTCATTAATATTAAATTTACAAAAATTAAGAGAAGGAACAAAATACGCTTCTTATAGAATAACATTACCTAAAGATATAATTGAAGCAAAAGGTTGGGAAAAAATTAGTTTTACTTTGGAGCTTAAAGGAGATTCTATAATTCTGAGGCCATCGAAGAAATAGTTTACGGACAAATCGAGGTTTAGGGACAAAGCTTTGAAATAGATAAGTTTATAAACTCTTTCTTTATTAAGTCAAATTAGGAGCTAAACTGCCTTGAATATAATTCTGAAAAGGAGGGATACTAAATGGTAACCTCCGCACAAAGATTAGCCGAAATAAATAAAAGATTAGCTGAGCTTTCTCCTGAAGATAGAAAAAAAGCTTTCTTTGTGCAGCCTTCTAAGATACCTAAAGTTACAGGCGTAAGAGTAATAGACACGGCAACAGGAAATTTAGGTCAATCAAAATTTGCAGATGAAATACCAAGAGATGCCCTAGTAATTTCAATAACTGATCCAGCAATAGAGGCCTCAAGAAGAAGAAGAGAATCAAAACAAGAACAAAGACAACTAGCACAGAAAGAAGCAGAGTTTGAAGCAAGAAGAATAGCAGAAGGAAAGATAAAACCTAAAGATGTTGTATTAACACGGAAGGGGAGCAGAGTAATACTAACCAGGTTATTACAGGAAAAAGCACAGAAAAAATTAGCAGAAAGATTAAAGGCCCCAACAAAAGCAGAAAGAATAAGAGCAATAGAAAGAAAACAAAGAATTCTAGGAACTTTTGAAAAACAAGCATTAGTAGCAATAGAAGAAGCTAGACCAAAACGTGCTTTAGAATTATTCTCAGAAAAAGCAATAAAACAATTAGGTTTAGGTGAAACACCGCAAGGCTTATTAGAAATTACATTAAGACCTGGAGAAATAATTACAAAAGAAAAAGAAAGAAAGCCATTACCTTTCAAAATAACTTTTGACCCAAAAATAAAACAAGAAAGAAGGGTGGAGTTACTACGCACAGCAAGAGGGGTTTTTTTTGAACAACCAGGTTTATTTAGAAAAACTAAAGAAATAAAATTTGTATCTGGTACTTTAAGAGAACAAGAAACAGGTGGTAGAACCTTCGAAGTATTAGGGAGAGCGTTTATAGGTACTGGTAAATTTGAAATAGCGGTTATTCCTGGTAGACAAGAAACAATAGCCCCAACTATACTTCACGAAGCAACACACCTTATAGTACCTGACCTGGTATCAAGAGTATTGCCTGACCCATTAGGAGAGATTCTTCCAGAATTTTTTGAAAAAAGAGGCAAAAGAGGCTTAATTCCAACAACCATAGCACCCTTATCCCTTAGTCTAATACCAGAAAGAAAGGTAGTTGTTAAAGGTGGTAAAGTTCTAGCCGAACTTCCAGTCACAGCAGAGTTTCGACTTGGTTTTGAGAAGCAACTAGGCACAGGAAAACCAAGATTAATCGGATTTAAAACCCCCCCTGTACTGGTAGCTGACCCAACAACAGGATTACTTACATTTAAAGGGGGCGTTCTTCCGTTTGAAACTATTGGAGAAATAGCAAAAGAAAAGATAGAGAAAGCAGAAGAAAGAGTAAGGCCATTAACAACCAGGATATTCAGAACAAAGAAACTAGAACAAGAACAAAAAAGAATAAGGTCAGAGATTAATAAATTAAAAGGTAAGAAAGATAGGGGTTCTGTAATACAAAGAAGATTTTTAAAAGGAGAATTAGTTGCTGTTTCTACTGAAATAAGATTTAGAAAACAATTTGCAGAACAACCTATAGAATCAGCATTATTATTTACTGGTGGAGCTGCACTTACAAGAGGATTAGCTCTAACGGGAGCAGTAGGAAAACCAGTAGTTAAAGTGGGGGCAGGAATTCTAGGTACTTTATTTGTTGGAACTACAGCATTAGAAGTTAAGACAGCAGCAGAGTTAGGGGATATTGGGGCAGGAGCAGGAATATTTGGTGAAAGATTAGGAGAAGCAACAGCTTTTATAGGGGGCGGTTTGTTTGCTTCAAGGTTTTTAGCTGCACCTAAAAGAGTTCAAGTTCTAAAAGCGAAAGAATTACAGGCAAAGTTTGCAGAAACATTAGAAACAGAAGGAACGAGTGCCAAGAACTTACAAAGAATAGGATTAACAACAGAAGTTAAAACAAGATTAACAAGATTTAGAAGAGGAGAACAATTAAGAAGAATAAAAACTCCAAGAGAGGTTAGTAGATTAACAGAAGAACAGCTTAGAAGTTTATTAGCCCCAAGAAAGGGAAAACTTAAACTTGTTTTTGGATTAGAAGAACCAATAGCAGGAAAGAAAGTTACTTTCCCAACATTATTTAGGGAAATAAAACCAACAATAGTAAGACCAAAGATAGAACCAGAACCTTTTGAAATAAGAATAGACGGCAAAGTAGGAGTAAGGGTAAAAGAGGTAACAATACCAACAGATACTTTAGATGTAAGAGTTGGAGATATTAAAGGGGAAGTTGATGTAAAAGATTTAAGAAGAGTTATAGACCCTGCATTATTTAAAAGATTAGAGATTAGAGGGGTATCTAAAGACATTACAGTATTACAAAGAGAGTTTACTTCTGGAGTAGATAAATTAGCTTTTGATGTTAGGGCAGGGATAGCTTCACAGAGAGCAAGGATAACAGGAAAGGTAAAAAAAGTTAGAACAGTAGCAGATATTTTTGGAATTGATTTATTTCCAGCACAAGAAATAGTGAGTTTTAGGCCAGTTAGGGCAAGGCTAGGATTTAGACCAATACTAGGGGTATCACCTATATTCGAGCCATCACCTGGTTTATTATTGCCTCTTGGTTTATTAGGTTTTTTAGGTAAAAGAGAAAGAAAACCAGCATTAGACTTAACAAGAGATTTATCTAGGATTTCAGGAGTAACCCCTACAACTATAAGTGAATCAATAACAGACCAAGACGTTATAACTGATTTATTACAGATTTCAGAACAGAGAAGAAAAGGAAGAAGAATAAGAGAACCAATAGTTGATATTGCATTAGAAGAAGCACAGTTACCAATAGTTGATGTCTTATCAACACAAGAACAAGAACCAATTATAGATGTAACACCAGATTTAAGAAGAGATTTAATAGGTGATGTGGTTGGAGAGCCAAGAAGACCAACAGAGCCAAAAATACCAAGATTTAAACCTAGAAAAAAACCTAAAGAAATAAAGAAAGGAAGATTTGAGGGTTATAATGCTCTTGTTAAAGGAAGAAAAGGCAAACAATTAAAGGTAAACATAAGGCCCTTAACTAAAAAATCTGCTTTAAGTTCTTCTGCTAGGGTTGTTGATAATTCAATAGCTGCGACAGGATCAGTTAAAAAAATAATTTCAAAAATAGAACCAATAGATACTAAAGATAAATATTTCCAAATAAATAGGGATAAATTCAGAACATTTAGAAAAAGAAAAGGAAAAAGAATACCATTAAAAGATAAATTCATAGAAAAAAGAGGTAAAAGACTAGACACCAGGGGAGAAGTTAGAAAGATAACGGCAGCGAGATTAATAGCACAGCAGAGAAAGAAGAGAAGAGAAGCAATAAGTTCTATTCTTGTAGAAACACCAAGAAGAAGAAGAAGCACGGTGAGGTTTTTTTAATGGGAATAGAATCAGCAGCAGGGATAATAGGTGAAAGATTAGCAGAGGCAACAATATTTTTATTAGGATTTTTTATTGTTAAAGGAATGATTAAGAAAAAGAGGGAGAATAAATGCCACGTACAACAATAGACAACGGACATTCGCACTCTTTTTTAGTCGGAGATGCAAGAACAAGCAGAGATAGAGGATTGTCAGGAAACCTTCATTCACACACATTACCCGTCTTAGAAAACGAGACAAGTTTTAATGATGGACATTCCCATTTCATAGGTGATTTTTGATGGTATTTAGATGCCCTAAAGGAACAAAAAAACAATTTAGATTTAAGAAAGGCACAAATATAAGGTTAGGTGGTTGTGCAAGGAAGGGAAGATTTGTTAAAGTTAAAGAAGTAAAAAAGATTAAGAGGTAAAGATGGCAAAAAAAAGAACATTAGTTGAAGATTTAATCGGTTTAACTATAGCAACACCAATAGCAGGTGCAGCAATAGGATTAGTAGGAAGTTCCGGATTACCTGCACCATTAGCAAGAGGAACGCAATCATTAATCGGAGTTGGATTACTAAAAGGGGCAGTAGATATAGGACAGAAAAGGAGGATGTTTTAAATGGGAAAGAAAATAAGTTTAAGATTAAACAAAGATTTTGATAATTTACCGATAGTAAAGACAGCGAGAGGACAGAACCAGGCGGTGTTTGGAATACCAGAGAGTTCAACACTACCCCCACCATTGAAAGGAACAAGCTAAGGAGGTAAGAATGGCAAAAAGAAAACGGTCTGTTTTTGGTAGAAAAGCAGAGAAACAAATATTAGGTAGGATAAAATCTAGGAAGTTGATATTAACAAAAAGAACCGAAAGAAGATTAAGGAAAAAGTTAAAATTTTTTTAAGGAGAAAAAAATGATAATATGCAAAAAAGGTAAAAAATTGGATTTTCCATGCAGCGAAGGGTTTACAGATACGTTGGAGAATAGTGTAAGGAGTTTGGACAACAACAAAATTGGAATTAGATTTAAGAAAATTAATAGGAGGTAAAACAAATGGTAGAAAAATTAAAGTTTTTCGATGTGAAAGGAAAGAGAAGTTTTACAACAGATAAATTCACCATAGTAAGAAAGGGTGGAAGAACAAGAGCAGTAACAAACGCACCAAGCGGAGCAAGAGCATCCGTGTTCGTAAGAAAAGGATTTAAAAAATAAAGGAGGTAAAAAAATGGCAGGATTTGACCCAGTAGGGGTAACACAAAAAAGAATAAGGAAAGCAAGAGGAAGAACCTTTAAAAGAATAAAAGGAGTAAAGACTAGGATTGCAGGAAATATAATGGACGCAAAGTCAACTATAAGAGGAGATGCAAGAATAAGAGGAAACATATTTAATCCTTTTAATTAACAATGACACTATCAGAAAGACAAAGATTGAAGTTTTACAGAGATAAAGATAGAGGTAACAAGATTAAAAGAGTTATCTTGAAGAATGTAAAAAGGAAACAGCACATAGTTCATGGTGCTAGGGCTTTAAACGAGTTCTTCCCATCATTTCTTGACAGGCCAACACAGGATTATGACATTTTTTCTTCCACCCCCAAAAGGACAGCAAAGAATGTAGAAACTAAGTTGGACAAAAGATTTGGTGGGAACTTTTTTAGAGTTGAAAAAGCAAAGTTTAAAGGAACTATAAAGGTTAAATCAAATGTAACTGAACAGACAGTAGCAGACTACACAAACCCAAAGAGAGAGATTCAACATACCAAAAGAAGAGGAATAAGATATGCAAACTTTAAGCATTTCAAGAGGAGAATAAAAGAATCTTTGGCTGACCCAAAAAATAGATTCAGGCATGAAAAAGATAGGGAAACATTAAGAAGGATAAAGCTTACAGAAAAATTAAGGACACAAAAAAGAAAGAAATCAAGGGAAGTAAAAACATTTACAGAGTTGCTTCCAGACATTCCAAGAAAAATGAGGTTCATGTGAGGTGAAAATGGTATTCGGATTATCAGAAAGGGAAAGGAAAGCAAGAAAAGTTAGTAGATTGGCAGGAGACATAATAATCAAAAAGGAAGTTGCAAAAGAAAGAGCAAGGCAAAGAGTATTACAATTCGAGAAAAGAAAAGCAAGAGCAATAGAAAGAATAAGAAGACCGCCACTAAAAGTATTTGGAAGAAAAGTAAGGGGCGTAGCAGTAAAGGCAGGAAGACGTGCAGGAAAACAAATTGGAAAAAGCATAAGAGGGTTTGCAAGAGAAGTAGGTAAGCAAAGAGAAGAAGAGAAAGAGACATTGGTAATCTTAGGTGGGCAACCTAGAAAAGTTAAAGGCAGAGTAAGGGTAGTGACACCAGCAGACACAGGTTTAGATATAGGAGATTTAGGATTGAATGTAGGTTTACTTGACAAACCAAAAAGAAGAAAACCAATGAGATTTTTTTAGAATAAAAAATAAGTTAAAAAAATAAGGAGGTAAAACAAATGAACAAAAGAGGACAGGGGGCGATAGTCTCAATCGCAATAGGAGCTATAATATTAGTTGTCATATTAGGGGCAATATTTACGTTTTTAGCAGACAATTCATTGAATGTACAGACAGTAAATAACGAAACACTAGCTCTTAACAACAAACTACAAGTAATATCCAACGAATCAGTAACAATATCAGCAGAGACAGGAGTAGTAACTGGAAATATGGCAAACAATGGATTAACTGTATTGACAGCATTAAGAAATTGGACAAGTGAAAACATTAGGGGATTTTGTAATGTAACTTTGAACACAGGGGCAATAAAATGTAACACAACAGGAAATACAACAGCATTCGCAGACTACACATTTATAATGGGTAGAGAAGATACTTTGGCAAACGATGATTTGACAAGTCTTTCAGCAGCGAGAAACGAATCTTCACAGAACATTATAAACCAATGTAATATAACATTAGCTACAGGAGATTTAGTATGTAACAACACAAAATCCGCAATAGCCTATGTAGATTATAGCTACCAACCGACAGGATTTATAACTTCAGGAATTACAAGAACAATAGTTGGATTGATAACAGTATTGTTAGGATTAGCAATATTAATCTTTATAATAGGAGTTGGAAGAAAAAGCTAAACCTATTAGGGGGTAAAAAATGGGAAAAGATGAAAAATATTTAGAAGAGATTGCAGATAGTGCAGTAGATTACATAGAAGGGTTAATAAATAAAAAGGAGTTTAGCCTATGACAGACAGCAAATTTTCAAACGATTTTCTTCCTTTATTAAAAAGGGAGAGAAGAAAACGAGGATTTAGCTTAGGCTCACAAGAAGCATTTAAAATAGCAGTAAGACAAGACATCCAGATTCTTCAGCCAAGAAAGAAAAGAACACAAGGGCAGAAGAACGCAACAAAATTAGAGATGGGAGATATAGGTTTAGGTTTCCCAGATTTTTAAAAAAAACAAGGAGGTAAAAAAAATGAAAAAGAAAGGACAGGGGGCGATAGTGGCAATGTCTATTGGTGCTATACTGTTAGTTGTTATATTGGCAGTTATATTTTCAACTTTGACAGCTCAGACTACAACAACAACAGTAACAGACGACCCATTTACAGCAATAAATGAGACGTGTGTTAGATTGACTACAGATTGTTATACACCAGGTTCATTGACAATAGTAAATGCAAGTGACAATATAAACGCATTAACCAACTTTACAGAGTGTGGTGATAGCAGCGTACTTTTATTTGGAGCAAGAGGAGATATATCCGGTTGTGTTTCATGTGAGAATACACTAGGGCTAAATGCATCATACGGACAGAGAAGTTGTGGATTCATAACTTCAGGGACAACAAGAACAATAATAAACCTACTTCCAGTATTGTTAGGGATAGCAATATTGATATTTATAGTTGGTTTTATTGTATTGAAGAAGTAAAATGAAGGAAAAAAAAGCACAGGCCATAGCAGGTCTGCTGTTTGCCTTCATTTTGTTAGCGGTGTTTGCAATAATTTTAGCACCAATGTTTGCATTTATAGATATTGGTATAAATGCAAGTGTTAATGTGACTAACGGAGCTTTGATAACCACAATATTGAACAGTTTGCCAGTATTTATGGCATTGGTGGTTTTAGTTGCAATCGTAGCGTTAATAACCGGAAGACAGCAGTAGGGGTGTGCTTATGAGAAGGCACACTCTTTTATTCCTGCTAGTTATACTAGTTTTAAGTAGTTTTACTTCTGCTTATAATTTTGATAATCTAATAACTTATTATGCAATGGAAGAACCTTCTCAAAATATAACAGATAGCATTGGAGATAATGATTCAATAAACGCAAGTATAGCTGCTTATCAAGTTGTTGGAATAAACAATTTCGCAGTAAATATGAGTAACGGACATATTGATATGCCAAGATTTCTTTGGGATGATTTGCCTCAGTTTTGTTTTTCTGGTTGGGTTAATAGGATAGGTTCAGGAGCATTCCAATACGTTCTACAGACATTTGACGTACAAAGCACATATATTGCAGCTACTGGTGATGGAAGTACGCTAAGATTCAAGCTAAACACAGACCCAGGAGATACACTTGAAATTTCAGGTGGAACAATGATTGAAAGTAACTGGACACATTTAGTTCTTTCTTATGGTGGGGCGAATGTCCATTATTACGTTAACGGTGTTTTAATAGGGTTTAGAGCACAAACAGGGAATACAAAATTTGATAATATGACATTTGGTGCTCTTAGCCAGATTAATACAGAGCCTTTTGATGGAGCTTTTGATGAATTTGCTGGATTTAGAGAGAATTGTTCTCTAGCTAATGTTACTGAATTATATAACGCAGGTAATGGAACTTTTCTAGCGGCAGCAGTAGCAGGAACACCAAATGACCCAGTATGGATTATTCCAACTGCGGATGATTGGACAAACAACACAAATATTACATTGAACATATCCCAGAATCAGACAGACAGAAACTTTTACCTATTTGTTGACGACCAACCATTTAGATTTAATGTTTCACAGACAGGAGTAGGAGAACTTTCTTTTTTTACTAATCTTACAGATGGTTTGCATACGTTTAAGACTTCAGTACAAAACACAACTTCTGGTATTTTTTCAAGTAATGTGACTAGAACGTGGACATTAGACACAACATCTCCAACAATAACTCTTAACCCAAGCAATGCTTTTAACACTTCAAACATATCCTCGCATAATCAATATCTAAATTTTATGCTTTTAAATATAAGTTTCAATGATGAACTTGGTTTGTTCGGAGCTTTGATAAACATTACTCAAGACGGAGTTGTATTCTTTAATTACACAAATATAACTTTAAATAATAACCTGACGCATAATTTCACTAGGAACGTATCTACTTCAACATGGCCGGATGGGGTTTATGTCATAAACATTACTGTAGCAGACGGACATACAGCAAGTTCAATAAAAGATTATAAGGTATCTAAATTTTTAAGCAGGATAACTTTCGATACAGAGGAAGGAAACGAAATAGCTATTATTGGTTCAGGTGCGACGTCTACAGATTACACCAGGAAAAAAGACAGGTATGAATTTGATTTTAATTATTTGACTTCAAAAACAGAAAGGAAATTTACAATAAGATGTGATAATGAACTTTTTTATATTGATTCTGAGTATGAAGGTCACTTTGTATGCTGGAATAACGCAAGAAAGAACGGAAACTGGATAGATTTTGAAGGACTTGGTAATGATTACACTTTAAAGAGGATAAATGATAAGGAATATGAAATAAAATTTAAGAATCTACCATCATCTAAGAAGATAAAGGTAAAAAGCATAGGTGGATTAAACCAAGTGACTGAAACTTACCAATGGTTTAAAGGAAGCACAACAAATATTTTCGATTCTACAGTAATTTCCGGCTCTCAACAGGAGTTTCAATTAAACATATCATTGGATTTCAATTTAGTGAATAACATAACAGCAAGTTTTAGTTATAATAAAACATTTAGGACAGTAACAAGGGTAGATTCAGCTTCAAGCATATTATTCGATTCAACATTTAACGTGCCGGACGTAAACCAAACACTTAATCTTTCATGGGTTTTGAACGTAACTCAAAGAAACCAGAATAATTATACGTTTTCAATAAATTCAACACAGGAAGTAATAAGCCCACAGGTGAATCTTACTATTTTAGACGAAGAAAACCAGAGTGTAATAGTTGAAGACTTGACAATATTCTTTACAGGCCCTTCAAGCGTTCAGACAAATACTTCGTCAGGAACATTAGTTGTTGGTGATTTGCAGTTAGGGGAGTATTTCATACAGGCAGAGGGTACAAACTATCCAAGAAGGGGTTTATTCTTGACTGTGACAAACGTAAGTGCAAGATTAAATTTATATTTAGTAATAGATTTGACAGGAAACAGCTTTATAGATTACATAATACAAGACGATGGAAGAAACAGATTAAATAATGTAAGAATGACTTTCCAGAAAAATATTAATAATTCTTTCGTGACTGTAGCACAGTTAGAGACAGACTTTGCAGGACAGGGCAGAATATTCCAGGATCAACAGAACGAATACAGGATTATATTATCTTTGGCTGGATTTGCAACACAAATAATAGATTTAATCCCTTTGCTTACAACCTACACAATTACATTATCAACATTGCCAGAGCAGATATTTGATACAACATATGAGGGAATAAGATATACTATCTCTCCTAAAGACAGAGTTTTAAACGCTTCAGGATTATTCAGGGATATATCTTTTACTGTATTTGACGGAGAAAGTTCTTTAGAATTTTTTGGATTGCAGATAATAAACCATACTTATACCTGTATCCCTGCTAGTTGCACTACTAATATCACTAGTAGCCCTGCTGGTGGTACTGCCATAGTTCAGATAAATCTAAGTGAACCAGGAAGTTTTGACACATTATACTTCTTCAAAAGGAACGGATTTCCATTGCAGTTTATAAACGGGCAAAGAAGCTCTGTAAGGTTTTTAATTGGAGATAGATTAGCAGATAATTTAGAGGATATAAGGGGTAATCTTGGAACTCCTGTAATGATGGCTATATTTGCAGCAATACTTATTACTATTTTATGTGTTTTAGCTTCTCAAATGGGTGTAGTGGGGCTAGGATTACTCGTTGTAATCTCTTTTGGAACTATATTTTTTATGCTAACTGGATTTATAGAACCAATGGTTTCAATGATAACTTTATTTTTTGGAATAGCGGTATTTTTTGTTTTGGGGAGGGATGAATAATGGCAGCTATATTAAAAATGTTGGTTTTGGTGATTTGTTTAAACACATTCCTTTATTTAGGTACTAACTACGCTATGGAAACTACAGGATTCGAGCAACAGGGTGCAGCTAGGATCAATGGAGATTTATTTGATATAATGCTTACAAGCAAAGAAAGTATTGATACAGACTTCCAGCTATATTCAGATTCTTTAAGGGACAGCAAAAATTATTCAACGGGTGCAAATTGGAATTTATCAACTACAGATAGTGGAGGGTTAGGAACATTCCCAACGCAAGAGACAGGTTCGAGTGCAACGACAGAATCCGGAGCATTTTCTTTCTTAGATGCTTTAAGTATTGGATATGCAGCAATTAAATCATTGTTTAACATAGCTATAATGCCATTAACTTTATTGACTAATAATGATTTGCCTCCATTGTTTGCTATACTGATAGGGTTTCCTTTGGCAATTTTACAGTTAGTTACCTTAATAATCTTAATCAGGGGTGGTGGAGGAATATGACTTACACCATATTTAACCAGATAGCAGACGCTTTTATTACTTTGTTTGATTCCAGCAGCGTTAACGCAGGTATTATGATTTCTTTGATTGTAATTGCAGTCATAGTCATAATCTTATTAATCTCTAAAGTAGGCAAATACGGAATAATAATGGTGTTAGCCCCTTTGATAGTCACAATAGCTGTTTCTCCATCTATAATAGCAGTACCTAGATGGATAGCGATTACTGTATGGTTGGTCTTAGGATTGTTGTTTGCCGGGATATTTTGGGCTATTATGAGATAGAATTATAAGCATACTAACTTATTGATAGTTAAAAGTTTAGTTTATAAAACTATCCAAAAGTCTTATATAGGTGTATAGTTGTATAGTCATACTCAATGAATGAAAATTCTGATTCTAAAGGGGTGAATTAATTATGGGAACTAGGCAGATATATTTAAAGAATAGATTGGATAGGCTTGTTTTGAAAGAGATGGAAAATAAAAATCTTAGGATAAGCGAAGTGATTGAACTAGCACTTAAAAAATATTTTGGGGTAAAATGAATGTTAAAAGATTAGAAAATAATCTAGCTTGGTTCTTTCATTTAAGTAATCCTCTGATTTATTGTTACATCTTTGGGCATTTGATGGGGCAGATGTTCAAGGATATACAAACAAGTTTACTATTATTTATAAAAGATATGGAGAGATAAAAATGATTAAATCAATAATAATAATCGGTGTTACATTGGCAGCAATATTTTTAGGATGGAATCTAGGAAACTTTCTAGGAGGTAAATTTAAAATGAAAGAAACAAGAAGGCAGATGTTTTTAACTTATGTTGCAACGATAGCCTGTTTTGCAGCAGCGTATTCAGTAGGACATTTGGTTTATATTTTAGATAATGCAGGATTATTATAAAATGCCAAATAAACAAGAATACATCAAATTAGATATTTCAGAATACAAAAAAAGAATGGTATCAATAGACGGACAGATAGCAAAATTAAAAATAACAAAAAAGAAGATAGAAATGAAATTAAAAGAAGCTGAAAGAAGATTAAGAGGTGAATAAAAGTGAATGAAGATTTTAAAAATATAGGGGTTGGTTTAGTTACTCTATGTGTTTTTGGATTCATAGGATTCTTAGGTTTTGGTTTTTTTAGAGAATTGATAAAAGTAATCTTAGATATAGGACTTGAAACGATACTAAAGAATACATTATTTGTTTCATTAGGAGTAATTGGTTTTCTTGTTTCAATATCTATACTATGGATTATAGGGAAAGCAGTTAATAAGAATGTTATTGAAAAGGAGGTCTAAAAATGGGATTATTCGGAAAAAAGAAAGAAGAAAAAGAGGATGAACAAGAAGAAAAACCAGAGGAGGGTGAAGAGAATACTTATGAAGAGGATGTTACTTGCGATAATTGTGAAGATGAAATGACAGTTGAGATTCCTTGCGGAACTAAAGTTAAAGATTTCTTAATTGGAAAAAAATGTGAACGCTGCGAATGTATTTTTCAGGAGGATAAAAAATGATAGGAACATTAATTGGAATTGGAGCTATACTTGTAGTTGGGGGAATAATCGGAGCAGGGATTAGAATAGTAAGGCCAGTAGAGAGGGGATTAATAGAGAGATTTGGAAAATATACTAGAACATCAGAACAAGGATTTCATTGGATAATTCCGGTGATAGACACCATGAGGAAAGTAAATATCACAGAACAGATGGTTGACGTACCACCTCAGATAATTCAGACGAGCGACAAGTTAAATATGACAGTTGATGCTATGGTTTATTACAAAGTAAAAGACGTTAAAGCAGCAGAATATAATGTAGATGGACACGAAGTACAATTAACAAGCCTGGCAAGAACTACATTGAGAGCAGTAATGGGTAAATTAAGTTTAACACAATGTATTCAAAACAGAAACGATATAAATACAAAAGTAGAGGGCGTTTTAGATAAGGAAACAGATGCTTATGGTGTAGAGGTTTTAAGAGTAGAAGTCCAGAGAATAGAGCCACCTAAAGATGTTCAGGAAGCTATGAATGAAGTAGTTAAGGCAGAACAAACTAAAACAGCAGCTTTAGACTTTGCTACAGCAGTAGAAACAAAAGCAGACGGTGAAAGAAGAGCAAAAATAAAAGAAGCAGGTGGAGTAAAGCAATCTTTAATATTAGAAGCAGAAGGAAGGGCAGCAGGAATAAAGAAAGTAGCAGACGCAAAAGCAGAGGAGATTAAATTAGTTAATGAATCTATACAGAAACACTTTAAAGGAACTGCAAGGGAATATAAAGCGTTAGAAACTACAGAGAAAGCATTAGAGAAAGGGACGAAATACGTTATTGACAGCAAAAGCAATATAACCAACGTAATGAGTGAGGTTAGCGGAATAACACCGATTAAAGATGAAAAAAGTAAATAACTTTTTAACAGCTATTTTATTCTTTTTTTTATTATCTATAGCTATTTGGGGAATTGGAAGCTTTTTAATATCTGAAATATGGATATGGAGCATAGTATTTATCAAGATATTAGCAGTTACAATAGTCATAGCAAGTTTTTTATATTCATTGAAAGAATAGGGGGGTTAATATGGACGATAAAGAATTTGAAGAGAGATTGAATAAAGAAAAATCCTTTATAACTTCTAAGAATCATACAAAAGAATTTGAAAAGCAATTAGAAGAACAAAGACAAGAACATGAAGTCAAAGATACAGAAGAGAGAATAGAACAAAAAAAACAAGATATTAGAAACAGATTATTTTCAGAAGATGAAGATGATATTTTAGAAAGTAGTGATTCATCAGGTGGTGGGGCTGGTATAGTTGCTGCATTCATAGGGGTTCTTGTGGTGACCATAGTTGGCGTTGGAGTGGCTCTTCCTGTTATTCAAGATACTCTAGGTGGTACTAATGTTACAGGAGTAGATGGACCAATAACGACAATAGTTAACTTATTACCTCTTATGATCGGTTTGGTAATATTTATAGCAGTAGCTAGTTTAATAACATTAAGGAGGTAAAAATGGAAGATTGGACTAAGGGTTTAATAACTGGATTAGTTATTGCATTTATAATAGGTATCTTAACTGGTACATTTATAAGTGAAAATTATTATATAAATAGAGTAGAAGAATTAGGAAAATCTATCTGTGAAGAAGAGTACGGAATGGACTATGAAAGTTATTTTGATAAAACTTTGAGGTGCAAACCTTTTAAAGAAAGTTATGATGGAATACAAGTAGAAGTTCCGAAAGGAATAACTATGGAATAAGAGGCATATTTAAGAAAATGGAAAGAAAAATAATACTTTATGCTTTATTAACACTTTATACTATCCTATTATTTGCTAGTAACAGAATGGGAAGATGGAGTGGAGATGATTTTTTTATAATATCTATTCCAACATTAATTGTTTTAGCTATGATAATAGATTGTATGTTAGATAAATCAGGGGTTAAGGGTTTTTAAAAATCATACCTAAAAAAATGAATAAAATAATAATAGTATTAATTGCTTTGAGTTTATTAATAGGTGGATGTACTACTAAAACTATTATAGTTCCATTACCTGAAGAGATAACTACCCATTGTTATATTGAATGTGATACCATTATTTCTTATCTGAACTGTGAAGATGCTCAAGATTTAGATAATGAAACCCTTGAAGCTATGACTAAAGATAACTGTATAGTTCATAATAATCTTATGGTAAAGCAAGGAGTTAGATTAATATAAAACACAGTTCATTAATTGGTGACTTTGGGGACACCATATTATTGGTGTTATTTACTTATAGAATTAGGTTAGGTATTTATGGACAACGCTTTTAGATATATCTAGTTCTTTGGATATTTCCCTTAAACTAAGGCCCTTACCCCTTAATTCTTTTATTTTATCAACCTTCTGCTTACTAAGGCTTTTCCTACCCCACTTATTGCCTTTATAGGATATTGTAATATTCCCTTTCTTCCTTACTGCTGATTTTACTCTATCACTTTTCTTATTGGATTCATCTTCAGCAAACCACCCCATCATCTGAAGCATAAAGTCAAACATAGCTTCATTAAAAGGTTCTGGCATCTTATGTAATGCTTCAAAGAACTGCTGTCTGTAACTATGGATTTTACACCTATACATCTTACAGAACTTAAAGAAACTTATGAGCTTCTTTCTATTCCTATATATCCTATCAACATCCCAACAGATATAATGCTTTATTATACCTTTTTTTATTAGTGATATTTCTTCTTCAAATACTTCTCTGGTTATGTTATCTTT
>SDBU01005044.1_pt1 | contig 15939 bp, 18 predicted proteins | sample 2277071 | NCBI WGS metagenome assembly SDBU01 (sample SAMN10397929, study PRJNA504765) | marine sediment metagenome | isolation source: marine sediment core GS08_GC12, 126 cmbsf | place: Arctic Ocean: Gakkel Ridge, Loki's castle | collected 2008
GGCCAGAAGCCTGGCTTTTTGTGGCTCGATATCCCAGCGAGTATCAAGTAGGACCTCTACCTCAGTAGCCGCCAGGGGGAGCAACTCCAGCCGCTGACAACGAGAAATTACGGTGGCGGGTAGGAGCCTCTCATTTGTAGTTAGCAGGATGAAGATTACCTTGCCGATAGGCTCTTCTAGGGTCTTAAGCAGGCAGTTGGCCGCTTCACTTGACAGGAGCTCAGCCCCATCAAGAATAAATACCTTATACTTGCCCTCGAAGGGTGGTAGACTGGATGAATGCTGCATTTGTCTAATCTGGTCAATGCCAATTTCGGTCCGAAGTTTAGCTTCGGCTGAATTCCCGTTACTGGTTAAGCCTATAATTTGGACATCAGCGTGCTTGGCTGAAGCTATCTTTTGACAGGGGTCACACACCCCGCAGGGAGGCTCGGCTGTCTCACAGTTTAATGCCTGAGCCAGGTTCAGCGCCAGCGTCATCTTACCCACATGCGGGGGACCAATAACAAGATAGGCATGGGCTAGAGACCTAGACTCTAGACTACGCTGAAGTAGGGATATAACCCTGGTTTGCCCAACAACCTGCCACATCCTAAAGTCTCCTCTTCTTAAACTAAATCATATCTGGTGAGGTCATCAAAGGTCTCCCGGCGCCGAATAAGGTGCGCCTTACCTTCCTTAACCAGAGCAATGGCGGGCTTAAGTGAGGCATTATAATTGCTTGCCATAGGCAGACAATATGCACCACAGTCAGCTATAGCTATAATATCACCGGCTGACACTGGGGGCAAATTGATATCTTTGACTAATACATCACCAGGCTCACAAAGCTTGCCCGCAATAGTAACCATCCCAGCCCCCTTTTCCGACACCTTATTAGCTACTACTGCCTCGTGTTTAGACCCGTAAAGGGCCGGGCGGATATTGTCAGCCATACCCCCATCCACTGAGACATAGCACCTGACCCCCGGTATATCCTTGACCGCTCCTACCTTATATAGCGCTACCCCAGCCTGTCCCACTATTGACCTTCCCGGCTCAATAATAAGCCGCGGTAGTGCCAGCTTTAGCTCCCGGCATTTATCAATAATCTTCGCCGTTATTGCCTCGGCATAGACCGAAATGGGCGGAGCTGGAGAATTCAAGGCATACTGGATAGCGAATCCACCACCAATATCGAGTTCCTTGAGCTTAAAGCCATGTTTTTGCTTCATTTCAGCGGCAAAGTCGAGTATAAGCTCAATAGATTCCACATACGGCTCAACCTCAAAGATAAGAGAACCTATGTGGAAATGCAAACCGATAAGGTTCAGGTTAGGCGCCGACAGGGTGTTAATTACCGCCTCTTCCCAACTGAACAGGGGGAAACCAAACTTACTGTCAATAACGCCAGTAGCAATATACTTGTGGGTATGAGGCTCTATCCCCGGGGTCAGGCGGAGCAGTATGTCAGGTATATAATCTTGCTCTCTGGCTGTTTCGCCTAATATAGCCAGCTCATGAAAGTTATCCACCACTATACGGCCAGTATGCCACTGCAACGCCAGCTTGATTTCCTCGGCTGATTTATTACTACCGTGGAAATAGACCTTATCTAGTGGGAAACCCGCCGACTGGGCAATACTAAGCTCTCCGGCAGAGACTACATCCAGTCCCAGTCCCTCTTCCTGTAACAAGAGTGCCAGCGCCCTGTTTATGAAGGCTTTGGCGGCGTAAACAACGGTAGTATCAGCATAGCGCTGACCAAACTCCACCTTAAACTCGGTGCATTTACTACGCAAGCTAAATTCATCAAAGACATATAGAGGTGTGCCAAACTTGGCTGCCAGCTCTGCACTATCACAGCCACCAATTAAGAGGTGACCTTGGCTGCTCACCTCAGCGGTTAATGGAAAAAGAGAAAGTTTAGACATCATTTCCCTCTCTAATGTTAACAGTGCCCCTCATGTGAAGTCAATTTTGTGTGCAGTAGGCCAAGGGTAACGCCTCTATAATTATGCTATAATGGGGTCAAGTAAAAGAAGTAAGTTATTCGATAGAAGGGAGGATTATCAACATGGAGTGGGGGATGGCAAACCGTATGGCACAACTAATCCAAGCCGACGGACATTGTCTCTTTCTGCCGGTAGACCATGGCTATTTTCAAGGACCGACCAGAAAATTAGAAGAACCACGTAAGACTATTGAACCACTACTCCCTTATGCTGATGCCCTCTTTATTACCCGGGGAGTGTTACGCTCATCGGTAGATCCGGACAACACTAAGCCGATTATTCTTAGAGTATCTGGTGGAGCTAGCATGATTGGCAAAGACCTGGCCAATGAAGGCATCGCTACCTCTATGGAAGAGGCTATTCGTCTTAATGTAGCGGCGATAGGTATTTCTATCTTTGTCGGCAGCGAGTATGAACGTGAGTCGCTATTAAATCTAGCCAAGCTTGTTGATGAAGGCGAGAGGTATGGCATTCCGGTGATGGCAGTTACGGCAGTGGGCAAGGAACTGGGAAAACGGGACGCCCGCTACCTTGCCTTGAGCAGCCGTATCGCTGCTGAGTTAGGGGCGCGGGTGGTAAAGACCTACTGGTGCGAAGATTTTGAAAAGGTAACCCGGGGCTGTCCGGTGCCGGTGGTTATGGCCGGGGGACCTCAGGTAGACACCGAGCTTGAGGTGTTTGAGTTTGTTCACGATGGTATGCAGAAAGGCGCTATCGGTGTAAATCTGGGCAGGAACGTCTGGCAAAATGATTTCCCGGTGGCAATGATTAAGGCGATACGGGCTATTATCCACCAGAATGCTTCTCCAAAAGAGGCTCAAGGGTTATTTAATAGTGAAAAAGAGAAAAAACCGAGAAAGTCTCGATAGCTCAAAGAAAACCACCATGCGCGTTGCCATGTACTATAATAACCACGATGTACGGCTGGAAGAGATGCCGACACCGCAAATTGGTTCCGGTGAACTGCTGGTTCGTGTGGAGGCTAGCGGTATCTGCGGCAGCGATGTAATGGAATGGTATCGTCTTGACCGGGCGCCGCTGGTGCTGGGTCATGAGATTGGGGGCCAGATTGTAGCGGTGGGAGATGGGGTGGAAGGCTACAAAGAAGGGGAGCGGGTGTCAGCCGCTCATCATGTTCCCTGCCGTACCTGTTATTATTGCCTGAGTGGGCATCATACTGTCTGCGATACCCTGCGCCGGACGAATTTTGACCCCGGTGGCTTTGCCGAATATATTCGCTTACCCGCCATCAACGTAGACTGCGGGGTGTTTCTGCTGCCTGATGAGGTATCCTATGAAGAGGCGACATTTATCGAACCGCTAGCTTGTGTTCTGCGTGGGCAAAGGCGGGCGCACATACCGCCGGGACACAGTGTACTCGTTATTGGCAGTGGCATTGCCGGCTTGCTCCATGTGCAATTAGCCGGCGTCTTAGGGGCGGGACGCATAATGGCGACGGATATCGTTGACTACCGGCTAGAGGCGGCGCGGCAATTTGGAGCGGAGGCGGTGTTTCATGCTGAAGAGGACTTGCCTGCCTGTCTGCGCCGGGTTAATGACGGGCGACTCGCTGACCTGGTGATAGTATGTACCGGTGTCACATCTGCCATTATGCAGGCGTTGCAGTTAGTGGAGCGCGGGGGCACTGTTCTCTTCTTCGCTCCCACCAACCTCGGCGTTACCATTCCAGTTTCAATAAATGAGCTTTTTTTCCGCAATGATATAACCCTTACCACTTCCTACGCTGGCAGTCCGGCGGATTATGTGGTGGCACTGGAACTGATTCGGGCTCGCCGTGTCCAGGTGCTCCAGATGATTACTCATCGGCTGAGTCTGGCGGAGACGGGGTTGGGCTTCCATCTCGTCACCGACGCTCAGAATTCCATCAAGGTGATTGTCGAGCCCCAGAGGTAGCTAGTGAAGATTATGAGTATTGCTCAAAAATTGATTATATAAACCAAAACATCTCGCTAATAACAATCAGCGAGTTTTTATGTTATAATAGATACTTAATAGACACCACTTTTTATCTGCCATGTGGACTAAAAGGAGTCTGACTTGAAAATACTTTTGGTTTATCCACAATCTCCAGACACCTTCTGGAGTTTTAAGCACGCTTTAAAATTTATCTCCAAGAAGGCGGACCTTCCTCCACTGGGTCTGTTAACTGTTGCCGCCATGCTTCCCCAGGAGTGGGAGAAAAAGCTGGTAGATACGAATGTAACCGACCTGAATGATGAAGACCTTAAGTGGGCGGATTATGTGTTTATCAGTGCTATGGTGGTACAAAAGGATTCGGTGAAGGAAATTATTAGGCGATGTAAGAAATTCAACACTAAGATTGTTGCCGGCGGTCCCGTTTTTACTACCGAGCACGAAGAATTTAAGGCAGTAGACCATTTTGTGCTAAATGAGGCTGAAAGTACGCTTCCTCCCTTTTTAGCAGATTTAGAGAAGGGGTGCGCCCGCCATATCTACCAATCTGGTGAACGTCCCGATGTAAGGCAAACTCCTGTCCCATTGTGGGCGCTTATTGATATGAAAAAATATTCAACGATGAGTCTCCAGTATTCCCGGGGCTGTCCCTTTGATTGTGAATTTTGCGATATTATCATACTAAATGGGCGTAAGCCGCGAACCAAGGATGCTGACCAGGTGCTGGCAGAACTGGAGGCGATATATAGTCAGGGGTGGCGGGGTGGTGTGTTCGTTGTTGACGATAATTTCATTGGCAATAAGATAAAATTAAGGGCAGAAACCCTGCCGGCAATAATTAGATGGTCGGAAGAGAAAAAATACCCCTTTTATTTTTCTACACAGGCATCTATAAACCTTGCCGATGATGAAGAGCTGATGCAATTAATGGTTAAGGCAGGGTTCAATAAAGCATTTATTGGCATTGAAACCCTGAATGATGAAAGTCTGGCGGAGTGTAATAAGCGTCAAAATGAAAATCGTGATTTGGTGGCTTCAGTTAGAAAGATTCAAAACTATGGCTTGCAGGTGGAGGGGGGATTTATTGTCGGCTTTGATAATGACCCGCTCTCCATTTTTAAAAGCCAAATTAGCTTTATTCAACGGAGCGGAATCGTTACCGCCATGGTCGGTTTACTAAATGCTCCCCGCGGTACCAGATTATACCAACGCTTGAAAAAGGAGAACCGTCTATTAGAGGAAATTTCGGGCGACAATATGGACTATTCCATTAACTTCATTCCCAAGATGAACCGTGACACCCTCATCAATGGCTATAAGAATATTCTAAATACAATTTATGCGCCCAATCACTATTACGAACGAGTCAGAACACTCTTGAGAGAGTATAAACCTCGGAGGCAAAGAAAGGGCGGAATACAACTTTGCCATGTCACCGGGTTTCTAAAATCTATGTGGGTTTTAGGTATCAAGGAAAAAGAGAGAAGCTATTATTGGAAGCTGCTTTTAGCAACCTTGTTGCGACATCCGCGGTCTTTCCCTTTATCCATAAGCCTGGCCATCTACGGGTTCCATTTCCGTAAGGTCGTTGAGGAATATAATAGAACCCTGATTTCGGAATGATGCTTAGCTAAGCATCCTCAACCCCAAGGTTTTTCAGATAAGTAATAGCATCCTGGATAGTTTGTATCTTTTCCGCATCCTCATCTGGAATCTCAACTTTATGTGATGGGTTGCTGAATTCCTCTTCCAAGGACATTATCAGTTCTACTAAATCCAGGGAATCAGCCCCTAAATCATCAACAAAATTAGCTGAAGGTACGACCTCCTCATCATCTACGCCTAGCTTATCTACCGTCAGCGTTTTTATTCGCTCAAAGATGGTTGCCATTATCTACCTCCATTTGCAAAATCTTTCTATTTACAGCGTGGGCACTAACTGAGCCTAAAACGCCATTAACAAACTTTGACGAATTATCACTGCCAAATACTTTGGCTAGCTCAACTGCCTCATTTATAGCTACTTTAACCGGCACTTTATTATCATGTAAAATTTCGAATATTGCAAGCCTTAGAATATTTCTATCGACTACCGGTATCTGTCCTATTGGCCAGGCAGGAGCGAAGCTTTGGATACTGTGGTCAATCTCCTCCTTATTCTGGATAACGCCACTTACTAAGTCACGGGTGAAGGCAGCATTCTCTTCAGACAATCCACTCTGCTCCAGGAGATGGGTGACCACTCCTTCCATCTCATGACCCGCGGAATCCACCTCATATAGTGCCTGTAGAGCCAGCGCCCTGGCTTTTCGCCGTGCCCCCGCCATAGGTCACTCCCTAAAACTAAGCTAATATTATAACACGAACCCAGTGTTGCCAGTCAAATAGTATCGTTAATCACGTAGGAAGTGCAGATTACCTGAGTTCACCCTGTTCAGTCTAATGGCTCCGGGACGTAAATAATAATTTCCTGCCATCGTTTTGGTACTTGCTCATGGTTCTGATAGCTAGGGGTGGAAGATAAGCCCACATGTTTGATTTAGTTTAGCAGACGGGAAGGGCAGGGTCAATTCTGATATGCCTCAATGAGGCAGGTTGGCGCCATTTCCCTGGTTAGTTTCGAGTTCACGAAGAAAGTGGGCAATATCTCTTTCCTGGAATCTTCGGTCACGCCGGGGGCCAATGCGGTATACCTTTATTATTCCCCGGTTACTCCACCGCCTGACGGTATTGATATGCACATTGAGCAGGTGAGCTACCTCGCTTGTTGTCAGCATAGCGTTCATATGCTTATGACGTGCCATATCCTTCTCCCTCCGCTCTTCACCTATCCTATCATTACTATAGCTTACCTTACCTCACCACACAATCGCCCAAAAGGAGTAATTCCGGTAGTCAATAATGATGAGAAAGGAGTCCTGAGACGGGAGGTAAAGTGAGGTTTAGTCACCTTGACAGGATCCGAAACAGTGCTATACTTACCTCTACGCTCTATTCCTGTACTCTAACGTAAAGGAGATAATGCCTATTGAAAGGCGCAGGGAATGAAATAGCAGGGGAAGCAAGGATTATCCGAAGCTAGTTGTAGATAATCTTTCTTGGGGGGCAGTGAGCCGCCACCCGTACTTGGTCACTTGAGTGACGGGGAGCCAATAGTGAAACCGACCCAAAAAGGTCGGTTTTGTGTTTTGAAAGGGGGTGATAGCTTTCTGCAAGTAAAAGTAAGTGGAAGGACAAGTCACTATGCCCCAGGTCGAGGGGCGATAAAGAAATCTTAAAAGAAAGGAGGAGAAAGAGATGAAGAAGCTAATCATAATAGCGGTGGCAGTGGTACTGGTGATGGTGATGGGATTGGGGGTAATAGCTCCACAACCAGTGACTGCACAAGAGGGTTGGGGTGGCAAGAATGCCATACCTGTTACACTTAACTGGGAAGAAGGTTACACGATGTACGGGGCCGATGGGACTCCCTGGGGCGGACCGTGGTGGTATCATGTTGGACCTGTAGCGTTCAAGAAAAATCCTAAGAGTGAGACCTACCGCACAACAGACATGAACGGCTTTATGGCCGGGGGAGACCAGACAATCACGGGTTTTGAGGGCTTCTTAATGGTCAACCGGACGGGCGAATTGCATGGCGAGGTGACCTACGGGCCAATTTACCAGGAGTTCTGGAGCGATCCGGGTGATGTAGAAGTGACAATGACAGATGGTGACACAGCCACAATGTCAGGCATCTATCACGACCGCCTCTATTTTCAGCAACCCGACGGCAGTTTGGTGTTCTTTGCCTACGGTGACTATCAAGTGACGCCTTAGATTTCTCAGGCGATGACACCAGACACTGAGAAAAGGGGGCGGGGTCTAAGCCCTGCCCCCTTATTGTTTCTATAGCATTTTAATTCAGCAGGTGAGATGGAGAGCGGCTATTACCTTCTGGGAACGGCACAACCGGTTATATATGTTGACGGCTTTATCGGTAGTCTCCACAATGAGCTTAATCCCCCGGGCTTCAGTCGCCTGCTCTACCTCGGGTAACACCTTCATCAGGCCCGAAGCCCCGGTGCCAACTACCAGCACCTCAGGATTTTCGGTTATGACCTCAGCTATATCCTCAAGGCAGAGCTGGTGTCCCTGCTTTCTCCACCAGCTATCTCTAACCCTATCGGGGAAGATGATTACATCTGAGGAGTACTTCTGGCCGTTAATTATTACCTGTCCAAACTGGTAAGAGTCAATAATATTCACCTCTAAGCTCCGCCGATACCTCCATCCACATTGAGCACTTGCCCGGTGATATACCTGGCCTCATCGGAAGCCAGGAAAGCAACCGCCTCAGCCACATCGCGGGGAGAGCCCAGGTAACCGAGGGGGATGCGTCCGATAAGCTCCTGCCGCCGCTTCTCTTCCAGGTGCTGTGTCATCTCGGTATCAATAAAGCCAGGGGCAATCGCGTTAGCCGTGATGCTGCGCGAAGCCACCTCCCGGGCAATAGTCCGGGTAAGGCCGATAATGCCCGCTTTAGCTGAAGCATAGTTGGCTTGCCCCGGGTTACCAATTATCCCAACGATACTGGCAATACTGATAATTCTCCCCCAACGCTGCCGAATCATGTGCCTCACCACAGCTCGGGTGCAAAGGAAGACACTCCTCAGGTTAACATTTAATACCTTGTCCCAATCTTCGTCTGACATCCGCACTACCAGCTGGTCTCGGGCAATCCCGGCATTATTCACCAGGATATCGACCTTCTCGTAGGTAGCTATTACCGTCTCTACCATTCTGGTTACATCAGGTGATGAGCTTACATCAGCCAGAACCGCCAGGCTCTGCCGGTTCATCGCCTTGATTTCTTCAGCCACGTCCGAAGCAGCCTTGCCTATGTCATTGACTACGACCGTAGCCCCAACCTCAGCCAATTTCAGGGCAATAGCACGTCCTATACCCCGCCCACTGCCGGTAACTATAGCTACCTTAGTTGACAGGTCCATATATTACCGCCGTTAACTGTATTTTCGGCATATTTTCCTCACCGTCTCTCATACGGCTAACCATCCTCCGTCAACAACCAGTGTATGTCCCGTAATATATTCGCTCTCATCGCTTACTAGAAAAGCGACCGCATTGGCGATGTCTACTGGCTGGCCTATTCTGCCATAAGGAATCTTGGCCAGACGGGCGGCTCTTATCTTCTCATCGGCAATCCAGCTCTTGGTTAGTGCCGTTTCTATTGCTCCCGGCGCAATCGCATTCACATTTATCTGGTGTTTTCCCAGTTCTGCGGCCTGCTCTTTGGTGAAACTGACTATCCCTCCCTTTGCCGCACAGTAGATACTGAATATGGGATTATAGGTAACAAAACTGGCAATACTGGCGATATTAACGATTTTCCCGTAGTTCTGTGCTTTCATTATGGGGAGCAGATATTTGGTGCATAGAATTACTCCCCTCAAATCCACCGCCAGGATTTGGTCTATGTTGGCGGTATCCATTCCATCTAATTCATGCGGCATATTTATCCCGGCGTTGTTCACCAGAATATCTATTCTGCCAAACTTCTCCTTCACTGTTTTTATGGTCTCTTTAATTTCCGGCTCTTCGGTTACATCTAGTTTTAAGGCTAAACCCCCGGAGCCTACTCTTTCAATCTCTTTTACTACAGTTTCGCACTCTTCTTTATTGATGTCAGTCACCGCCACCTTGGCGCCATCCCGGGCTAGCCTTAAGGCAATTGCTTTGCCTATTCCTCTCCTGGCGCCGGTCACCAGCGCAATTTTACCAGTTAAATCATACTTGTTCATTTTTAATTTACTTCCTCTCGTTATTACGGATATTTTTCTAACTAGCCATACCCGAAATAGCGTTTACATCACCGATATTCAGTGTTTTAACATCTCTATCTATTCGCTTAATTAGCCCGCTAAGCACTCGCCCCGGGCCTATCTCAACAAAGGTAGATACGCCATCATTTACCATATACTCAATGGAGCGCTGCCATTGAATGCAGTTGCATAGTTGTCTGAGCAGCTCTTCTTTAATCAATTCAGCATTGGTCAATGGCTGAGCGGTGGTGTTGGCTATGATGGGAATGGCTGGGTCAATGAAGGGAAGGGTAGCAATAGTCTCGGCTATACCATCGGCTGCTGGTTGCATCAGTAGCGTATGAAAGGCACCACTGACCGATAACGGGACGGTGCGGTGAGCCCCTCTGGACTTGGCTAACTCTATCGCTTTAGCTAGATTATCCCTTGCCCCGCTGATTACTAGCTGGCTCGGGCAGTTAATGTTAGCAATCCAGGTGTCCGTCTCGGTGCACAACTCGGCCAGGGGAGCCTCATCAAGCCCGATTATGGCAGCCATACCTCCGGGTTGGCTCAGCCCGGCTTCATACATTAACCGTCCCCTCTCCCGAGCTAGATAAATAGTATTTGCAAAATCAAGCACTCCGGCGGCGGCTAGTGCCGTATATTCACCCAGGCTATGACCAGCGACAAAGGTAGGGGGTGGTATCCCATCACTACCAGCTTCAGCCAGAGTAGCCTTCAAGCAGGCAAGGCTGACGGTTACTATGGCTGGTTGGGCATTGATAGTCTGGCGAAGCTCATCTTCCGGCCCATCAAAGCATAACTGCGATAGAGAAAATCCCAGGGCATCGTCAGCCTGCTCAAAGACCGTTTTAGCTGAATCAAAATTATCATAAAGGTCACGACCCATACCCACCCACTGGGAACCCTGCCCGGGAAAGATATAGGCTACCTTCATCGGCTCAGCCATAGCTAATTATCCTTTACCGCAGAATCGGCGCTAACCCTGGCTGCCATTGATAACCCATTAATCGGGCTTCTTTTTTGGGCTTTCAATCTCGATGACCTCCCTGCCCGCGTAGTTGCCGCAGGTAGGGCAAACATGGTGAGATAGTTTAGGGCTATGGCATTGAGGGCAGTAGTCCAGCGGTGGTGAAACCAGTCCCAGATGACTACGCCGCTTACCCTGACGTGCCTTAGCGTATTTTCGCTTTGGTAAAGCTCCCATAACTTACTTAGTTCCTTTCTGCTCATTTGCCAATGCATCAGCCGCCAAAGCTAATTTATGCAACTCAGACCAACGGGGGTCGGTTTCCTGAGGTAGACAATCACAGGGTTCCTGGTTAAGATTGTGACCACAGTTCGGGCATAACCCGGCACAATCTTCACCGCAAAGTGGTTTCATCGGGGTAGCCAGTAGCACATACTGGCGTATCGCCTCGGTTAAATCAAGGATATGATGCTCATCAACCGTGAAACCGCCGGGCTCTTCAGGAACAGGTAGCGCAGCGCCATTGACTATATCAGCCACCGGGAAATATTCATCTTCAATATTCAGTGTCAGGAGACAGCTGGACAAGCTCAGGCAGCGGCTGCAGGTAATTTCAACTTCAGTGCGCAGTGTGCCCTTAACCAAGATACTCCGGTCGGTACGTATCAGTTTAACCTCACCCTGCACCATGCTGTCACCATCAGTATCAACACTCCCCCTTATCTCATAATCTCGGGTTGAGCCTATAGGTGCTTTAAGCAATTGAGACACATTTAGCTGCATTACATCCCCACCCCACGAGCTAATTTCTCTCTTATTATAAGCTGAGTGGCGTATTTAGTGCAAGCGAAATGGCTTCCGAAGCCATGCTCGAACTGGCTTATTCGCCCTTTAGCTTCTCTATGAGCATTGGTACTACCTTAAACAGGTCGCCGACAATGCCATAGGTAGCTACTTCAAAGATAGGGGCATTGGGGTCGTCATTGATAGCCACGATAATATCTGAGGTCTGCATTCCGGCCAGGTGCTGAACCGCTCCGGAGATGCCGCAGGCGATATAGAGCTTGGGGGCAACCGTTTTACCCGTCTGCCCGACCTGATGGGCATATGGAATCCACCCTTCATCTACCGCAGCGCGCGATGAACCTAAAGCGGCTCCCATGACCGAAGCCAGCTCTTCCAACATCTTGAAGTTTTCCGCTTTGCCCAGCCCCCTACCCCCCGAAACAATAATATCAGCCTCCTCAATTTTGACGGTTTCACCGAGGTCATCAACAAAATTGAGCAGTTTGGTTCTCGAGGTGATGCCTTCACGCTTAAAGTCTACCTTTATTATCTGTCCTTTTCTGCCCCTATTTGGCGGGTTCTTCTTAAAGACACGGGGACGGACAGTTGACATCTGCGGTCTTTTCGTCGGGCAGATGATAGTTGCCATGATATTACCGCCAAAGGTGGGGCGAGTCTGTAAGAGCAACCTTTTCTCGGCATCAATGTCAAGGCCGGTGCAGTCAGCGGTGAGCCCTGTCTTCAGGATAGCGGCTATCCGGGGAATAAACGAACGCCCCAATGAGGTCGCCCCGGCAAGGACTATTTCGGGCTTATGTTCCCGAATCAACTCAACCAGCTTGCGGGCGTATAAATCTTCCTCAAAGCCGGCCAAAACTGGATTATCTATTAAGTAGACCTTGTCAGCGCCGTAGGCAATCAATTGCTCAATATCAATACCATGCCCGAAGCATACCGCACTCAGTTCAGTCTCCAGCGTATCTGCCAGCTCCCGCCCCTTGGCTAATAGCTCGTAGGTAACGTTTTTCAGTTTGCCGTCCCGCTGCTCCGCAAATACCCAGATTCCTCGGTGGCTATCACTTACTGCCTCAGCCTCAGGGGCAGCTTCAACGAGTATAGCCTCATAGGCACAGGCTTCCTGGCAGGCGCCACAAAGCGTGCAACCTTCTTTGAGCTGCACCTTATCGTCTACGATTTCTAGCAGACCAAAAGGGCAGGCTGGTACGCAATTACCACAACCATTACACTTGTCAAGGTCAATTTGAATTCCCATACTTCTCACCGCGTCTAGATTATTTTGGCGTCTCTCAGCTTATCAATCAGGCATGCTACCTGGCTTGCCAGTTCACCCTGGAGTATCTCACTCTGGCAGGTCCTTTGGGGAAAGAATACCTTGATTACTTTGGTGGCGGAACCGGATAAGCCTACCATGTTCTCATCAGCACCTAATTTCTGGGCGGTCCAAACCGGTATTACCGCACTCTTTGCCTTAGTAAGTCCGCGAAGGGAGGGGAGGCGGGGTGTATTTATCTCTTTTACCACCGTGATTATTGTCGGTAGTGGTGTCTCAATAAGCTCGTGCCCCTCTTCAATTAATCGCTGAACTCGCATGCAGCCATTATCTATGCTTTCAATCTGGCTGACATAGGCGACAAATGGTACTCCCAGCATCTCAGCCAGTTCTGGCCCCACCTGTCCGGTATCTCCGTCTACGGTCTGCCTCCCGCAAATTATGAGGTCAGGCGGGTCTAATTTATTAATTGCCCGGGCAAGGGTATAGGCGGTAGCCAGGGTATCGGCACCGGCAAAAGCCTTATCACTCAGTAGGATGGCTTCATCGGCGCCCAGGGTAATCGCTTCCCTCAGTACTTCCTCCGCCTGAGGGGGTCCCATACTTAGCGCCGTAACCTTACCGCCATACCGCTCCTTTATTCTGACCCCTTCCTCCAGGGCGTAGGTATCAAAGGGATTGATAATGTTCTCAATCCCCTGTCTTATCAGGGTGTTGGTCTCAGGGTCAACATTAACTTTAGTGGTGCCAGGAACCTGCTTTATGCAGACCACCGTGTTCATTCTCGTCTCGCCTTTCTCTTCCTGAGTTCCAGAGCAATGGCGTTTCTTAGCACCTGATTGGAACCTTCGTATATCTGAGTGATTTTGGCATCTCTCATCATTTTCTCAACGGGATAATCGCGCATGTAGCCAGCACCGCCAAAAATCTGCACGGCATCGGTAGTAACTTTCATGGCTACGTCGGATGCAAAGACCTTGGCCATAGCTGCTTCTTCGGTGAAGTGCTTTGCCCCGCTATCTACCGTCCGGGCTACGGCGTAGGTCAGGGCTCTGGCGGCTTCTACATTGATAGCCATATCGGCGAGCATATTCTGAACTACCGGGAGGGAAATAATGGGGTGCTCAAACTGGATGCGCTGTCGGGCATAATCTACCGCTGCTTCCAGAGCCCCCTGAGCCAGTCCCACGGCTTGCGCCCCTATTCCCGGGCGTGACCGGTCCAGAATCCGCAGCGTCATAATAAAACCCATCCCCTCCTTGCCTATCAGGTTCTTGGCAGGGACGAGACAGTTTCGGAAAACCAGTTCCCTGGTAGAAGAGGCACGAATGCCCATCTTCTTCTCTTTTTTGCCGAAGGAGAAGCCGGGCGTATCCTTCTCCACCAGGAAAGCACTGGCACCCCGGGCGCCTCTTTCTTTATCGGTCAAGGCGATAACGGTATATAGCTCAGCATCACCGCCATTGGTGATGAACTGTTTGGTTCCGTTAATTAGATAGCCTTCCTTGACTCTTTCTGCGGTTGTTTTGATGGCACCAGCATCACTGCCGGCGGTGGACTCGGTTAGGGCAAAGGCGGTCAGTTTCTTACCAGCGGCAATATCAGGCAGGTATTGCCGCTTTTGTGCCTCAGTTCCATATTCCAGCAGGGCGAAGCCTCCCAGGGCGCTGGCGGCATAGCTCACCGCGACGCCACTACAAACTCGACTTAGTTCCTCAACCACCAGACACAGGTCAAGGCATCCCCCACCGAGACCTTCGTATTCTTCAGGGATGAAGGCACGGAACATGTCAGCATTGGCCAGGTCTTTCATTATCTCCCAGGGGAACTCTTCTCTTTCGTCTAACTCGGCTCGCCGCGGCAGTATCCTCTCCTCGGCAATCCTTCTTGCCAGACTCTTCAGTGTCTTTTGTTGCTCGCTTAAGAAATATTCCAAGATAACTCCCCTTTCCACCAGTTGCCTGATTAGCAGTGGTTGGTCAGGAAAAATAGATACATCTAGCTATTGCGCCAGCTTAACCGTTAGCTTTCCCAGTGGCTACTCCGGAGGATATTTTACAGGTTGCTAGATTTCTGATTAAAGTCAGCCTATTATAAGCCGATCTGCATACTTACTGTCAAGTTGATGGCGGGTGGTTTAGCAACCTATCCCCCGTATCCTCTTCCCATCATCAAGGGGAAGATTTTGAAAAGAGGGGCTGACGCCCCTGTTAGACACCCGTGCTTATCATCCCAAACTAGAGGAGAGTCAAAGAGAGGTGAATATGGGGTTCCCGCAAAAATATTGTTTTGTGGGGTAAAAACCCTCTCTTATATCACTAATTCCCCCGCTCTTACACAGGGAAGTTTGAAGGGGTAAAGCCTCTTCAAAAATCATTCCTCCCCCTCCCTGGTAAGGGAGGGGGATACAAGGGGGTAGGTTGCTAACAAATATCTAAAGGAGTGAGGTGGCTAAACCACCTCCAGCTGATGTTGACACCAAAGATGGGGTAAGTTACAGTAGATGAGAAGGGGGGTGAATGCTATGGCAGCCAAGGCTTTCGTTCTCATTGAAACAGCGGTGGGCAAAACTAAGGAGGTTGATACTGTTCTCAAGCAACTACAGGAGCAACTGGAGGAGGTGAAGTCGGTTGATTCGGTAACCGGCCCCTATGATATCATTGTTATCATAGAAGCAGAAACCCTGAGCGATATCGGTGAGCTAGTTACTGCTAAGATTCACGCCGTTGCTGGCATTTCCAGAACGGTGACCTGCCTGGCAATATGAGCCGTCTTTTAGATTGCCGACTGAATACCCACCAGCTTGCTGGGAGGTGATTCACTTTATCAAGGGGGTATGAAGGAGAGCTGAAGAGAGGGGAAGGGGATAAAGGGGATGATAAAGGAGGTTTTAGATTAGGAAGATTAAATGGCTAGGGCTCGCATCCTTTTTGATTACCTCGGATACAGGGATAAAAATAATCACTGATCCCTATGTAACCGGTGACGACTTGAGCTATGGTGAGATAGAAGAATCGGCGGATATTGTTACCGTGAGCCATGAACATAGCGACCATTGTAATGTGGCTGCCGTCAGGGGTAACCCGGAGGTAGTTAGAGGGGTAGGGGTGGCAGAGGTTAAAGGGATAAGGTTTAAAG
>SDBU01005045.1_pt1 | contig 15938 bp, 9 predicted proteins | sample 2277071 | NCBI WGS metagenome assembly SDBU01 (sample SAMN10397929, study PRJNA504765) | marine sediment metagenome | isolation source: marine sediment core GS08_GC12, 126 cmbsf | place: Arctic Ocean: Gakkel Ridge, Loki's castle | collected 2008
TGGGATGGTAGTAATTTATTATCGGCCGATGATAGTACTGACAGAATATATAAACACAGTGGTTTTACCAACACCATAACAGATAGTTTTAGTAGTCCTGATAATAAACCTATGGGACTTGCTTGGGCAGATTTTGTGCCTGAACCAAGTTCAAGTAGTTCATCGGAGTCTAGCTCTAGTTCCAGTTCGGAATCTAGTTCGAGTAGTTCGAGTTCTGAATCCAGTTCTTCAAGCTCATCGTCCGAGTCGAGCTCAAGTAGCTCGAGTTCAGAGGCCGAATCAAGCAGTTCATCATCCGAGTCCAGTTCAAGTAGTTCAAGTTCAGAGTCGAGCTCTTCGTCTTCCTCGTCTGAATCTAGCTCTTCAAGCTCAAGTTCAGAATCTAGCTCTAGTTCAAGCGAATCTAGCTCTAGTTCCAGCTCTAGTGAATCTAGCTCTAGTTCAAGTTCATCGGAGTCTAGTTCTTCAAGCTCAAGTTCGGAATCTAGTTCCAGCTCCAGCGAATCCAGCTCTAGTTCATCTAGTTCAGAATCTAGCTCCAGTTCATCCAGTTCAGAATCTAGCTCTAGCGAATCTAGTTCTAGTTCAAGTGAATCTAGCTCCTCTAGTTCCAGTTCGGAGTCTAGCTCCAGTTCCAGCTCATCGGAGTCTAGTTCTAGTTCGTCTAGTTCAGACTCTAGTTCTTCAAGCTCAAGTTCAGAATCTAGCTCTAGTTCAGAATCTAGTTCTTCAAGCTCAAGTCCGGAGTCCAGCTCAAGTTCAAGTGAATCCAGCTCTAGCAGTTCAAGTTCAGACTCTAGCTCTAGTTCAAGTTCATCTGGATCTAGTTCATCTAGTTCCAGCTCATCGGAATCTAGTTCTAGTTCATCTAGTTCAGAATCTAGTTCAAGCTCTAGTGAATCTAGCTCTAGCAGCTCTAGTTCGGAATCTAGCTCTAGCAGCTCTAGTTCGGAATCCAGTTCCAGCTCTAGTTCGGAATCTAGTTCTTCAAGTTCAGAATCTAGTTCTTCAAGTTCAGAATCTAGTTCTAGTGACTCTAGCTCAAGTAGCTCTGCAAAAGTGTTAATACCTTATTTGACACCTAGGCGCTTAGAGATTAGACTAGAAGAGGAAAGAGCAAGACCTGATCCAATACCGGAAAGAGCAAGACCTGATCCAATACCGGAAAGATAAAAGGCCGAAGGAGTAAGTTATGTCTAAAAATAAATGGATAGGAAACAAAACTAAAAGTAGATTTAAAAAGGCCATTCAAGGAGTAATTAAAGGATTAGGTAGAAAAATAGTAGTTTATCTACCTGACATTGAACGTGAATGCCCCAATTGCTACTATGATAAAGTAAATAGGACTAGTAGTGGTGTAACCAAAGTGGGTGTTAATGACCCTAATTATTTTACAGTCGGTAGATGCCCGGTATGTGATGGCAAAGGTGTGCTTATTACGATACGAAGGAGATGTATAGAAGGTATAGTTATTTGGAACCCCTCGGGAGACCGTGAAAACTCTCTTACATTTGTTGAGGCTGGTTATGAAGGGGCCACTATGGTTGAGATAAAAACAGACCCTTGTCACCTTGAACTTATAAAAACTGCAAAACATGTAAAAATAGATGGAATTCGTTGTAAATTGTCTGCGCCTCCTATTAGTAGAGGCATAGGAGAAAACCATTTATTGATAGCTCTATTCTTTACAACAGATAAACCAAAAATAGATAGTGGGGAAATTATCTAACTACTTATTATAGAGGGTTAATGATTTTATGGTGCAACAAAAATTACTACAATTATTTAGAAGAATTGTTGAAGAAGAATCAGGTATTGTAGTGTCAAAATTAATGGAACGTTTTGATGAGCAAATTATTCCTTATGAGGATGAAGAAGATCCAGCAAGGCCGTCATTATGCAGAGATGAGTTTGAGATATTCTTGAAGGAAACTATAGAAGAAAATACAAAATTCAGAGGAAATACTGTAGAAATTGGCGTAGGGGATGAAAAGAAATTAGGGTTCGGAGACGAACTATATGAAGATACTACCGATTGTATAAAAATTCTCGGAACCATAATACAGGGTATAGCAGGTGACTATGTTTTTGTTGAAGAGTCGGGCGAGGGAAGATTTGGCGGTGGGTTTTTATTACCTGTAGGGCAATATAGGCTAGAAGCTTTAGATAAAGGATGGGATGTTGAAGCTCCTATCTGGTCATTCTCTAGATTTCCAGGAATTCCGGACTTCTTTTCTGGACTAGATTTAAGCGATTTTGCCAAAAAAGTTGCTGAAAGGCTAGGAAATGCCTTAAAAAGATAATGAAAAAACTGACATATGAATTTGTTAGAGGGAAATTTGAAAAAGATGGATATGAGTTATTGAGCAAAGAGTATACAAATGCTCAGACAAAGTTGGCATATAGGTGTCCTGAAGGGCATGAACATTCAATAACTTGGGGTGATTGGTATATTGGGAAAAGATGTCCATATTGTGCTGGAAATGGAAAGCCGCCCGTTGAATTTATTGAATCTGAATTTGCCAAAGAAGGTTATCTATTATTAACCAAAAAATATACAAATAATAGACAGAAGTTAGAATATATCTGTCCAAACAACCATATCCACGGTATAAGTTGGAATAGTTGGCAACAAGGGAATAGGTGCTCTTATTGTGCTAATAATGGAAAGCCAATTATAGAGTTTATTAGGGCTGAATTTGAGAAAGAAGGGTATGTATTACTTACAAAGGAATATATAAACAGTAAACAAAAATTGGAGTATAGATGCTCAAAAGGACATGAGCATATTATAAGTTGGAATGGTTGGTGGCACGGATACAGATGTCCGGAATGTTATTATTTAAGTATATTTGGTTTTGGAAACCCATCTTGGAAAGATGGTATTTCTTGTGAACCTTATTGTGATGCTTGGGCAGATAAAGAATATAAAGCAGATATAAAAGCTAGAGACAATTATGAATGCCAAAATCCGGATTGTTGGGGAACTGGTAAAAAATTATGCCTTCATCATATTGATTATAATAAGAAAAATTGCGGTCCTTACAATTTAATAACTTTATGTAACTCGTGTAATGCTAGAGCAAATAAAGATAGAGAAAAGCACAAAATATTTTATAGGCGTATTATGGAAAAAAATAAAGTGAAACAATTTGTAGTAGGGATATAAAAGATGAAACAGCTTCGCAAGGAGGACTTATCGCTTCACCATTTTATTCGTTTTAGTGTATTGAACGAATATATAGAAGAAGATGTAAATGTGCCTTTGGAATATTTGCCAGATGTTTCTATAAGTGATTCCATGGTATATCAGGCGGTTTCTTCCAGAACTCCTTCTCCTACAAATCTAGGCAGGGGGTGGGTATATCTAGACAGCTATGGATCTATAACTGAACAGCAAAATGCAGTTACAGTGTATGATGCAAACAGCGCTGTTATAAGCGGAACGGAATACATGATAGATTATATAGACGGTAGAGTAATAACGTCCGGAACAATAACCCCATCTACTGTAACCTATAAATATTTTTATGTCTCCCTAGTTAACGAGTGGGAAGATATAGAAGCAGCAGGCGCACCAGTCGTAGTTATTAATCTCGAATCATTCGAAAAAGTAGGCTTCCAATTAGGAGGCGGCAGAAGAGTTCCAAGAAGAGGGTATCTACATGTTTTTGCGATTAATCGTGCAGAGAGGGATGACTTAAATGAACTATTGTATGATGGAATAAACCAGAAATGTTGCCCAAACCAGAATTGGCCAAAAGGCACCATGATTGATTGGGATGGTACATGGAATGACGCTTATGAATATGAACTTATTCAATACCACAGTAGTCTACATTTTGAAAATGTAAAATCGAGAAATATAAACCCAGCTATGTTAAGATCTTTACCTGGACGTGGTGATTTGACCATGTTGAGTGATTTGAATAGATACAGATCACGAACAGATTTCGATATGTTTCACATAGAAGAAGCATAATATAAATGCCTTAATAAAGCAAGCAATTGCTTGGGAAAGGAAAAGGGGTTTGGCAAACAGGATAAATGCCTCGGCCTGGGATGCTAAATTTGTATTATTTATAAAACCAACCTTAAGCTAAACAAATATTTAAGGAGGATAAGTTTGTTATGGCTAGAAACAGGATCATTTATGGTTCACAAAGTGTATGGGTTAATGGTGAAATCCTGTATAGAATACAGACTCTAGGAAGTACAACTACCTTTACCTCTGAAGACATTTTCGAATTGGGTCATTTGGATATTGTTGACGTGGTTGATGACGTGCCAGCAGTGGCGGTCACACTCAACACAAATGATTGGGGTGATGTAAAAACTATGGCTGTATTGGCACAGGTACCGGTGGCTAAGATTGGCATGACTGCTACTCCAGCTGCTGATGCTAATGCTAACTTGGCTACTGTTAGTGGTGTTAGTGCTGATGAAAAATACTTCCATCACGGTGCTTCTTTAGCGGATTTTGCTATTACCTGCGGTAATTTACCTGGTGTTTCGATATGGGCTCCAGTTCAAGCTGAATGTGATCTTGGTACATTGGCCGATAATATTGATCAGACTCTTTACATGGACGAAGTTTATGTAAATAGCCTTGAGTTTGGTTATACTACTGGTGCAAATGCTACTGAGAACTATGGAGCTGAAACTGACCAGAAGATGTGGTTGTTGAATGCTGGTAGATTTGTGAATTACGAAGAGTTAGATTTTGATAATGCTGATTTTACTAGTGCTTCAGGTACTTTAGGCGTTGGTGTTACAATAGCTACGTTGTCTGACGGCAACTTGGCGTTTTTGAGGACTGATGCTAATGGTGCTAGGGGAGTTACCTATTATGATGCGAGTGATGTTGGAGATGAGGCACTTAATTGGGCAGTTGTAGTTGGTGATGTTGCTGTGGCTGATAGCTTTGTTTATAGAGAGGCTGATGATCAACTGATATTGCCAACTAGTATCGCTGCTCCTGCTAGTGGTGATAAGATATTTGCAATTTATGCTGGCGATGCGTATGCTAGTAGTACTATTAATAGTTATTTTGATGCTTTAGATAGCGTTACTCGTCCAGACATGATTGGTGCATTGAGACAGGGTCAGGTAGAGATTTATTTGGTATCTGATAGTGATACCTCCTATGCTAACGCATGGAGGTTGACTGCATGTACTATTACTTCTGATCTTACCCGTGAAGCTTTGGCGGAGCTTGGTCATCTTGGCCCTTATGATAGGCCACTGACTGTTCCGGTTCCTATCACCGTTACTATAGACACTACGGCTGGTGATTTAGAGCACTGGTCAAGATTTGCTGATAGATACAGTGAGTTTGCTGACGATAGTATGGTAGAGATTGATCTCGCTGATCTTATGGCTTCAGAAGATCTTAAGCTTGTTGTAAAGGTATTTGCTCAGACCGATGAGGAGGCTGGTGGAGTAGGTTCTAACAGGACTGTTGCTACTGGCTCTAGTCTTGTTGGGCAGAAGAAATACTTTTCAGCTGGGACTACTCCTGGTGACATGGCAAGTTCGGTAAATAGTGATTATTCTGCTGCCGAGAGAGAGTATGCGCTTAAGACTATTGTAGTTGAGCATCTTAAGATTACGGATGAGGCTTATACATTGGATATGGGAACTAATGCTACACAGACATTTGGTTTCCGTTCAACCAATGATCTGTATGTTATTAAGGGAGACCTTGATATTATGCATATTACTGGTGGTAATAAAATTAGGAGAAATTCCTAAGAGTTGATATTATGGAATATAGGTAGGAGCCTAGGCTTCTGCCTATATCTAATTATGGAAAGGAGTATATTATGGAGAACAATAAGGTAGATAAACATAAGGAAAAACTTATGAGATCAATTGCGGATGAGATCACAGTATTATTCGAAAAAGTTTTGGATTACGCTGAAGTTGCGGTTCCGAACAATGATCAATATAAGAAATTGAGGTCAAAGATTTTGCGGGTGGGTAATAACTGTATACGCAATATAAATAAGGAAATTACTGGGCGTTATATTGTCACATATGATCCACCGGCGGAGACAATTATTGAAATTATTAAGGCGAAGGAATAAAATAGGAGGATATTAAGATGGATGAAAAAGATACTAAAGTAGTAGAAGAAAGAAGAGAATTTCAGGATCCGGCTAGTAAGAAAAAGTATTATATTGCTACACCGACAGCTGATGATGTAAGAGGGGCTGATTGGCAGTATAGTAAAACTTATACTAGATCATTGGTAGAGGGGATAACTACTTCTGCTGAAATGATGGATATTTTGATGCGCCGAGGTGTAATTGGGCCGGAGTTTGAGCAAAGGCAAAAAGAATTGACTGATGAATTAGCTATTAAAGTAGAAGCGCTACAAACAGCTGATAATTTAGATGCTAAGCAAGAAACGGCAATTCAAGTTGCGTCTGCAAGAGAAGAACTATTCAATTGGAATCAACGGTTGAATGGCCCGATGGCTAATACCTGTGAGCAGATAGCCGATGATGCAAGATTAGAATATCTCACATCGCGTATGGTGCAAGATGAAAAAGGTGAAAGAATATGGGATGATTATTCCGATTTTTTGGTGGAAAAAAATCAGGCTTTGTCTATGAGAGCAAGATTCGAAATAATGTTATATTTGCAAGGTTTGGATTCCGATTTTCTTGAGAAAACGCCAGAAGCTATGGCTATTAAAGAAATTGAAGCTGAAATTCAAGATAAAGCTAGTAAAGCTATGGCGGAATTGGAAAAAATGGCTGAAGAAAATAAACCAAAAGAAAAATCTACGAGTAAGCCTGCGCCGAAAAAGCGGGGTCCTCATAAGAAGAAATCAGCGGAATAATGTATGGATTTAACTCACGATGAAGTTGAGAAATATATAGAGCAGATTTGTTTGAGGCTAAAAATTGTAGATATCGATGATAAAATTGTTTTATTTAAAGCCCCAGACACATTAACTATGCTAAAAGCCGGGCGTATTTATGAATTTGAATATAAAAAATCAATAGACGAAGGATTACTGTCTGTTGATGATATGAAGAAGATAATTGAAGAAAGGAATTTAATAACTGATGAAGATAGACGAGAGTTATCATCTTTGAAATCCAAGTTAGAAGCTCAAAAAGTGCTCCTGGCAAAAACGATCAAAGTAAAGGCCAATCAAGACAGAATAAAAAAAGTTATCTATAATTTAGATGATAAAATAAGAATTATAGAAATTAAAGAACGATCAAAATTTTCAATGACAGCTGAAACTAGGGCTGAGGAATCAAAGCTTTTGTACTTATGCTGGTCATGCTGTTACAATTTTGATACTGATGAGTTGTACTGGCCTGAATATGATACATTTCTGGATGAATTAGATCTTATTTTGCGACAAAAAATAATCTCTGAGTTTATCTTATTTTACAGCGGCATAGCTACTTCTCGCATAAGAGCGCTTGCACGTAGTAACCTGTGGAGAATTAGATATGTTACGAGTTTGAAAACGTCGGAGCCCTTATTTGGAGTTCCAACGTCTGAATATACGAATGATATGCTAAATTTAGCGTATTGGTCGCATTACTACCAAAACATTTATGAAATGATGCCTGAAGATCAACCTTCAGACATTATTATAGAAGATGACGAAGCCTTAGACGCTTATTTGAAGGATTACTATGATGAAAGAACGAGAGATGTAGCTTCTCGTAAAGACAATAGGAAGCGTAAAGGTAAATTGGCTGCGTTTGATCAGCAGGAAGTAATTGTAACACAATCTAATGAATTATATGAAGATATAGAGTATAATAAGCCGCGAGAGGCTGCGGCTATAAAGGACAGGACTGAAATAAGAAAAAGAACACTTCGAGGATAACCCACCCAATTCACGGCAAGGAGAGGTCCTGAATGATATGTTGATTTTGATAACACAAGATACAAGTAACATAGGAGGACTGGCACTTGGCCGTCGACACTTACAAAATCCAAATAGAAGATATTAGAAAGCTACCAGCGCCTACAGATCAATCTACTAAAGATGTGGCTGCACAGGTATTACAATTAGTGCGTGTGGCGAGGAATATCTATAGTAAGCTGGAAAGTGCAAAGCGTACTAAAGAGGCTGGCAAAATTGATGTACCAGCCATAGGGTTAGCTGTGCGTAGAGTAGATGCTCTTGAGCGCACTATGTCTGTATTGGATACTAAAATAAAGCAGCTAGATTTAAGCTTATCTAAATTACCTAATGAAATAAAGAAAGCAGTGTCTTCCGGTAAAGAGACGGTTAAAGTAGTTAAAGAAGTTGTCAAGACTGATCCCGGGGAAGCTAGATTAAGTAAAGAAATTCTAGCTCAGTTAAAAAGTATAGCTAGGAGTTATGAGCGGGTACAAAAATCTGAGACTTATAAAACTGGGCAAGCGGACGTTTTAAAACTTTTAGAAGCAACTGCTAAACAACTAACAAGTCAACAAAAATCTATCGATGAGTTAAACAAGACTATAGCTGGTTTGAGTAAAGCTATTGGAAGCCCTGGTATAACAAAAGGCATAGCACCTACGGCTGCGGTAGAGCACAAGCTTGTTGAAGGTCCGAAATTGCTTGGTAAATCCCTAGAAGATCTTGGTGTAGAGTTTGAAAAGATAAAGAGGAGACTGGAAGGTAAAATAGTGGTCACAGTGGATTTGGAAACTTCTGCGGGCAAGTTTGGGAAAGATGCGGCTGCTGAATTTATAACTCAGATAGGATATCAAAAAGGTACATTAGAACAAATAATGGCTGGTGTAGCCAAGAAGGGCGAGATATTCATTAAGCCGCCAGCAAAAACTGAGCAGGAATATATACAAAAAGCTATAAAGGGAGCGTCAGATCCAGAAGCTTTAAAAAAGATTCTTATACCATTTGAAAAACTTCAGCGAGAAGGTATAGATGCTTTTGAGGCTATGCATAAATTTGCTGAGATTTTGAAAGACGCTGAAGCTGTAATAGGGCACAACATAGCTGGTTTTGATATAAGCGTTTTGCAACAGCATTTCGAAAAAGCGGGCGTACAAATAGATGTGGCTGTTGACAAATTTGTAGATACTCTACAGGCTTCTAGGGCCGCTTTTCCTGAGAGGAAAGAACTTGGTAAACGATTAGGTGTTAAGACACCATTTGCTTTGGGACAAATTGAAAAAGATTTTGAAGCCGGCGGTGTAATCATAAGCAAAGGAGCTCGGCAACTCGGTAAAGAGCTACATAACGCTAGCAGAGACGTAGAAATTTTAGAAGCTTTGTTGAGAGCTCTTAGTGGTGACACTGAAGAATTGGCAGCTATGCAAAGCTTTCTTTCAGCAACTTTACAACAAGTAGCAAAAAATATTCAGGCCACTACGCAGGATTTTGATCTCAAGAAAATGCAGAAAGCGGTTGATGAGGCTACCGTAAGTATGGAGGATTTATACGATGAAGAATTAGATACTATTGCCTCGCTGAAGAAAGCAAAGCAGTCTATTGAAAGGACCACTATAAATGTAGAAGATTTGGCCAGAGTAAGATCTGGATTGCAGGCAGCGGTCTATAAAGAAGCGGTTATAAGGCCGCAACCAACTGGCCCATTAGACATAGCCGGTAAGGCTGCCGGCGTGCCTGGCATTGAGAGGATGTCCGGAGTGTTGGGTGATTTAGCTGGTTCCTTAGATAGATTACAAAATAATATAGTTTTTTCATTAGAAAAAGGTATGCGTAGTGGTATGCAGATCCTAAGAGAAGGAGGAAAAGCATTCAGATTAGCCCCAGGCGGTCGGGAGTTTGAACTTAAGGTAGCGGATGTACGATCTATTACTAAAGCTCTGGCTGGGCTAGGTGTTTATTCACCGCAGGGTATGAGTGCCGAAGCTTTGGTGGACGAATTTAAAAGAACTTTTGTACAACGTGGTATGGGAACATTACCGACACCCGAGGGTATGGCTAGTGATATATTCGCGGAACTAGGTAGTATGAATGAAGAAGCTGCTTCTAGAATGGGAAAGGTTGTACAAAATCTTTTTGAGGGTATAAAAAAGCAAACTGTAACAATAAAAGATATAGCACAGAATAAAGAGCTTGTCGCATTGTTTAAGAGTGTATCTCTGGAAACTAAGGCTCAAAGAGAACTTGAAGAGAACTACATAAAAAGAATAGCAATACCGGCAGCTAAGATAACTGAAACAGGTGTTCCGGCCTTCGGCACTAAATACGGTGCAGAAAGAGTATTAGCTAATTTTGCCACCATTACTACTGGTTTAGAAAAATTGGTAAATGAAATGCGGGAATTGGGAGCACCAGCTATGGAGGTTGAGCGTTTTATAGCTCGTGTGGCGGAAATTCCTATAAGACCTAAAGCAGGGTTACCCGCAACAGAAGATGCAAAAATTCTGGCTGAAGAGCTTATTAATAAGGTAAGTCAATTAGGTGGAAGGACAACACTTAAAAGAGGGTATGAAAGAGCTATAGGATTGAGAACGCGCGATCTTGAAGGTCCAGGAGCTGCTAAGATATTTCTTCAGGACCCGGACAAAAAACTTGCTGATCTAATAGCAGAAGCTGATAAGCTAGGTATAAAAGCCTTAGAGGTGGCTACAGCTTTGGACGAGATAAATTTTGAAAATTTCTATGATGTATTGGATAGGTTGTTTCAGGCTGGCAAAACGCCGTTTTTAGAAGCTCAAGCTGGTAAACTCGGTAAATTTGATGAAAGTACTTTGCGTAAAATATCAAGCGTTGTAAACGAGCTTCTTGGATTGATGCCTGTGGGTGAACCTGGGCGCCCAGCTCGTAAGGCATATGAAGAGGAATCTGTGAAGGTTCTTACTAAAGCAGTGGGTGGCCTGAAACCGGAAGAACAGAAAAAGCATATAATTGATGTAACACTATTATGGAAAGACCTAGTAGATAAATCTAAAAAGCTTGGTGAAACAGGGCTTTTTCAAGGAAAGGCTTATCTCGGGCACCCTATGGCTACAGGGCTTGATTTAAGTGATGCAGCTAGTTCTCAGTTGAAGCAGTTCAATATGCAGTTAGGTAGTAATCTAAAGTCCCTAGATAAAACTATGGTTGCGATGAGCACTGCTGGTGTTAGAGGACGTGTTCCCTTTGAGCAGTTTGGATCGTTAGCACGCCAGATGTCATATATTACGAGAGGCATGGTTGGAGGATTACCCGGTGAAAAATTAGAAACACCAGCGCTAACAAGCGCACGTGAAAGAGCTCTTATAGAATCTGGTAAATATGGGGCTGGTGGTTACGGTCTGAATGTATTGACGGAATTAAGAAATACTGCTGGCACTTTTGAAGACCAAATAATGATCTCCGGTAGATTGGCTAATGTATTTACCAAGATAGTAAGTAAAGTACGTGGTCCGGCTGCAACATTACTTGAGGCTAGAGGTATAACTGAAGTTAAACCAGGCTTTAAAAAAGTGTCACCAAAAGGCGAGGATTTACTTTTCCTTGAAAAATCCCACGAAGAATTTAATAGTGCTTTAAAAACTGTTACAAATGAATTGCAAACTATATTTGGAGTTTCCAAAAAATATCAAGGCAGAGCTGATATAGCTGAGATTGGTACAAACATAGAAAACGTGTTACGTGAGCATAGGGGAGAGACTATAGAAGTTCAAATAGCTAAGCTTACTGAAACATTTATGAACTATTTTGGCCGAAAATTTGCTACAAGATTTGGTACTAAGGGCGTATCTGTAACAACTGGTGGGTTACCCTCAAACATACAAGATGAGGCTGATGTAGCCGAACTTCTAAAAGCAGGCTTTAAAGGTAAAATAGCTACAGGAGTTGGTCTTGGTGTAGCGAAAATGCCAAAAAGTATTGGACAACTTTTATCAGAACTATTCGAGGATGTTCTAGGGGAACCAGGACCGGCCGGCCGTAAACTTAATCAAACATTGATTGAGTCTGGTAATAAATTTATTATTGAAATGTTTAGAGATGCTGAGGCTGGTTTGGTTACCAAAGAAGAAGCTGCAAAACAGGCTAAATTGTTTGCTGATGTTGTTGAGGGTTACAAGAAAGTGTTTGCCGCTGAATTACCAAGCGGAATATCTGGTATTAAAGAGATAAAAGAAGTTTACACCGAAAGGTTTGGTAAGGAAGAGTTATATGAATTAAAACCGATAGAAGCCAGGATTAGTGCTCGTGGAATAGCCAAAAGAGGGTTGATGCCAGAGGTACTTGAGGGTATTGTAAATAATCTGATAGGCACTACGGCAGGCACTACTACATTAGTAGATAAAATTGGAAGAGAAGCCTTGACTGAGACTGAAGGGGCAAGGAAAAGATTAAATGAATATTTAAGCGAGCTTGGTTTTGGTGCCTTCAAAGATTTAGGTAGTATTACTGAAAGACTTGAGCTTGAAACGCCCGGTATTGACCCAAAAATAGTCGATGAATTAAAAGAATGGGAAAAGCAGTGGCATGTTTACACTAATGTAATTGATGAGTTTGGTAAAGAAATACAAAGTTTTGTGGCTCCCAAATTTCTACAAATTATAGAAGAACCACATTTCTTTAAAGAGTGGGGACCTCGTGAGATAGAGAAGGGTTTGAAGGGCGCAAAATTTGATTTTCAGTCTTTTGCAGCGATGGCTGGTGTATTTGGTGAAGGATCCAGTATGATGAAAGAATTATCATCGCAAACAACTGTGGCTTCTCATGCAGGGTGGGAATTGATTAAGGCTTTTCAGATGCTAGATCCTACAATGAAAAGTATGAAGGACACTTTGATGGCTGGTTTACGAACTGTGAAGTTGGGGGACATTGCGGCGTTCAAAGGATCGGTCGGAACTCTTGAAGACTTTAAAGACACGTTATTAGATATCGCTAAGTTCCCGACGGCTTTTAAACTAGCAATTCCTACGACACGCCCTGGAGCTGCAAAGGCTCATGAGGAACTATATGTACCGGGGCCGAGTTTGAGAGCTACTTATGAAGAACCACTGATGGGTAAGAGGGCTCCTACAGGCATAGCTCGTAGGCTTACTAATTTAGTGGAGGCTGCGCAGCAGGTTGAGGAATTAAGAGAGTCAGCTGCTAGAGGTGGTGTTGGCCTTAGCGAGGAGTTCCAAAGAAAATTTGCTAATACAATTAGAGGCGAGCTCACTAAAACTTTAACTGATCTAATAAAAAGATTTCGTGATATAGAGAAAGCCGGGCCTACTCCCCAAAATATTCAATTTATGGAGCAGACCATAGAGAAATTTAAATCTGCTCTTACAACTAGAGGAGCACCGTCAGTATATCAAGAAGTTGGTGGTACAACCGAAATAGCTTCGCTAGAAGCTTATGCTAGAAAAACTGGTGGGCCAACAAAATATGCTAATATTTTGGGTAGAATTTCTGATCTAATAATAGGGGCTAGTCCAGAATCCTTACGACAAGATGAAGAACGAATACGTGCTGCGATTAAATCATATGAGGAACGTGGAGAAGCTGTCCCCACTAAATATCAAGGATATTTGAGGCGTAATAGATTACGCCGTGAAGCTCCTACCATTTTTGATCTAGAATTAGAAGCTGGTAATTTGGATGAGTTTACTAAAAAAGTTGGTATAAGTCTACAACGTACTGTAGAAGAGGCATTACAAGTACGTACAGAAGCCCTATCTAGAGCCAAAGTGATGTACTTTAAGACGCTTGGTGAGGAGGTAATTGGTAAAAAGAAGGGTATAGAACAAGCTTTCTTTCAGAGGATTACCCCGGCTATAACGGGCAAAGCTGTTTCCGCTATAACCGATAAAACAAAAGAACTTAAAGAACTACTTGATACGTTGACAGGAGCTAAATATGATTTAAAAATAGACATACCTGATTTAGACGATATGATAAGAAGTCTTAGGACTTTAAATGAAGAGCATGGTAAATATATAAAAAAATCTAAAGAGTTGGGACTACCAGTGCTTAAAGAGTCTGAGATAGGTCTTCCAGCTGCCATGGCCGCCAAAGTTAAAGTAAGAACCGGTAAAGAAGGTGAGATAGAAACTAATCTTGCCGAACTGATCAGGAAGCAGGAAGAGGTATTTGTTGAATCCATAAGATATCCATTTACTGGTACCTTGAGTATACAACCCCATATAGCCAAACTTATGGAGGATATAACCTCAGAATCTATGGGTAAATTTGCTATAGCTGTTCCTGGTGCTCCACAATTAGATTTGGCAGAGCTAAATAAAATTGTAACTACTTTAAGAGAATATATAGGTTTAGTTCCAGAGAAAGAAGGAAGAGTATATTTTAAAGGCGAGTCTTTAATAGAAAAGCGGGAACAGGAGTGGGGAAAAGGCACCGAGGAGGGTGCACAGAAGGCCGTGGAATTGACAAGTACAATGGAAGGGCTTATAAAAGTAGTAAATGCTGCTATACCTAAATATTTAGACATGGAGCAGAAATTAGATTTCGATGGTGATGCTTTGTTTGTGCATACAGGACAATTGGAGAAATCACGTGCAGAGATTAAAAAACACTTTGAAGCCTTGGGAGATGATATAACTTCTGTAAGGAATTTGTTCAGAACTGTATTTACTGCTGTTAGGGAGAGCGAAGTAAGTACGCTTGCTGAAATGTCATATAGATTTGGCAAGAGGCACCCCAAAGAAAAAGGGTTCGAGTTTCTTACTAAGCCATACGTAGAAGAACAGATGGAGCAGCTTAATATGGAAGAAGTTCTTAAGGGCTTGTTTGCATATGAAGCGCCGGCTGAATTAGAGGCAGGAACAAAAAAATGGAGTGATGCTTTCAACGCTTGGGCAAAGAAATCCGTTGCAGATACATTAGAAACGGAGGTATTTGAAAGATTAAATGTAGGTGCAGCTCGTAGAGGAGAGGCACTTGAACAAGTGCGTGGTTCAAAATTTGGCATGCCAGAAGAAGCCGGAGCTCTAGAGTCTAATATTAATGATCTAACTGACGAATTAATTCGACGTCAATTATGGGAAAAACGATATAGTGATGCTATTGCTGGCCAATTATATAAGTTACACACTGGGCAGACAGTAGAGGGGATAAGTCGTATAGCTCGTATATCAGAAATAGAGACTGGTTTTGGAGCCGGTTTGGCCGGTACTGGTCAAACCGAATTTATGCCCTCAGAAGAGTTTTTGCAAAGATGGCCCAAGAAGAGTATTGCTCTGGGAGCAAAACCCGGTGGTATGGCTGGCAAGCCTGTGCAAGAATTTACAACACGTGTCAATGAAATTTTGCGATTTGTTATTCAAAAAGGAATGGATGTAAAACATGCAGGTGTAGAGGCTGTTGGCAAGCAAATTATTGCGAATGTTGGTAAGGCAAGTGGTGCACAGATGATACGTGATGCCATGAATGAGGCGAGCGATCAGTTTGAGGAGCTATTGGATTTTGAAAAGCAAATAGGTAATGAAGCAAGGCTTAGATTAGGTGCGCTGCCAACGGAAGAGTTGCGTGGTGAATTGAAGAGATTTCAGGCTGGTGAGATGACTTATGAGGAGATAAATAAAGAACTTGAGAACTATGGCCGGCAGCTTGTTGGGGATGCACCGAGGGAAGCTATAGTTGATGCTATAGTTGAAGAAGCCAAAAAAATTGACCTTGGAAAAAATAGGGCTGAAATAGTAAATGAGATTATAGGATATATTAATTTAGACGCGGTGTTTGAGGAGTTGTTTAGACAAATCAAACGCACAGCTATACGTGGGCTCGCAAAGCAGTTACGTACACAATTAGAAGAAATGCCAGCTGGACCGGAAAAATCAAAATTAATTGCCGATATTGGCAGAACTTCTGGCGGTGTAGAGAGATATGCAGCTGAACAGATATCTAGGGAAGCGGCAGGTAAAGCTGGAATTAGTACGCTGAGAAGAATTACGACACCGCTAACTAAGGCAGAACGCGCAAAACTTAAATGCGGCGAAGAGGTACTTCTCTCCGGCACGGTGTATACGGC
>SDBU01005046.1_pt1 | contig 15936 bp, 10 predicted proteins | sample 2277071 | NCBI WGS metagenome assembly SDBU01 (sample SAMN10397929, study PRJNA504765) | marine sediment metagenome | isolation source: marine sediment core GS08_GC12, 126 cmbsf | place: Arctic Ocean: Gakkel Ridge, Loki's castle | collected 2008
ACCGTCGGCGTTGGCGACACTCCCGCACATCGGGCGCTGGGGGCGGAAGGGCACGCACAACGGCGTTGTGCGTGGCACCCAACTCGATCTGACGGGCGAGAATGTGGGTAATGACAAGGGCGTGAGCCACGGGAGCACGACATCCCCCAACGAACGAGCCCTGTAGGGGCGATAGAATCCTTCGTCAATCCCCCACGTGCCGGGGTTCGTAGTCGGTTCCCGTGCTTCTGTCGTATTCCCGCCGCGGACGCGCACCGATGGGCCGAACGTTGAGATGTTCCTATTCGCCAACAGCGAACTTCGGCTTGGTTGTCTGCCACTTACCACTGGTGAAGTCGGGGCACTTGACCGGTTGACTTCTCTTGGCGATGGAGATCTCCGAAAGCGGGAAGATGCAGCTCATCACGACCGAGTCGTACACGTCGATCGGCGTCTGGGTCTTGTTGCGCACGGCGTCGAAGAACAGGGTCAGTTCGAGCGGGTCGACCCCACCGTGGCCGGAGCCGGCGTAACGCCCTCCGGGCGAGTCCTTGCCGCTCCACCATTCGTGTTCGTACTCGGCCTGGTACGGGGGAAACGGGGACCACTTCTCGGGGTTGTGCCTCTTGCCCTCACCGGCCAGGTACACCGCGTTGCGCTGCTCGTTGTACAGGCCGCGCGTGCCCTGGATCAGCCAGCGGTTGTCGTACGGGCGAGGCAACTGCATGTCCATGTTGATGACGATGGTCTTGCCCTTGACCGTTCGGACCATCGTGGTGACGATGTCGCCCTGCTTCCAGTCGAGCTTGGCCAGGGGGTGGTCCTTTCCGTGTTGGCGGGACAACTGGTCGGTGAGGCCCCACTGGTTCGTCGCCATGGACACGACCGTATCGAGCCGGTCGCCGCAGTTGATGTCCATCCAACTGAGCACCGGGCCCAGCGAATGGGTGGGGTACTGGTCCGCACATCGCTTGAGCAGGTGCTCGACAGGCCACTTCTTGCCCGTGTACCAACTCACGCAGTTGTGCGAGTGGGCGCAGTGGCAGTGGACGATCGAGCCGAACAGTCCCTTGCGGATCATGTTCAGTACCGCCAGGTTGTCCCGGCGGAACGACCAGTTCTCCATCATCATGCACGGAATGCCGGTCTCTTCGCTGGTCTTGACGAGTTGCCAGCACTCCTCGAGCGTGATGGCGCACGGCACCTCGACGCCGACGTACTGCTTGCGTTTCATGGCGTAGACGGCCATCGGCGTGTGCCACTCCCACGGCGTGGCGATGTAGACCGCATCGAGGTCGTCGCGGTCCATCATGCGCCGAAAATCGGTCTCGCCTTTGGCATACGTCTCGGGGCGCTTCTGCCCGGCGCGTGCGACCATGTTGGCCGCGTTGTCGGCCCGCCCGGCGTTGATGTCGCAGAGGGCCCGCACGTGAACGCCCTTGATGCCCAGGCTGTAACGCAGCATTCCCGTGCCACGCCCGCCCACGCCGACAAACCCGACGCGCACCGGCTTCTCGCTTGCCCCCTCGCTCTGGGCCCCGCGCACCAACGGCCCAGTCGCCGCGATGGCCGCAACGGCCGTCGTGAACTGCCTGCGGGTGAGAGATTCTGCCATGGCCAGGTCCTTTCACTGAGCCGCCATGCCGGAAACGTTGCTGACGGTTCCGGCGGCGCTGCCGCTCGTCCATACAGCCGGGATCTCCCATATAGCGGGAGTGCCATGACCGCAGTGCCGGGGCGGCCCTGGTCACGCCGAAAGGTGGGGCGCCGGTCGCCTTCGGCTCCCTTTGCCCCAGCCTACGACTACGGTTCTGCCGCCCCCTGCGGGGGCTGGTCTTTCGAATGAGGCCACTCCTATTCCCGCCGCTCACGCGGCGGGCTACAGTTCTATCGCCCCCTGCGGGGGCTGGACGGAGGCACGCACAACGAAGCTGTGCGTGGCACCGATAACCCCAATCATAAGACAGCCCTATCCGGGCACGTCGACCCATTGGCGTTTGGCGGCGCTTTGGAGGACGGCGTGGCAGATCTTTTGGGTCACGAGGGCGTCGCGGAAGGTGGGCCGGCAGGGCTTCCCGGCGGTGAGGGCGGCGAGGAAGTCGGCCGCCTGGTGGACCAAGCTGTGCTCGTAGCCGATCATGAGGCCGGGCACCCACCACTTGTCCATGTACGGGTGGTCGCCGTCGGTCACGTGGATGGACCGCCAGCCGCGGAGCCTGCCCTCGTCGGCGTGGTCGAAATACTCCAGCCGGTGCAGATCGTGCAGGTCCCATCGGATCGACGCGTGCTCGCCGTTGATCTCGAAGGTGTACAGGGCCTTGTGGCCGCGGGCGTACCGGGTGGACTCGAAATTGCCCAGCGAGCCGTTGGCGAAGTGGCAATGGAAGGTGCAGGCGTCGTCGATGCCGACCGGCTGGACCTTGCCCGTCTCGGCGTGCTGCCGTTCGGTGATGAACGTTTCGGTCATCGCGCTGACGTCACGGATCGCGCCGTTCAGCCAGATGGCCGTGTCGATGCAGTGCGCCAGCAGGTCGCCGGTGACGCCCGACCCGGCGGCCGCTACGTCCAGCCGCCACGTGGCCTCGCCGCCCTGCGGCACGTCGGGAGAGATCGTCCAGTCCTGCAGAAAGTTCGCCCGGTAGTGGAAGATTCTGCCGAGCTTGCCGTCGTCGATGATCTGCTTGGCCAGCGTCACCGCCGGCACGCGGCGATAGTTGTACGAGACCATGTTCGCCACGCCCGCGGCCTCGACGGCCTGGCACATCTCTTCGCCCTCGGCCGGGTTCATCGCCAGGGGCTTCTCGCAGAGGATGATCTTGCCGTTCTTGGCGGCGGCGATGGCGATGTCCTTGTGCAGGTTGTTGGGGACGCAGATGTCCACCGCGTCGATATCGTCCCGCTCGAGGAGCTTGTGCCAGTCGGTCTCGATCGACTCAAAGCCCCACTGCGTGGCAAAGGCGCGGGCGGCGTCTTCGAGAAGTGCACAGGCCGCGGTGAGGACGGGCCGAATCTCCAGTTCCCCAAAGAAGTCGTTTACGCGTTTGTAGGCGTTGGTGTGCGCCCGGCCCATAAAGCCGCAGCCGATCATGCCGATTCTCAGTGGTCGCATCCGCGTGGCCCTTTCCGTTGTCGCCGGAGCGTGCGTCCGGCGTGCGTCACTCGGCCCACCCGTGGGCGTCCCGCACGGCCAGCATCGCCGCCAGGATGTCGTTCCACGTCTGCGGCCGCATGAGGGTTTCGTTGGGGAACATGCACCCGTCCCAGCAGATGTGCCGCATCCGCTTGGTCAGCTTGCCGTCTTCATCGCGAAGCCAGTAGCCCGCGTGGTGCGGGATGTCCAGCCATCCCTTCGGGTCGTTGGGCAGGCAGTGGCGCCCCGTCTTGTCGTGGGAGCCCGCCCCCTTGACCGTGGCGTCGTTCTGGGCGATGTGCAGGTCGAGCGTCCACGGCCGCAGGGCGGTGCAGAGCTGCCCGTAGGCCGCGTCCAGCGTTTCGGCGTCGTCCCAGGCGAAGCCTTCGGGCAGGATCGCGTCTTCCGGGGCGTTGGTGCCCAGCAGGTACAGCAGCGTGTGGGCCATGTCGGCCTGGAAGCCGAGGGTGTCGGGTCGGCCGACCATTTCCAGCAGTTGCACCATCAGCCGCCAACTGTGCATGCCGCCCCAGCAGATCTCCCCCTCGGCGACCAGCAGTTCGCCATGATCGGCGGCGATGTCGCACGCCTGGCCGAACGTCTCGGCGATCCGCGCCTGGTTGCCCTCGGGGTCCTCGGCCCACGTGCCGGGGTCGACGGCCGAGTCGATACGGATGCCGCCGTGGGGCCGCAGGCCGGACTCGCGAAGCGTCCGGGCGATGCGGCAGGCCTTGCGGACCTGGAGGATGAACTTCGCCCGCTGGTCGCTGTCTCCGGCCGCCGAGCCACCGCCGGCGGGTGGCCACACCGGTGCCACGAGCGTGCCGATTTCCAGCCCCCGGGCGCTGATGCTGTCGGTGAGGCGCCGGAGGTCGTCGTCGGTGGAGTCGATATCCACGTGGGGGGCGCACAGGAACAGATCAACCCCGTCGAACTTCACGCCGTCGACCTCGGCCGCGGCCGTGAGGTCCAGCATGGTCTCCAGGTCGATAGGGGGCTCGCCGCCGTTGCCCTTGCCGACCACGCCCGGCCAGGCCGCGTTGTGCAGCTTGGGGTAGTTGTTCAGATGATCCGCCATCGTTGCTCCTTCTCCCTTCCGGCGCCGCTTCGGCGGCCCGACGAGTGATCCGCCATCATTGGCCCTTTTGCTTTCCGGCGCCGCTTCGGCGACCGCCCGGCCGCGGCCGTCAGCCCGCCGGCATGTTGTCGTGCGCGTCGGGGCCGAAGTGCTTCAGCATGACGATCGGATCCGACTTGCTGGGGTTGGTGATCGTTACACCCTCTTTCGCCGCGGCCTCGGAGACGAAGAACTCATCATGGGTGAGTTGCCCGAAGCGAATCAACGCCGGGGTCTCGATGTCCCACACGCCCATCGTGCCGTGCCCCTGCATCACGATCAGCCCGTAGGCACCGCCGTCGGTGATGGTCGCCGTCGCCCCCGGCAGCACCGTCAGCTCCTTGGCGCTGAAGTCCTTCGATTTGTAGCAGACCCAGCGGTCCTCATAGCCGTCGGCCCGCATCTCGGCCAGGTCGCGCACCGGCAGGGGGACCATGAAGTGCTTGGCGCGGAAGTCCGGATCGACGTTCGCCTCCCAGTCGATCACGTCGACGAGGTAATCGAAGTTGCCCACTTCCTCTTCCGGCATATCCTTCCACAGCAGCGGCTCGGGGATGACCGTGTCGCCGGTGAGCGACTCGTACAGGGCGAACACGTCGGAGGCCTTCTGCGGCTCGTAGCTGCACAGGCTTCCCGGGGCGTGCAGAATGCCCGGGGGCAGGTCCCAGCCGGTGCCGGGGTTGAGGCGGTAGGCGACCGACAGATCGGTGATGCGGTTGTCGCCCTCGGTGAAGCGCCGCAGGGCCTCGCGGACCTGGTCTTTCGTCACGCCCGGGGCCAGGCCGAAGAAGGTGAAGGGGCAGTCGCCGAGGTGATTGTTCGCCTGCGGCGGGAAGTAGTACGCCTCGGGCTTGCCGGCGGCGTTGACGCGGGCGGCGTGCTCGTCGCGGTGATGGATGTGCAGCGGCAGGGCCGCCTGGTTGTCGAAGAACTTCGAGAACATCGGCCAGCCGCGATGGGGGCCCCAGAGCTTCTCTCCGATGAGCTCCCCCTGCAGCGCCTCGACGGCGTCCCGTAGCAGGACCTTCTCCGTGCGGCCGTTGTCCTCGACGACGACGTGGCTGAGGCCCTCGTTCTCGCTGGTCAGCGGGCCGTTGTCGGCCGGGGTGGTCGAGGAGAACCACCGCTCGTCGAGCCCGCCTCGCTCGGTGCCGAGGGCGAAGTAATCGTCCGGATGCAGCTTGATTCGTCGCCCGGGCACGCAGAAGACCCGCGGCACCCACGCGGGGGCCAGCCGGAGGATACCCTTGCCCTGGTTCAACGCCTTGTCGGCCATCGTTTTTGCGCTCATGGGTCCTGCCTCGTCATCCAGTGTCCGTGTTCGGTCGCGTTCAGCCGCCCTTGGCCTTGAGGGAACGGATCTCCATCTTCTTGATGATCATCTTCATGCCCTTGAAGCCGTTGCCCGGGTGGATCTGGATACCGATCCTGCCCTTGGCGAGCGTCTTGTCCCGGACGTTCCCGGTCTGCTTGCCGTTGAGCCACAGCGTCAGCTCATCGCCCACGGCCCGCACGCGGGCCTCGTTCCAGCCGTCGCGGTTTTCCAGGGCCTCGTTGACGTTTTTCGTCAGGAACATCTTTCCCGGGCAGTATAGCGTGCCGCTGAAGGCGACGGGGTTTTTGTACTTCAGCACGTCGTACTGATAGCCCTTCCTGCCGTCATGGCGGAACCAGAAGCCGCTGTTGGCCGGCCAGACGACCCGGTAGGTGATCTGCAATTCGAAGTCGTCGAACTCGGCCTCGGTCCACAGGTCGCCGCCCTTCCCGTCGGTCTGCGTGCCGACCAGGCTGCCGTCCTCGACGGTGAAGATCGCCGAGCCGGTCTTTTTCCATCCGGTGAGGTCCTTGCCGTTGAACAGCGGCGTCCACTTTCCCGCCGTGGCGGGCGCCGGTTTGGGCTTGGCCTGCTGGATCTGGCGGATGATTCGATCGGCCTCCCGGCGGGTCGCCGCATTCTTCGACGTCGCCCGCACTTTCTCCGCGGCCGCCTTGCCGGCCGCGCCGCCGACCTGACGCGCGATGGCCAGCATGGCCAGTTCGGCCTCGGCCCCGACGGCCGGGTCGCCCAGGAACGGCTCGACCGCCTTCAGGGCCGCCGGGTCCGCTACCGTCGCCAAGCCGGCCAGCACCAGCTTCCGGTCTTCGGAGCGCTTGGCCGTGTTCATCAACTCGCCGAAGGCCTTGAGCGTCTCGCCCACGGGGCGGCCGCCGAGGCCCAGCAGCCGCACGCCGCCGCGAAGGGCGAGCACGCGATGCGTCTGGTTTTCCGTGGTCTTACACAAGCCCAGCAGCGCCTGCAGCGCCCTCGCGTTGGGCCAGTCGGCCAGGGCGCGTACCGCGGCGTCCCGCACCTCGGGGTCCTTGTCTGCCAGGGCACCGCGGACGCCCTCGAAGGCCTTGGCGTTGCCGATGCCGCCGAGCGCGCCCAGAAGCGAGCGCTTGGCCGGCGTGGCGGCCGCCGTCGTTAGGGCGGCGAGCACGGCGTCGGCCCGGGCGGCCTCGTTGGGCACCTTTCTGGACACCAGCACCACGGCCTGGGTGGCACCGCCGGCGGCGGCGGGATCGCCGGCCGAGGCGACCAGCAGTTTCACCAGCGCGGGCAGATCGCTCGGTTCTCCCAGCCAGCCCAGGGCCTTCAGCGCGGCCGTGCGGACGCGGGCGTCGTCGCTGCGGGCTTCGGTGAGCAAGTCGCCCACCACGCCGGGGGCCTTGCGCACGGCGAGGGTATAGATCAGCGCCGCGCGCGGGCCCGGCGCCGCGGTCTTCATGTGCGAGAGGATCGTGGCATTGACCGTCTCCCCGGGCAGCACCTGCAGGCTGCTGGTGGCGGCCTGGGTCTCGGCGTCGGAAGCCCCCTTGGTGACGGCCTTGCAGAGCAGGGCGGCACAGCCGGCGTCGCCGACCGTCGCGAGGGCCTTGTAGGCCGCGGCCCTTACCTCCCCGCTGTCGCTTTCGGCCGCGGTGACGATCGCCGGACGCACCACCGCGTTGCCTCGGGCGGTGAGGGCGCCGATCAGCAGCACCTGGGCGTCGGGGGGAAGTTTGGGCAGCTCGGCCGCCAGGCGCTTATCGACGGTGGGGCCGGTCAGGGCCGCGAGGTTCGAGATCGCCACGGATCGGGTCGCCGCGTCGTCACCGGCGATGGCGGCCAGCGACTGAGCCACGGCCGCTTCTCCGCCGGTCGACAGCAGCGTCACGAAGGCGCCCAGCCGCACGTGTGCCGGCCATTGGGGCGACTGGAGGGCTTTGCAGATCTCGGCGGCCTCGTCGCGCTTGCCTTGTGCCACCAGCCGTTGGGCGGCGGTGAGGGAGGCCTCGGCCGCCACGGATCGCATCGTCGCGCCGGCCCCGGCGCGGAAGGTGGCCAAGGCCTTGGCCGCCTCGGACGTGCCGATGCGCCCCAGTGCCGCCGCGGCCGCGCCGGCGATGGCGGGGTCGCGGTCGGTAAGCAGCTTGATCAGGGCCCCGACGGCCAACTTGTCTTCGCGAAAGCCCAGCGAGCCGATCACCCCGATCTTCGACGCCCCTCGGGTCTTGCCCAGCGCCTCGCGCAGGGCCTGCCCGGCCTGGGGGTAGGGCATCGGCTCGAGGGCATAGCGGGCCATGTGCGAAAACTCATCCTCGCTCAGCAGGGCCGCCAGGGCGCTGATGCAGGCGGGCGTGCCGATCACCTGAAGCTCCCGGCAGGCCTTGTCCTTCTCCGCTACGGAGGCGGTGCCTTTCAGCGTCTGGATCAACTCTGTTTCGCGTTGGCGGCGCGCCGCGGCGTCGGCGGGCGCGGCGGCGGCGCGGGCGGCGCCGGCCAGCAGCGTCGCTACGATACACAGGATGACGGCGGTACGAGTGTGCCTAATGTTGCAGCTCATTGGTCTGACTCCCTTGTCGTGCATTCAGGTTGTTGAGGCATAAACTTCTGACGTTCCCACCGCTCTACAGGCGCCACGGCGGACGATAGGCCCGGGATCGCAGACGGTCGGCCTCGGCATCGCCGACGAACTTCTCCGCGGCCGGGTCCCACTTGACGGGCCGGCCGAGGCGTACGGAGATGTTCGCCACGTGGCACGCCGTGATCGAGTGATGGACGACGTCGGCGTTGGAGACCGGCTGCTGCCGCGTCTTGACGCAGTCGAGAAACTCCCGGATGTGGTCGTTCTGCGGGATCTCTCCGCGGGCGAAGCGACGTTCGGCCAGCAGCGACGCCGGGTGCGTCTCGACGTGGCAGGAGTCGCCGGTCTCCACCCAGCCATCCTCACCCTCGAACCGCACCGGGCAGGCACCGAACCGCAGGCCCTTGCGAATGAAAAGCTTCACGCCGTTGGCGTAGCGGGCCGACACGTCGCCCTGGGCGTTGGTCACCTCGTACTCCGTGGGGGCCGTCCCGTCGGCGTCGTTGGCCCACTGGCACAGGTCGATGGTATGGCTGCCCCAATCGGAAATGGACCCGCCGGAGAAGTCCCCGTGCGAGCGCCAGTTGGAGTAGTACTTCTCGTTATACGGCCGCCACGGGGCCGGGCCGAGCCACCGGTTCCAATCAATCACCTCGCGAGCGGGCTGGGGCTGGGCGGGCAGGACCGTGAAATGAACGCCGGACTGTCTGCCGTACTTCTCCGCGTGGACCGCCGTCAACTTGCCCAGCTTGCCCGAGCGGGCGAGGTTCACGGCAAAGACGAAGTTGCTGATGCTCCGCCGCTGCGTGCCGCACTGGTAGATCCGGGCGAACCGCCGCATGGTGTCGGCCACGGCGCGAGACTCGGCGATGGTCACGCTCATCGGCTTTTCGCAATACATGTCTTTGCCGGCCCGGGCGGCCTCGATGGCGGCGATGGCGTGGTTGTTGTCGCCGGTGGCGATCACGACCGCATCGATGTCGCTTCGGCCAAGCATCTCGCGCATGTCGATGTACGCTTTGCAGTCGGTGTTGCCGTAGTACGTGTCGGCCATGATCTTGGCGCGCTTGCGCCGGTCACCCCGGACCTCGCAGGCGGCCACCATCTGCACGTCGTGATGCCCCATGCAGGCCCACATGTCGTAAAGGCCCCGCCCGCCAAAGCCGATGGCGCCCATGACGATGCGTTCGCTCGCCGGTGGCCGACCTCCGGCGCCCAGCGCGGTCGAGGAGACCACGTAAGGTGCGGCCAGAAGCCATCCCGCTGCCCGGGCTGTCCGCCCCAGGAAACGTCGCCGGCTCAGTTGCCTTCGGTGTGCTCGGCTCATGGTCTCGAATCTATCCTGACGTAGTTCCCGAATGGCCGTCCAGCCGCACCGGATAGGCCGGAGGCGAGACGTCAACGGCTGCTCTACAAGCGCCACGGCGGGCGATAGGCCCGCGACCGCAGCCGGTCGGCCTCGGCGTCGCCGACGAACTTCTCCGCGGCCGGGTCCCATTTGACGGGCCGCCCGAGGCGTACGCAGATGTTCGCCACGTGGCACGCCGTGATCGAGTGAAGGGCGGCGTCGGCGGTGGAGGCGGGCTGCGTCCGCGTCTTCACGCAGTCGAGAAACTCCCGGACGTGGTTGTTCTGCGGGTAGCCGCCGCGGAAGCGACGTTCGGCCAGCAGCGACGCCGGGTACGTTTCCACGCGGCCGGAGTCGCCGGTCTCGACCCATCCTTCCTCGCCCTCGAACCGCACCGGGCAGGAGCCGAACCGCAGCCCCTTGCGGATGACGAGCTTCACGCCGTTGGCGTAGCGGGCCGACACGTCGCCCTTCTCGTTGATCACCTCGTAATCGGTGGGGGCCGTCCCATCGGCGTCGTTGGCCCACTGGCACAGATCGACGGTATGGCTGCCCCATTCGCAGATGGACCCGCCGGAGAAGTCCCCGTGCGTGCTCCAGAAGCCGCGGGAGTAGTATCTCGAGTTGTACGGCCGCCACAGGGCCGGGCCGAGCCAGCCGCTCCAATCCATGGCCTCGCGAGCGGGCTCGGGCTGGGTCGGCAGGACCGTGAAGTGAACGCCCGACTTGCTGCCGGCCTTCTCCGCGTGGACCGCCTTCAGCTTGCCCAGTTTGCCCGAGCGGGCGAGGTTCACCGCGAAGACGAAGTTGCCCACGTTCCGCCGCTGCGTGCCGCACTGGTAGATCCGTGAGAACCGCCGCATGGTGTCGGCCACCGCCCGAGATTCGGCGATGGTTACGCTCATCGGCTTCTCGCAGTACATGTCCTTGCCGGCCCGGGCGGCCTCGATGGACACCATGGAGTGGTTGTTGTCGCCGGTGGCGATCAGCACCGCGTCGATGTCCTTGCGCCCGAGCAGCTCGCGCAGGTCGATGTACGCCTTGCAGTCGGTATTGCCGTAGTGTTTGTCCACCATGCCCTTGGCGCCCTTGCGCCGGTTGCCCTGGACCTCGCAGACGGCCACCATCTGCACGTCGCTGTTCCGCATGAAAGCGCCCATGTCAGACCGGCCCCGCCCGCCGATGCCGATGGTGCCCATCACGATCCGTTCACTCGCCGGCGCCTGGCCCTCGGCCCCCAGGGCGGTCGATGAGATCACGTAAGGTGCCGCCAGAAGCCATCCCGTTCCCCCGGCGGCCCGCCCCAGAAAACGCCGCCGACTCAGTCGCCCGCTGTGTGCTCCGCTCATGGTGTCGAATCCTTCCTGGTGGTGTTCTCGAATACCCGTCCAGCCGCACCGGATACGCCGGGTGCGATCTGCAGACCGTGCGATCCGGTACGGCTTAAAAACTCTACATCAAAGGACGGACCGGGTAAATAGTGATCCCTGCGGGAACCATGGACGTCCGGGCGCCTCCGGGCGTCTCCGGGGGGGGGACCCCGGGCTCACCTGGCGGTGTCCGGACCCGTCGCCGCGTCGGCCCCCACCGGGCTTGCCCCGGTGGAGCCTCAGATTCCCCACTAGCTTCTGCGCCCGCGTGTCGGCCCCCACCGGGCTTGCCCCGGTGGAGCCTCAGATTCCCCACTACCCCCGGCCGCCCTGTATTACTAACGTTCAAGATGTCGAATCTGTTTTGCACTTTCGTGCGTCATCTGGTGTAACTTCTGTCCTTGTCTTTCTCTGTGCCCTCTGTGGTGCATTCGCTGTTGACGCCAATGCGGAGCAAGCTCCGCCGCTAAACGCTGCTGAGGATATTCTTTTTCTGCCGTGGCCTTATCTGTGTTCATCTGCGTTCATCTGTGGCTGATTCTCTTTGGTCGCGGTCCGTGGCCACGTTGTGGTCTAAGAATTCAGAAGATGCCCACATCGCCCGATGGCTTGCCAACGCTCCGTCCGGCCGATAGTATGCCCCCTCTGCCCGCACGGGAGATATCATGAGCCGAAATCGACGCGGCATCGCTGGAGCGGGGAGCTGGATCATCGACCACCTGTACATCTGCGACCGTTGGCCGCAGGAGGAAACCCTCGCCAACATCGTCACGGAACAGCGTGGCACGGGAGGGGCACCGTACAACTGCCTCCTGGATATCGCCAAGTTCGGCCCCGACGCCGGCGGCGAGCCGATCCCGCTGGAGGCGATCGGCCTGATCGGGGCCGACGCCGACGGCGAGTTCATCCGGACCCATGGCGCCGAACACGGCATCGACACGACCGCCCTGGGCGTGACCGACCGGGCCCCCACCTCCTACACGAATGTCATGGTCGTCCAGGAGACGGGTCGGCGGACGTTCTTCCATAACCGCGGGGCCAACGCCCTGTTCGGCCCCGAGCACGTGCCGGTCGAGGCCGTCACCGCCCGCCTCGTGCACTTCGGTTACCTGCTGTTGCTCGATCGCATGGACGAGCCGGACGCCGAGTGCGGCACGGTGGCGGCAAGGGTGCTCAAGCAGTTCCAGCGCGCCGGGATCGAGACCAGCATCGACGTGGTCAGCGAAGACAGCGACCGATTTGCCAAGATCGTCACCCCGGCCCTGCGGTACACCGACTACGCCATCCTGAACGAGTTCGAGGCCGGCCGCACCACCGGCCACGAGCTGAAACCGGATGGCAAGCCGGACGTGGAGGCGATTCGCGCCTCGGCCGGGGAGCTGTTGAAGCTGGGCGTCCGCCGCCTGGTGTGCGTCCACATGCCCGAAGGCGGGTACGTGCGAACCGCCGAGGGTGAGGAAGTATGGCAGCCGGCCCTGCAGTTGCCCGACGGGTACATACAGGGCGCCGCCGGGGCCGGCGATGCATTCTGCGCCGGTATGCTCTTCGGCATCCACGAGCGGTGGGACCTCCAGAAGTGCCTCCTGCTGGCCGTCTGCGCCGCCGCCAAGAGCCTCTCCCGACCCGGCTGCACCGAGGCCTGCACCACCCTCGCCGAAACCCTCGCCCTCACCGAGAAATACCCCTTCCAGCAGGCCATCCTCTAGGCCCGGTGCCTGGAAGGAGCAGCACGGGTGCCACGGCTTGAAAAGCCGTGCCCCGACCACCGGGTGCCACTGCTGGAGAAGCCAGCAGTGGCACCCGGCACTTGCCGATCTCCGGATCGGCGGTAGAATGGTCAGAAAGGCCGACGGTCCCGGCGCGCCGGGATCGGCGAGAAGCTATCCAGGAAATCCCGGTTTGACCAGATAGAGAGGCAATGAAGTATGCAGAGCGAACCATCAGGCGACTACTACGACTACACCAAGACGATGAAACCGGAGCGGCCGTGGCTGGTGGACTGGCATCAGAAGTATGTCTACCGCATCATGCATGCCATGCGGGGGGGCGACGGCACGGAGGGCGGCAACCCGGAATTGACGGCAACCCGCCCGCCTGAGCATGCGGTTGTGGGTGGGGACGGCAAGATAGCCAAACTCTTCCTGACCTTTGAGCAGGCGCTGGAGGTGATCAAGCGGGTGCACTATATCACCTGTGGGACGCCGCAGATCGTACTCCTTACGGGCTGGCAGTTTGAGGGGCATGACTCCAAGTATCCTTCCTGGGCCGAGGTGAATGAGCACCTGAAGCGGCCGCAGGACGCTACTGCGCTCGAGTCTCTGCGCTGGCTGATTCGTGAAGCGCGCAAATACAACTGCCTGGCGACACTCCACATCAACATGTTTGACGCTTACGAGGACAGCCCTCTCTTTGACGAGTATGTAAAGAAGGACATCATCGCCAAGGACGTGGACGGCAAACCCATCATCGCGAACCGGTGGTGGGGTATGGACTGCTACCATGTGAGCTACACGCAGGAATGGAAACACGGTCTTGCGCAGAAACGGATCGACGATTTGATTGCCATGCTGCCTGAGATGCAGGAGAACCACTGCGTCTATGTGGACGCGTTCCTGGGCGCGCGTAAGGCCGATCAACAGGGCCCGATCAGCCCGTATCTCGGTGTCTCCAAAGAGCAGGAGGCCCGCACCCAACGCAAGATCTTCCGCTACTGGCGCGACCGCCAGATCGATGTTGCCTCCGAGCATGTGGTTGGCATTCGGGTGGATCGTTTCGTTGGCCTGCAACCGCACAGCGCCGCGCAGGGCAATCTGATCGATGACCTGCCCGATGAACTCTACTGCAGCAACCCTGCCCATGTCGGGTTTACGTCGGAAACCGAGCCCGAGAAGTTCCAGGAGCGGTTCTGGCTCACCTTCGGGCCCTGGTTCTACAAGAACAACCCCAAGGGCACTGATGATCCGGGGGCGATGATTGACGGCACGGATATCTGCATGCCATGTCTATGGTGTGAAGACCCCACGCTGATCGCCTACAGCAAGGACGGCTATGACAGCAAGACCTGGAAACTGCCGCCGGATTGGCAGGACGTCGAGAAGGTGGTGATTGCAGGAATCACTTCACCAGGCTCCCCAACAACTGTTCCCGTGGTTGATGGTGCCATCACCTTGTCTGTGGGGCGTGACGAAGCAGTGGCCATTACGAGGAGCTGAAGCTTCGCTGGGTGCCACTGCTGGATAAGCCAGCAGTGGCACCCGGCGCTACTTGATCGTCAGCGTCGCCGGCTTGGCGGTCACCTTGTAGGGCTTCGGGTCGTATTTCAGGCGGAGGTCGAAGGTTCCCTTGACGTTATCGGGCACACGCCATGTGTGCGAGCACGAGCTGCCTCACCCATACGCCAGCTTGGCGATGTAGATCACCTTGCCGGCCTTATCGACCACTTCGATCTGCGGGGGGGGCACCCGCTTGCCGTCGGCGCCGTATATCTCTATCTTTCGCGAGCCGGCCGCGTCGCGCTGGGCGACGGAGAACTGCACCTTGCCCTTCGCGATGGTCGCCGATATCGTCACCGTCAGATTCTTTCCCAGCGAAGAAAGCGCCGTCGTCTTGCCCGCCGTGATCGTTACGGACTCGTCCTCGATGCGGCCGTAGACTTTTGGGCCGGGCCCGGTCGCGTCGGCGCTCTCGTACAGGATGAACACCATGCTGTACGTTCCGGCGGGCACCTCGACCGGTTTGGCGCCGTCGTCGAAGGCCAGGGTCATCTTCTTGTTGAATAGCCAGCACTCCCAGCGGGGCGCGTCGATGGTCAGCACGCCGAGACGGCCGGGCAACGGCGACGCCGTGACCTTCATCTTGCGGACAGTCAGCGTGTACCACTTGCCGGCGACTCGCATGGGCTGGCTCAGTGAAACGCTGGAAGTGCGGGTGTCTGCGAGGAATCCCCCCTTGGCCGTGGCGATCCGCCAGGTGTCGGGGCTTTCGTAGGACATTGCGCCGGCCTTGGCGGTGAACACGTCGCCGAGGACCAGGGTGCTGTTGGCGTCGTGGATTACGACCTTGCGGATGTGCTCGCCGAAGCGGACGTCGGCCACGCCGATGGCCTGTGCGGAGAAGTGACCCCGGCTCCGCGCCTTGCTGGTTTGGCATTCGCCGGAGACCAGGACGGGGATCCTCTTGCCGTCCCGGACGAGTTCGGCGGGGTGGGGGGGGAGCGTGTAGACCGTTTGTGTCACCGTTCCACGCTTGACCTGGCGCTTGCTCATCTTGACCGTCACGGCGCCGGTGAAGTCTCTCTTGCCGGGCGCGGCGATGCGGGCGACGTCCAGGACCTTGGACGAAGCGTCCTCGGAATCGAAGGCCATTTTCACCAGGGCGTCGTCGGCCGTGACCAGCGCCTTGGGGTTGGTCAGCCCGAGTGCCGCCGGCTTCGGCGGTGTTACCATCGCCTCTCGCGGGCCGCCGATCGACACGCCGGGCGGGGCGGTTCTCGCGTAGGTCAGGTCCCCCACGCCGCCGGCGGCAATGCCGGCCGAGAGGGCGATCACCGCGCCGAGCAGAATAGGGCTACTCCACTGTGCCGTGACCATGGCGTTGCTCCTTTGAATGAAGGTTTGCGATAGCTCCCCAAACGGCGCGCCGAACGTACCGCGACCGTAAGGGGCCGGTAAGAATTTGGGCGCACGCGAACGCCAAAAGTTCCCGGGAGTTGGGCAGTTCGGGGGACACACACCTATTCCTGTTGCGTTGGCTCCTTGGTTTCGGGCTGGTGGCATGCCCACGCTGGCGTGAGGGTGTCCGATAATTCACCACCGTCGGGGACGCCGAACCGCAATGCTGGCACGTGCGGGGCCGTGGCCTCGCCCCGGCGGGGCGCGCGTTTTTAGCCCAGGGCGATGCGAAGCAAGCCCTGGGTAAATGTCCCCCCCACGCCAGAGCCCCGGCAGGGGCGATCGTGCGTTTGGCCGACCCACGGTCGCCCCTGCCGGGGCTCGCCCCGTAAAGGTCTCGCAACCCAGGGCTTGCTGCGCGGCGCCCTGGGCTAATACGACAGCGCTAGGAAGTATCGAGTCGCTGTGCGGTTCTTCTTCTGCTAGCATACGATG
>SDBU01005047.1_pt1 | contig 15936 bp, 18 predicted proteins | sample 2277071 | NCBI WGS metagenome assembly SDBU01 (sample SAMN10397929, study PRJNA504765) | marine sediment metagenome | isolation source: marine sediment core GS08_GC12, 126 cmbsf | place: Arctic Ocean: Gakkel Ridge, Loki's castle | collected 2008
AAATTGGAATGATCCCCATAAAAACCGATGTATTAGACTATAGCACTACCTAAAGGGAGTTGACGATTGCCTTCATCGCAAGGGCAAAGAGCCAGACGAGCATTATTGAAACTATGAAAAGGGCTCTGAACCTCTCCTTTTCCATCATCACAACCTTCCCCATGATATATTGTGTTTCCATTTACTATACCTCGGTAATGGTTAGGCAGTCCAATTAAAAGACAAAGATGACAATACAGTGTAATTATAGTGTCAATCAAGTTCTTTTTTATGTTCTTCTAATTCTCTACTGCGATGAGACTTATGATACTGGCTCTTGTGGTCATTTTGACGCTCTCAGGATGTGTGGCAGAGGACACTTCATCTGATGCGGTTCCAGGAGATGATGATACCCTGACCATCGCCTACTGGAATCTCTTCCCGCTTGACAAGTCGGGTCCTGTGGCGCTAGATAAGCTTGAAGCTGTGGCTTCTGTACTCACCTCATATGATATCATCGCAATAACAGGGATAAAGGACATGCAGGCAGCTTCATTTACTGGGATATGCGATCTGATGCCCAGGCACAAGTGCATCTTGTCTGAGCGCAGGGGTGACCTTTCCAAAAAGGAAAGACATGGCATCATCATCAAAAAGGGATATGAACTTATCGACTCAAAGGACTTTACCTATCTTCAGACAAAGGATTTTGTAAGGCCCCCATTGTCCTATGTGATAGCGGCGACAAACTGGAAGTTTAGGATAACGCTCATCAATACAGATCCCGCAAATGTCATCAATGAGCTTCGGGCATTGGACATGCTCACCCAAAGGGAGGGGATGGCGCAAACCGAGAACATGGTGAGGAGCGAGATCATCGTCGGCACCCTCAATGCCGATTGCAAGAGCCTTCCTGAAAAGACCGACGGATTATCTACATGGTTCTGGGTTACACCAGATGACGCAGACACCCTCCGTAATGAACAGGATTGTGCCATGGATAGGATACTCATCAATCACGATGCTAAAAGGAGATATCTCAATCAAGGCGTGGGAGATGGCATCGGTGGCGTGGACCACCTGCCTGTTTATGCGGTGTTCTCCTCTGTTTGAATCTCACAAGCGATGCCGTGGTCCTCCTTGACGACATTTAGCACTATCATCGTGTATGTGCGTTCGACCGCGTCATTTGCGGTCATTCTCTTCACAAGGCCATTAAGGTCTGACATGTCCCTGAACTTGGCGACCACGATGGCGTCATATTCCCCTGTGACATCATAGACTGCGGTGACATTCGCCTCTTTTGCTATCTCCTCCTCGATCTCCTGCAGGCGCCCGCCGACCGCCCTGATGCCGATGATGCAAGTAAGGTCAAATCCAAGCATGGCATAGTCGACATCTGCGATGAATCCCTTTATGACTCCCACTTCCTTGAGCTTGTTCACCCTGTTATAGACCGTGCCCTCAGAAACCGCAAGCTTATCTGCGATGTCTCGAAAGCTCTGTCTTGCATCAAGCCTTAATAGGCCCACGATTCTCAGGTCAAGGTTGTCGATCTTTGCCATCATATGAATTTGGATGCATTGGAATAAAACCGTTTATAATCGAGCATTCATTATCATTTTTCAATAAAATGAAGATATCTGTTGTCGGCTCAGGGTATGTGGGCCTTATAACGAGTGCTGGATTCGCAGAAAAGAATCACAATGTCATTTGCGTGGATATCGATTCGCGCAAGGTAGACCTGATAAATGCAAGAAAGCCCCCAATCTATGAGAAGGGTCTCCAGGATATTTTAGACCATGTGATCCCCAAATATCTTCAGGCATCCATGGACCTTGCTACAGCCGTCCTTGAGACCGATGTCACATTCATATGCGTTGGGACCCCATCTGACAATGACGGTTCAGTGAACCTCAAGTATGTGAAGGAGGTTGCAGCAGAGATTGGCAGGGTGCTGGCCAAAAAGGACAGCTATCATGTCGTTGTCACAAAGTCCACTATCATCCCCGGCTCCACAGAAGACCATGTCATCCCGGTCCTTGAGCGTGAGAGCGGCAAGAAGGCCGGCAAGGATTTTGGTGTCGTCATGAACCCTGAGTTCCTAAGAGAAGGCGTTGCAGTAGAGGACTTTTTGAACCCTGACCGCATAGTCATTGGATCTCTGAACAATATGGACGGAGACATGGTGGAAAAGATATACAGGAACTTCAAAGCGCCAATATTGAGGGTTGACCTTAAGACAGCTGAGATGATAAAGTACACATCCAATAGCCTTTTGGCAACCAAGGTCAGCTTCATCAATGAGATAGGCAATATCTGCAAAGAACTTGGTGTCGACATATACGATGTCGCAAATGGAGTTGGTCTAGACCATAGGATAAGCCCATCGTTTCTAAATGCAGGCCCCGGTTTTGGAGGAAGCTGCTTTCCAAAGGATGTCAAGGCCATGGTGCATAAGGCCAAGGAAGTTGGCATCGAGCCGATACTCTTGGAGGCCGTGCTAAAGGTAAATGAGAACCAGCCAAAGAGGGTGCTTGAGCTTTTGAAGGAGAATTATGATCTTGCGGACGCAAAAGTAACTGTATTGGGTCTGGCATTCAAGGCAGGCACCGACGATATGAGGGAGTCGCCTGCGATACCACTGGTTGAGGGCCTTGTCGCAGCAGGGGCGAAAGTAACAGCATATGATCCCCAGGCGATGGAGCATGCAAAAAGCGAGCTCCCAAAGATAAGCTATGCAAAGACGGTGCGCGATGCACTTTCTGGTTCAGAACTTGCCATCATCATGACAGAGTGGGAAGAATTCAAAAAGCTCGACTTCTCCCAGATGGCAAAAAAGCGGGTATTTGACACAAGAAAGATACTCAATACCGATCTTATGGCAGAAGATGTCGAGTATATGGGGCTTTGCTGGTAGGGTCCTCATCTATCTTTTGGACGGCCAGATCTTCGGCATGGCGTAATTTTTCAATATGTCATGGAAAGCCCGCATCATGTATTCCAATGGATGCCTCATAAGCCTTGAACTGCGGGTCTTTGAGCCTTCTATCTGGATATAGCCTATGGCAAGCCCCCTATCGACTGCCTCAAGATATTGCCCATAAGTGTATGTGAAATCCGACCTTATCTTCAGGTCTTCAGCGGCCTTTTTGCTGATCGCCCGGAACCCGCTTGTGACATCAGTGCATCTTGCCCCAGATATCAAGCTGATGGCAAAAGAGAATATGATATTCCCCCATGCTTTGCAAGCCGATCCTCCATAGTGGTTGCCTGACATGAACCTGCTTGCGATGACCAGGTCATAACCCTTGCCAAGCTCCTCTATCAGATCTGGGATGCGGTGGGGTGGATACTGGCCGTCACCATCTGTGTGGATGATGATGTCGGCTCCCTCAAGAATGCAGTTTCTCATCTCATTTCTGAATGTGCCAGCCAGTCCCAGATGCCCTTTATTCAGGTTCACTATGCATCCCTTTTCCCTGCATATGCTCTCAGTCCCATCGTCTGAGCCGTCGTCTTGGACGTGGATGAAGTAATCATAGTCCTCTCTGTCCATGACAGCCCTAATATCGTCTATGACCTGTGAGATATGCTCCCTCTCCCTGAATGTGGGCAGTGTTATGCATATCCTCATCTGGACCTCCACTTCTGCTTTGCATAAGACGCATATTTTTCCAATGTCACAGCGCAGAGCAAGACGCCAAAAAGCGTGAATGGCATATCCCATGTGACCGGGACCCATTGTCTATGAAATGACATGAGAGCGTGCCCGTTCATCAGGATAAAGTGGGTCATGGGCGAGGTCAAGCTGAACCATGTTGCCATTATCAGGGCGAAATATGTCATATCCTGATCCACGCCGATAAGATATATGCAGGAGAATATAGTAGCGACCAAGAAGATGAAGATGAGCGTAAGGGCTTTCAACCTGATCCATCCGAACTTGATGAGCGTCTTGTCAAGGTATATGCTGATGGTGCGTTCCACATTGTCTATGGATCTTGGCTGGCATTGGTCATGGTCAAAACCCACATTTTCCATAAGGCACAGGCTCCTATCATCAAACCTTAGGGCCATGTGGCTGATGGCCTCATCTGAAGATAGGACAGAGGATATCTGCCCATACAAGATGATGGCCGCAATAGCCGATGACAGGATAATGGCAAATGATACGGCCTTTGCCTTATGGATGAGTTCCCCAAGCTCCCATCCATCCTTTGTGCCATAAAAGACCAATGGCAAATAAGCGGATGCCATGACAGGAAAGACGAACTCGGCACCAGACAAAAGGTATTTCACAAAAAACAATGCGCCAATGATCAAGCCCAGACGCTTTGCCTTAAGTTCCAAGGCCCAAAGGATCACTGTGAAGACCATGAAATTACAGGCTATCACAAGCGCGACATTATCGGCCAAAAAGACGAGATACCTGAGTGATATGACCCCTAATAGGACCCCTATTGATGGTCCCACACCGAATATGCGATGGATCCACATAAGCCAGAAGACGATGACAGCGGAAAGGAACGCCCCGCATACGAGCTCAAAGATGACAAGGTCCGGATAAATGAGGTAGATGATGGAGTACAGCATCGCCTGGCCCCCGCTCTGGGAAAAATAGATCCTAAAATGAGAGCAGTCAATGGCAGCGTGTTCATAGTTTTCGGGGGTGGCACGGGGCAGAAACTTGCCGTCTGTCAGGCAAAAGCCCAAAAGGCCGCCCTTTGAGAATAAACTGCCCATTGATGACTTGAGGACCCTTGAGAAGACCTTGCCCTGGCCGATATGGTCTGGGATGCCATCCTTGTCATGGATGCCGAGGCCATCATGGAAAAAAAACAAGGACAGCATCATGAATATACAAGCCCATATGATGAATGCTTTCGTTCCCATTATCATGCACGGATTTCAACTTTCAAAAGAACTCGTATGAAACATTATGTATATTGCCGATAAATGCAATAGCATATCCTGTCTTGACAAAAGATGGCATACGGAGGCGATGAATGTCCAAGATATTTGGCAATCTTTACAACAAATACGGATCCAAGAACCCCCTGGTAAAATGGGTCACAGGAAACTTCGTCGATGAGCTGATGCGCATCATCGAAGGCATCGCACCTGTTAGCATTTTGGATGTCGGCTGCGGCGAGGGTTTCATCACCACTAGACTGCACAGGATCCCATCAACAAAAAGGATAGTCGGCGTGGATAATGATAGGAAAGTCCTCAACAACCCACAAGCACCAAAGACCAGTTATGTCCAAAAAGACATATACGGCCTGGATATCTCCCCGGCTTCATTCGACCTTGTCCTATCAACGGAAGTGCTTGAGCATCTTTCCCACCCCGAAAAGGCAGTGGAGAATCTATGCCTGGCATCAAAGGGATATATAATCATCACGGTACCAAAAGAGCCGCTTTGGAGGATAGCCAATATCATGCGATTGAAGTATCTTTCAGACCTTGGCAATACGCCCGGCCACTTGCAGAACTGGACAACAGGCTCCTTCAGGGGATTCCTGAAAAGATCATGTGCTGGCCATGGGATAGATGAGGCAAAGATCTTTTCAGCATGGGTCTGGAATATCGCGGTACTGAAAAAGACATAAGTCTTGTCTTATACGGCTCACCAACCAGGTCTTGGACCTCTTGGGTCTTGTGGGGCAAAAGGGCCTTTTGGGACATCTGGAAAGCCCATTTTAAGTATTGAGGAGCCTCAAAGCCTCCTTCCATGTATTTGCAAGCTTTGCACAGAATGTGCCACCTGCATTGGGATAGTCCTGTCTTAGAAGTATTCCCCATGTCTCATTTATCTTCTTCACAAATTGGCCCGGGTCATCATCTATCATGACGTCGATCCCGTCATCCCTGCAAAGGTCGAGCTTGTCGATGCTGCAAAGCTCGCTTGAGACATATCCCTCTATGCAATCTTCTAGCCCATGAGCTTCAAGCCACTTCTGGGCGCTTGAAAGGAGAATGCCATAGCGGCCTGTGACTATGTATATCCTGTGGTCCTTTGCCAGCTCCTTCACAGCCTCAATGGCCCCTGGAACCTGATCGGCCCTCATGGTCTTTTCAAGACAGCAGATATCTGCGACCATATGGTCATATTCAGGATCGCTTATGCCCTAGCGCTCCCTCAAGTCTGTTCTATTGGCTTGCCAGATCGGGACAATCCGATTGAATCTCTCTGCGATATACTCCAGTTTAAGGGAAGCTGTGTCACAGATCGTCCCGTCAAAATCGATACCAACGACTAATGGCTCCATCCCATATGATACTGGCCATTACTCAGATATATATCCTAGAGTTTCTGTATGGTCAGTATAAACAATAATATCCTTCCAATAGTCAAATGGATATCTATGGGACTTGTTTAAAAGAGAGCCTTCTATAATTTATTTACATGAAAGCAGTCATCCCAGCTGCGGGGTTGGGGACAAGGTTCCTTCCTGCGACCAAGAGCCAGCCCAAGGAGATGCTACCATTGGTTGACAAACCGTCCATACAGTATGTGGTTGAGGAATGTGTAGCCGCTGGCATCGATGATATACTCATAATCACAGGGCGAGGAAAAAGAGCTATCGAAGACCACTTCGACCGATCGGTCGAGCTTGAGGAGGATCTCGACGCCCAAGGCAAGGCTGAGCTGAAAAGGGTGGTGGAAAATATCGCAGACCTTGTCGACATACACTATATTCGGCAGAAAAAAGCATTGGGACTCGGTCACGCCATACTTAGATCTAAAAAGCACATCGGAAATGAAACTTTCAGCGTGCTACTGGGTGATGATCTGGTATTCGGCGCAAAACCGACAATAGGCCAACTCATGGAGGTCCATGAACAAAGAGGCGGGTCTGTGATAGCTCTTGAGAGATTCCCCAAAGAGACCATCTCAAACTATGGTGTCATCGACGGTGTTGATGTCGGGGGCGGGGTCCATAAAATATCCGATCTGATCGAAAAGCCAAACCCAGAGGATGCGCCAACAGACCTTGGAATCATAGGGCGCTACCTTCTTGAGCCAGAAATATTCACATATCTGGAAAAAACCCCTAAGGGCAAGGGAAATGAGATACAGCTAACAGATGCGATGAAGCTACATTGCGATGTGTCGGACTATTGGGGCTTGGAATTTGAAGGCCTAAGATATGACCTTGGGAACAAGCTCGATTTTCTGAAGGCAACGGTCGAGGTCGGCCTTGTCCACGACGAGGTCGGAGATGAGTTCACCAAATATCTGACAAATCTTGACATAAACAAGACGAGGTTGAAGTTCAAATGAGAGCATTGGTGACAGGTGGTGCAGGATTTCTAGGCAGCCACCTATGTGACAGATTATTGGCAGACGGCTTTGAGGTCGTGTGCATGGACAACTTCATAACAGGCGACCGCGGAAATATAGCACATCTTAAAGATGATGAGCGCTTCACCCTCATCGAGCACGATGTGTCCAAGACCATCGAACTTTCAGGAGATCTTGACTGGGTGCTTCATTTCGCATGCCCTGCAAGTCCCATCGATTATCTCAACTTTCCCATCCAGACAATGAAAGTCGATTCACTGGGCACCCTCAATACTCTTGGATTGGCCAAGGCAAAGGGATCCTCATATATCCAGGCCTCGACCAGCGAGGTCTATGGTGACCCAGAGGTTCACCCACAACCTGAGACCTACTGGGGCAATGTGAATCCGGTCGGTCCCAGGAGCGTCTATGATGAGGCAAAGAGGTTCAGCGAGGCCCTCGTAATGGCATATCACAATACACATGATATCGACACCCGCATCGTCCGCATATTCAATACATACGGGCCTCGTATGCGGGCAAATGACGGCAGGGTCGTTCCGGCTTTCATAAGCCAGGCGCTTGCTGGTGTGCCGCTCACGGTATTTGGAGATGGCAAACAGACCAGGAGCTTCTGCTTTATCAAAGACGAGGTGGAGGGGATAAGGAGACTGATGGATGCAGATTATCATCACCCGGTCAATATCGGCAATCCTTGCGAATATGACATGATAGAGCTTGCTCATATGATCCTCGAACTCACAGGATCCTCAAGCGAACTTGTCCATAAGCCATTGCCAAAAGACGACCCGAAAAGGCGCAGGCCGGACATCGGCCTTGCAAAAGATCTCCTTGGCTGGGAGCCCAAGGTGGAAGTCAAAGACGGGCTAAAAATGACCATCAACCACTTTCAAGCTACAGGCATCTGGAAGACAGCCCTTGAGGGTGGTGGATGATGGCCAAAGTCGCAGACACCCCATCACGTGATAAGATAATCTCCGCCTCAATACTGTCTGGTGATTTCAAGGACTTGGGCACACAGATCAAAGATGTGCATAAGGCGGGAGCCAAATGGCTGCATATAGATGTCATGGACGGATGTTTTGTCCCAAATATCAGCATAGGCATCCCTGTCATCGCATCGATCAGGGGGGCATCCGATATATTCTTTGACGTGCACCTGATGATCCTTGACCCCATACGCTATATAGAATATTTCTATCAGGCAGGAGCCCAGCTCATAACAGTACATGCCGAGGCTACCCCAGACCTGCAAAAAGCCATAGATACCATACAGGCGCTTGGGATAAAGGCTGGAGTATCTTTGAACCCCTCAACCGACTTTGAGCACATAGAAGGCTATATGCACCAGCTCGATCTCATACTGTTCATGGGGGTCGAGCCAGGATTCGGAGGCCAAAAATTCAAGCCTGAAGTACTTGAAAAGATCAAGCATGCCAGGAAAATGATCAACTCAAGAGGGCTTAAGACACTCATAGAGGTAGATGGCGGAGTCAATGAGGACACTGTTTCTGATATTGCAAAAGCAGGTTGTGATGTCTTTGTGGCGGGCTCCTACATATTCGACAATCCCAAGGGAATGGCGGCTGCCATCAAGACATTGAAGGGTGGGATAAATTAAGATTACGAGGTGTGAACACCTCATCTCCTTGCATACATTCAAATGTTTTTTAAGCCACAGGACCTATTTATTCCACTTGGATTCACATGGACGACATCATCAAAAAACTAACGAAAAAGTCTAATACGGTCAGAAAGCATATCCTTGAGATGACCACAAAGGCCTGCAGCGGTCATCCGGGCGGGTCCATGAGCGCCCTGGACATCATAGTCACCCTCTACTTCTACAAGATGCGTCATGACCCAAAAAACCCCGAGTGGGAGGGCCGTGACAGGTTCGTTCTTTCAAAGGGCCATGCAGCACCTGCGCTATATTCCGTTCTCGCCCAAGCAGGATACTTCCCTATAGAGAACCTGGCGACTTTCAGGGACATAGACTCGAATCTTGAGGGACATCCATGCAGAAAGCTCATCGACGGAGTCGATGTATCAACAGGCTCTCTTGGCCAGGGACTATCGATCGGGGTCGGTCTGGCACTTGGTGCGGGACTTGATGGATCAGATCACAGGATATATGTGATGATCGGCGACGGAGAAAGCCAAGAAGGACAAATTTGGGAGGCTGCAATGTCTGCCGCCCATTATAAACTGGACAATCTTTGTTTGATACTCGATCGGAACGGCCTCCAGATAGATGGAACAACAGAGGAGGTCATGGCAGTCGAGCCCCTTGCTGACAAGTGGGCTGCATTCGGTTGGAATGTCCTAAAGATCGACGGTCACAATCTAGCAAAGATCATGAAGGCATTGGACGATGCCTCATTGCTCAAAGGGGCACCGACCATAATAATCGCAAACACCACAAAGGGCAAGGGGGTCAGCTTCATGGAAGGCGTATGCGAATACCACGGCAAGCCCCTGACAAAGGACCAGCTATGCGATGCGCTCAAGGAGATCATATGATGGACCTCACAAAGAAAGAGCATACGAGGAAGGCATACGGCAATGCGCTTTTGGAGCTTGGAAGGAAGAGGCAGGACATCGTCGTCTGCGATGCCGACCTATCATGCTCGACACAAACCGCGATGTTCGGAAATGAGTTCCCAGACAGGTTCTTCAATGTCGGGGTGGCAGAGCAGAATCTCATGGGACTTTCAGCGGGCCTTGCACTCAGCGGAAAGACAGTATTCGCATCAGCTTTTGCGATGTTCGGCGCCGGAAGAGCATGGGAACAAATTCGCAATACCATCGCATATGACAGCCTCAATGTAAAGATAGTGCTAACCCATGCCGGCATAACCGTCGGAAAGGATGGCGCATCACATCAGATAATCGAGGATATCGGCCTAATGCGCGCGATCCCAACTATGCGGGTGCAGATACCGGCAGATTCTGCCGCAACAAGGGCCATGGTACTTGCGGCAGCTGAAAGGCCCGGTCCCCATTACATGAGACTCACAAGAGAAAAGAGTCCTACCATATACTCTGATGGATTTGAACCCAAAGGCGACGACCCCATCGTGCTAAAAGACGGCTCTGATGTTACAATACTGTCTTGCGGATACATGCTCGGCAATGCGCTTGAGGCGGTCGACATATTGAAAGATCGCGGGATAGATGCGGGACTTGCAGACCTTCACACTGTAAAGCCGCTCCCCGAAGAGGCCATCCTAAAATTGGCTAAAAAGACGGGCGCCATAGTAACAGCAGAAGAGCACAGCATAATCGGAGGCATCGGATCTGCGGTATGCGAGCTGTTTTCTGAGAAGCTTCCGACACCCGTGTATAGGGTCGGCATAAGGGACCTCTTTGGGAAATCCGGAGACGTACCCTCCCTGATGGCAAGGTATGGTCTGACATCGTCTGACATAGCAGATGCTTGTGAGAAGGTCTATAAATTGCGCAAATAATGTCATTTTTGGCTCCTTAAACGTCACAACCCCTGCATAAGCTATTTATTTGATTCCGACAATAGATTAGTCACAAAGGTGCACAAGTGGCGGATATTCAAAGAGATAGGCTAACGATAACATTGCGAAACGATCTTCTAGCCGAGCTTGACGCTCAGGTGGATGGCATAAACATTAGGAACAGATCCCATGCGATCGAGATAATGCTATCAAAGGTCCTTGCGACAAGGCGTGTGAAAAAGGCATTGATACTCGCCGGAGGCAAGGGCACCAGGATGCGCCCTTTCACATACGAGATGCCAAAGCCCATGATACCTGTCAAGGGCAAACCGCTGATACAACACATCATCGAATTATGCAGAAAATATGATATACGTGAGATAATACTCTCTATCGGATATCTCGGGAATAAGATTCGCGAGCACTTTGGCGACGGAAGTCATCTTGGGGTCACCATCCGATATATCGAGGAAAAAGAGGAGCTAGGAACTGCGGGACCGCTCAATCTTGCAAGGGAGTATCTGGACTCCCCATTTGTCATGTTCAATGGCGATGTGCTCTCAAATATTGACCTTTCCGACATGGTAGGATTTCACAATGACCAAAAGGGAGTCGCATCCATTGCGCTGACCCAAGTGGAAGACACCTCAAGCTTCGGTGTCATAGAGCTTATGGGCAATAAGGTCGTCGGTTTTGTGGAAAAGCCAGACGGAGGACCGGGCTCAAAGCTCATAAACGCAGGGGTTTACATATTCGAACCAGAAATTCTGGATTACATACCCGCAGGCAGGTCCATGCTGGAAAAGGATGTCTTTCCAAAGCTATCTGCAGAAGGCAAGCTCTTTGGCTATCCGTTCACTGGACAATGGTTCGATACAGGCACCCCAGAGGCATATGAGATGGCCATCAAGAACTGGGAGGGAGTCTGATGAGCATCTTTCGCGCATACGATATCCGAGGCGTATACAGTGAGGACCTGACAGATGAGATAGCAGAATCTATTGGGCAGGCATTCGGGTCAACGCTTTCTGGAAAGGTCGCAGTCGGTTGCGATGTCAGATTGTCATCTCCTGCTCTTTCTGTCGCCCTCATAAAGGGTCTTGCATCAACCGGTCTTGATGTCATCGATGTGGGCACAGTGCCGACTCCGGTCCTTTATTTTGCCATCCACAAATTGGGGCTTGCAGGAGGTGTCATGGTGACAGGATCTCACAATCCGCCAGAATACAATGGATTCAAGATGTGCCGTGGGGGGACCATGACACTCTATGGAGACCAGATAACAGAGATAGGAAAAGCTATTGAAAAGGGGGATTTTAGAAAAGGTGAAGGCTCTGTTGAAAAACTCGACATAATCGACGACTACATAGATTTCATAGTTGAAAGGGTGCGGATAGGCGGTCGGCAAAAGATAGTGCTTGATTGCGCAAATGGCACAGCAGGCCTTGTCGCGCCCAAGCTTTTCAGAAAACTCGGAACCGAGGTCATCGAACTTTTTGCAGAGCCTGACGGCAATTTTCCAAACCATCCAGCTGACCCCACAGTCGATGTCAATCTAAAGGACGTCATCGGCAAGGTTGCAGAGACTGGCGCGGACGCGGGCTTCTCATTTGACGGAGATTCAGACCGTGTGGGATTCGTTGATGAGCTCGGAGGGATAATCCGGGGGGACCAGGCATTGGTGCTCTTTGCAAGAGAGGTGCTGCGCATACATCCGGGTGCCTCAATAATATACGAGGTCAAGTGCTCGATGGCATTGACCGAAGACATAACCGAACACGGTGGAAAGCCTGTGACGTATCGGACAGGACACAGCTTCATCAAAAAGAAGATAAAACAGGAGGATGCAAAGCTTGCTGGCGAGATGAGCGGTCACTTCTTTTTCGCAGATGACTACCCAGGCTATGACGATGGGATATATGCCGCAGTCAGGATGCTCAAGATAATCGATGAGAGCGGAAAAAAGCTCAGCGAGCTTTCCGCCACCATCCCCCATTATTTTTCCACTCCGGAGATCCGAGTTTCTGCGGCTGAAGATGTGAAGTTCGCTCTCGTTGACCGTGCCGCGAAAGCATTTGAGGGCAGAGACGGCTTCAAGGTGATAACAGTCGACGGGGTCAGGGTCGAAAACGAAAGGGGATGGGGGCTGATGCGCGCATCGAATACCGGACCGAAAATTATCATGCGCTTTGAGGGAAAGACCGCGCAAGACCTTGAGCGGATGAAGCAGCTGTTCCGCGAGGCGCTCTCTGACATGCCGGATATTGTGGCGCAGATATGAGCTAAGAGTTCTGAGCAATCGATAACCTAGTGCGGGGTCTGGCGGAACGTCCTGGGAGAATCCCAGGGGCAGGCAACCCCCCATGTTGGATGATGTCTTATCATCTTTTACACCCCGGCATGCCATGCGGGCTGAAAGCCCGCAGTCGCATGGGTGCGTATTGACGCGTCCCAGGCTTCGCCTGGTAGCGTCCGGATTGGGAACCAATCCTGGATTGAGCAACCAATCACCAGATATTGTGGCGCAGATATGAGCAAAAAGGACTTCAGTATCGGGGTTGTCTCAACCATAGATCTTCCTGTTGAACTATACTCGATACTTGAAACTCTAGGAGCTGAGGCTGTAGGCCTTTCAGATAAGCACGTCCAGGTCTTCAATGAAGTAGCCATTGAAATGTTCCTCACCAGGACTCACGGGGCCTTACCATCAAATAAGATGGTCCGGAAGCAGATGGCTTCACATCGAGTATTTTCTTGTTTGATCTGGTGACGAAGGTCATCGACGATATCCCGGATGATGAATGCAGGAACAAGAGTGTCTTGATTCGGGCGTTGCTGGAGAATTACTGTGCGAAGGCCCAGCCTGACTTGTGGGATCAACTCAGCAATCAAGAGCAGTATTTGGGGTAAATTAGGGGCAATTTTCCATTTTTAATGATGTTGTTCCTTTTAAAATATCCACATCTAATAGTTGGACAAGGGGTTTAGTGTATGAGTGACGATTGGGACGGCGAGATCACGTTTTCAAAAGAGGCTGCAGAAGACGTTATAGATCTACTAGGGAAGACAATAAAAAATGGAATTGTAGTTGAGAAAGACAATGATGAAGAAACAGTCCCATCATTTGATCAGCAAGAATTGACATTAGAAGAGTTTGGTGGTGTGCAACCTGGATCTGAGATTTTCCTCAGTAATAATCTGGTAAGTGTTCTCCGACTTGTCAAGAAGAGGTAGCTACTTTGCCTAGTTGGGAACAGATCAAGGGGCTTCTTGTGGATATTGGAATAGATGGTCCGTTACTTGATAGGATTACATTGGTCAAAGACAGCTTCAATATCAAAATCTCCCTACAATCAATATCTTTCCTAAAATTGAGAACAAAACGACAACTGTAGAGGTTATTGCCCCTACTAAAGTTGATGAGACTATAGAGGTTATTGCCCCTACTAAAATTGATGAGGATAAGAAGGAAATCACAATCCACTCTGAACTTTTAACAGCTGAACAAAGGGAGATATTTTCTTCGATTATACATCAGCAAATTGATAAAGGCAAGAGTATCCTCGAGCCTGGTTTTAAGAAACTGAGAGAAGAGGTTTTAGAATATGAAAACTCATCAGATCAAGGTAAAAGCCTTTTAACGTTCTATAAAAAAGAGATATCTTCACAAGACCTAGAGGCATTAGAGGCTTCTTTATATCTACGGAAAAAATCCGAGGATGGGCAGGACATCAGTAAATTAAAGGGAGATATCGGAGTGCGTTTTGGAGCTCGTGGGAGACAAATCTGTAACTTATGCACAGCTGGTTATTTTGATGATTTCTTACCAGATGTCTACAACGAAGATAAAACGGCCTTCACGGATATATATGAAGCATTGGTGAATGGAGTATATACTGAATTTGTGAATCAACACATGACTAAAGAGATCCTAAGTCAAAAACTGATGGCTAAGCTCGAAAGGTGCGAAAGATATGGCGTGCCATTTTTTAGAGTTCATGGCCTCGGCAAGGCCAATACCAAACTTATCGAGGAAGTGATATCCGAGCAAAAAAATGTTAACGACTTCTTTGAAAAGAATATTTACAAATCTGGTAATGGAAATCTCACAGTGGTTGAATTAATACTGAGGGACACCCCGCCTAAAAGTTCAACTTAGTGACACATTCTTCACGTTTCCTGGTTAGCCTGGAACTGGGGTGCTCGTCCACATTTTAATGAGTGCACGGGCATGCCATGGGGTCCAAAGGACCCCAGTCGCACGGGTGCGCGTTAACCGAGCAACCGGTTACCATCAGCACTCATAAGCTTCATCACAGATCAGCTATCGTGTTTCATCACCTGGCAGAGGAAATTAGATGAACGAGAAAAAATACGCAATCTTTTCTTTATACCCTCACAATAATTAACATGCCAAAGGAGGTCGAAGATTTCACTCTGCTTGATGGGGAGAAAGTCCTTGAGGAGATACAGCCGCATCCATTGGCATTCTATGACCTTTATGCGGTATGGACCTGGGTAATAATCCTCTCGATCGCCTTCATCTACAATGGGCAGGAATGGGGTGAGCAATTCGGCAATCCTCTTGCGCCGGTCACCGATCTTTTCGGCGGCATAACCGAGGTCGCAGATTCAGCAAGCGAGGCTGTTGCGGGTCGAGACATGCCGGGGCCCTTATCCAAGCTCTCTGGCATAACAGATTCAATAGGCGATGCAACACAATCTGCAAAAGATGCATCGAAGAACATCGACAAGTACATCCAGGTCGGTCTCTGGTTTTCCGCGCTTTGTGTCACAGCGGCAGTGGTCATGTTCTTCAGGATGTCCATCAAATGGGCCATAACACTTGTCGGGATCGGCATCTTAAGCCTTGTATTGACTAGAAAACTTGAGCTGCCTCCAGAGGCCGCATATCAACTTGCGATAATCATCTCCCTTCTGGGCATGGTCTTCATAGAGATCTACAGAAGGAGCCACAGGTTCATAATCACAGACCGGCGCATAGTGACAGAGGTCAGGTTCTGGGGCCACAAGCTCAATGAGCTGAGCTATGACAAGATAAACAATATAATACTCGACCAGGACATGGTCGGCTCATTATTTGGATTTGGCACCATCATCCCAGTGACTGCAAGCGGCCTTGGGATGGGCACGGATTATTCAGCGGTCCATGTC
>SDBU01005048.1_pt1 | contig 15930 bp, 14 predicted proteins | sample 2277071 | NCBI WGS metagenome assembly SDBU01 (sample SAMN10397929, study PRJNA504765) | marine sediment metagenome | isolation source: marine sediment core GS08_GC12, 126 cmbsf | place: Arctic Ocean: Gakkel Ridge, Loki's castle | collected 2008
ATAATACAGATATATATGCGTAATACATATCTGTAACCACTGGATTCCAGCCTTCGCTGGAATGACAAACGACTTACCCGTTACCGGTAACCGACAAAGGTGAGCATTCTAAAGCTAATGTGACAAAGTCAAGTTACTATTATTGATAAATCTTCCTCCCGATATAGCAAATGGGGAGTTTCGTAGAGGCGCAGATGGCAGGCAGGATTTCAGAAAGCATAATAGAGGATGTTAAGAGCCGCACTGATATTGTGGAGGTTATATCGGAGTATATCCCGCTCAAACCTTCTGGCAAGTCGTTTATAGGGCTTTGTCCATTCCATGATGATAGCAACCCATCACTCAACGTCAACCCGGATATGCAGATATACAAGTGCTTCGTCTGCGGCGCGGGCGGCAACGTATACACGTTCCTGATGAAGCATGAAAAGATGGAATTCCTGGAGGCAGTAAGATTTTTAGCTGAAAAATGCAACGTTACAATCGCGGAAGCTACAAACGCTGATAGGGAGCTTGGCGTAGCCAGAGATGATCTGCTGAAGCTGAACCAATCCGCGGTGAATTATTTCCATAAAATTCTCACAAACAGCGCACCGGGCAAAGAGGCCTTGACATATCTCAAAGAGCGTGGTATTAAAGATAATATCATAGATAGCTTTAAGCTTGGGTTCTCTCTTCCCGGATGGGATGGCTTTCTAAAAGCCGCTGGGAAAGCGGGCTTTTCCACAGAAATAATGTTCAAGGGAGGATTCCTAAAACAGAGCCCGAAGAATCAGAACAATTACTACGACTCCTTCCGTGGTCGTGTCATGTTTCCTATATTTGACATTCGCGGGAGACCGATAGGTTTTGGCGGGAGAATTTTGGAGTCATCTGAGTCTGACGCTAAATACATAAACTCTCCAGAGACCCCGCTCTATAGCAAAAGCAGGTCTTTGTATAATCTGAATCTGGCGAAGGAAGCTATTGGCAAAATGGGGTTTGCTGTGCTTGCCGAAGGATACATGGACGTTATCGCCTGTTTTCAGGCAGGTGTCCAGAACGTAATTGCATCGCTAGGAACATCCCTTGCCGAGGGCCAGGTGAGACTCATTAAGCGATATGCAGATGAAGTGGTGATCGCTTATGATTCTGACAACGCCGGAGCCGCGGCCACGTCCCGCGGACTGGACCTACTGGTCAAAGAAGGCATCAAAGTTAGAATGATAAACCTGTCGTCGGGCAACGATCCAGACGACTTCATTCGCGAAAACGGCGCTGAAGCTTTCGAGGAATTGGTCTCCGAAGCTGTTGATCTGGTTGACTATAAGCTGAATAAAATACAGGAGCAGGTCGATATCAATAGCGTAGAGGGAAAGACACGAGCGGTGGAAGACCTGGTGATAACCCTCGCCAGCTTTAACACCCAGCTTGAGAAGCATGAATACGTGAAGAAATGCGCCGAAAGACTGAATATGGAAGAGGATTATATATGGCAGCAACTCGAAGAGAAAGGGGCAGGTAAAAGAGTAAGGCGTTCCACACAGCCGACTATTAAATCTCCCAGGAAGAAAGGAGGAGCGCGCGAAGCTATTGAACAGCGTCTGCTTGAGTGCTTAATACAGCACCCAGAGTTCATCGCACAGGCTCGCTCACAGTTGACCAGGGAAGATTTCTCCAATCCGGGACACGCTGAATTGGCGGAAGTGCTCTGGACAAGTAATGGATCAGGGGAAGAGGGTTTGGATCTGGGGACATTGATAAACAAATGTGTGAGTGACGAGTCGCAGAAGATTATTTCGGGCTTGCTACTCCAGAAGGACTCGCCGCCTGATTGTGAAGCTGTTTTCATCGGGTGTATGAAGAAGATGCGGGAATTTCGTGGGCGTGAATTCCAACGCTCCATTGTAGAGGAAGGTGCAGAGGACAACCTGACTCTGGCCAGGCGATTGATGGAATTACGCCAACAAGCGAAGTTCACCACCTGACAATCTCAAATCCAAATGTGAGCTTAGATGGGTTTCATAGGAGAAGTAAACTGTAATGAGACAACGGGGTAGAATTGACGCAGAACTCATCAGTATTAGTAGAGAAAAGGGCTATCTTACCTATAGTGACATCAATGATGCCTTGCCCAGCGAAGTGGTCTCGACAGGAGAGATCGACGATATTCTGGGCGCTCTGGAGGAACTGGATATACAGATCTTGGATGCTTCCGAAGAGGAAGAAATTGACGCTATGGATATGGCAGGGGAGTTGTCGGACCTGGAAAAGTATGCGGGATCTGAACTGGATCTCAGTCCGGGCAAGGTCCCCAAAATTGATGATCCTGTGAAGCTGTATTTACGAGAGATGGGACGAGTGTCTCTACTCAGCAAGAAAGAGGAGATTCATCTATCTAAGAAAATTGAGGAAGGCCAACGAATTATTGAGGAAGCTGTCTTCGGGGCGCCAATAGCGATTTCGGAAGTGAAGAAGCTCTGTAACAAAGCTATTACCCGAAAAGTCAGGTGTCAAAGTATCATTGAGATGCCATTCCACAGAACATCGGCTGCGAAGTGGGAATCAAAAGTCATGGAATCTGTGAACAACGCTCTGGCATCCCTCAACGAATTGGAAAGTGAAATAGCTGTTAAAGAGAGGATCTTGCGGCAGAATGGATCGTCGCCAGGTACAGCGGCGGATCTTATGGAACAGATCAATGCCGGCAAAAGACAAATGATTCAGGTGCTTAAAGAACTGAAGATCTGCCGTGAAGAAACGGATAGGATCGTAACCAGGATTAAGCTTGCTGCCAAGAGAATACGGGAATCCCAGGCAATAATAGATGAAGTGGAGGAAAAAGCCGGCCTATCAGCGGAAAAGATAACCAAAATGGTTCAGAAAGTGACTCATGGAAATCAGCCACTTCCGTCTGAATCAAAGTGGGAAAAGCTACAGGAATATAACACGCCGGTGGTAAGATCACGAAGGATTATCAAGCAGCTAGAGCGAGAGGTGGGGCTATCCTGTGAGAAGATTGAGGATATCGTGGACAGGATCGAATCAGGTGAGGAATGCGCCTATGAAGCCAAGATGAAAATCGTGGAGGCAAATCTACGTCTCGTAGTGAGTATTGCCAAGAAATATACAAATAGAAGCCCTGGACTTATGTTCCTGGATTTGATTCAGGAAGGCAACATCGGCCTTATGAAGGCTGTTGACAAATTTGAGTATCGCAGAGGGTATAGATTCAGCACCTACGCCACCTGGTGGATCCGTCAAGCTATAACGCGTGCAATTGCCGATCAGGCCAGGACTATCAGGATTCCTGTGCACATGATTGAAACTATAAACAAACTGAGCCGAGCGTCCAAGGCCCTCGTTCAGGAAACAGGAAGAGAACCTACCCCTCAGGAACTTGCCAAAGAGATGGAGCTACCTGTAGGTAAGGTACGACAGGTGCTCAGGATCGCTCAAGAACCCCTCTCATTAGAAACCACCATAGGAGATAGGGATAATACCCACCTGTCCGATTTTATCGAGGACAAAGAAGCGCTATCTCCGGCAAGCGAGGCAATTTTCAGTATGCTGGGCAGGCAAATAGAAGACGTCCTCTATACGCTATCAAGCCGGGAAAAAGAAGTGATAAGACTGCGGTTTGGCCTGGGCGATGGTTACCAGCGTACTCTTGAGGAAGTTGGCCGCGTTTTCAATGTCACCCGGGAGCGCGTTCGCCAGATCGAAGCTAAAGCCCTCAAGAAACTTCGCCACCCCGTCCGAAGCAGAAAACTAAGGGGATTCCTGAGCTATTAATACTCAGGGTATAAACTGGAGTAGCAGGCTTCAGCCTGCGCCAAAAATATAACGCCAGCGCAGAATTAGAGACGCAGGCTTAAGCCTGCGTCTCCAGTTGGCAAAGTAGTACTAAAAAAGCCTTGCGTCGTTTTGTTTCCTTCCTAAAACACGACCTCCATATTACCAACTATTTCCCCGCGCCGGTTCTTCACCACAGACGGACGAAGCTGTTGATATGCGTCCAGTTCTGCTATATCTGCCAGTTCTAGCCTTCTTATAACCTCTGTGAACGCGAACGCGCACGGCGTTGAGTTGCCATCATCGATCTTTGCAGCGATTCCTCGATTCTTGTTAAGGATACCGCCACAGTAAACAGCCAGCGCGCCGGACTTTGCCACTATCTGCTTTGGCCACGTCTTCCCATTTCTTATTTCGCCTGTCATCTCCGGATGCGCCTGCATAGCCTCTACGATCCTGGTAGCCGCCTCTTTCCTGTTGGGCATCAGGTCATCCGGGTTCGCCAGACGGGCATATCCCATCGCTATCTTACTCAACGGAATATAGAAAGTGGGCACGCCGCATCCATCTATCCCGTATTCCACCTCTTCTAAGTCGCATATTTCGCCCATAACTTTCCGAATCATCACCTGAACGGGATGATCAGGCTCTATGTAGTTATCTACTGGAAAATCATGGAATCGGCACAGCGTCAAGATTCCAGAGTGCTTGCCAGAGCAGTTATCCCTTATGGCATCTTTGTCAGCGCATTGCAGCACTTCTTCCGACAGGCCCAGCTTACCCAGAATGCTTCTCACAGTTTCTACGTGTATATCCTGCCCGGCGTGCGAAGCGCACATGATAGCAAGTTCCTTCTTGCTAATGTTGAATTTCTCCAGAGCGCCGCTTTCGGCTGTTGTTATCGCCTGCAATGGCTTCGCTGCGGAGCGGAGAAATGCTGGTCTTTCAGGGTCACCTATTGAATAGATAAGCTCTCCATCCGTATCCGCCACTGCGATTGATCCATAATGGATCAAATCCACGTATCCGCTTCTTACCACATGAACCAATTCCGCTGATCTACTCATGTTTTCCTCCAGATCTAACATCACTTTGTCATCTACAGTCTATGGTCTACAATTCCTATCACTCGTATCTTAACGCTTCCACTGGCTGAAGTTTGGCGGCCTTCCATGCTGGGCCCAGGCCAAAGCTCACTCCGATGAGGCTTGGGACTCCAACCGCCCATACAATGGACCCGGTGGATATTGTGGCGGGCCAATCGGCTCCCTTGATAAGAGCTGTTATAATCTTAGCCAGCCCTGCGCCCAATCCGAATCCAGCCAGTATCCCTACAACGCTACCCGCGAGACACAGGATCACCGCTTCCACGAGGAACTGAAACAAAATATCCCGCTTTTTTGCGCCCAGGGCTTTCCGCAGGCCGATCTCAGCTTTCCGTTCAGTCACCGATACCAGCATAATATTCATGATCCCGACTCCGCCCACCACCAGGGCTATAAAAGCTGTCCCGCCAAGCATGACCTTAATGATAAGGATGATCTTGTTTATCTCATTCAGAAACTGCTTCACCGAGTGGATCTCGAAGAATTCATCATTATTATGCCGTCGTTTCAATATAGTTCTGGCTTCCAGCACCGCTCGATCCGCCACCTCATAGCTGTTTGCTTTGCACCAGAAAATATCCACGTAATCATTCCCACGGAAACGCCGCTGGGCTGTGGTAAGGGGCACAATTATCTCCCTGTCTCTATCCAGCTCAAACGCGCTCCCTTTCTCTTCCATGACCCCCACAACCGTAAACCTCTCGCTTCCGAGTTTGATCTCCTGCCCTATGGGATTGATCTTGTTGAACATCTCCTCCCACACTTTAGACCCTATGACGCATATTTTCTTCCATGTGCTCATATCATTGGTGGAGATGAATCGACCAAAATCCAGATTCCAGTTCTGACTTTCGGTGAAACTTGGGACAGTGGCTTCCAGCAAATAGCCCTGGCTTTCTTTGCCTACACTTGCCTGTGTTCCGGTCATGACCTCCGGCGTCACTTCGTGGACTGATGGACACATAGCCTCGATAGCCCGGGCATCCTCAAGCTTGAGAAACTCGCGGCTGGGGTTTCTCATCCATCTGCCGTCCTTCTTTATCCAACTGGGTCGCTGTACCACGAACAGCGTCCGCCCGCCGACTTTCTCGATCTCCCCCATTATGAGAGTCCGCGCGCCTTCGCCGATGGCTATAGTACCCACCACAGCGGCGACACCTATAACGATACCCAGCATGGTCAGAAATGAGCGGAGTTTATTAGTAGATACAGCTGTAAGCCCCACGAAAACATTTTCGGCAAGTTTCATTTTGGTCGGTTTTTAGGTCTATAGGTCAATGGGTCAATAAGTCAATAGGTCACTCTTTTAGGGACTTTCGTATGGCTTTCATTAGCCCAATGAGTGCAGCAAAAGTTTGGTTTACTTGACCGGTAAGCCGGTTCCAATCCACTTCATCGAGATATTCCAGGCGATGTGCAAGATGCAGGAAATATTCTGTCTCTGCTAGTGAGCCTTGAGCAATTGATAGAAATCTCAGATAATCAGCATTTGACTCACGCCCAGAGCCTTCTGCGATATTCGCAGGTACGGAGTATGCAGCGCGACGCAGCTGGGAAGTGATGCCATACATCTCTGTGGAAGGGAACTTCTGAGTCACCCGATATATCTGAACCGTCAACTCATCCGCATGTTGCCATACACCCAGATTCCTATAGTTCCGCATAGCGCATCTCCCCCTATCGACCCATAGACCTATCGACCCATAGACCTATCGACCCATAGACCTATCGACCCATAGACCCATAGACCCATAGACCCATAGACCTATCGACCCATCGACCTATCGACCCACTCTCTCATCTTGTTCTATAATTCCATCTCTCAAATGTATGATCCTGTTGGCGTGCTCTGCGATATATCTCTCATGGGTGACCATAATAATGGTGTTGCCTTCCGCATTAAGCCTGTCGAATATATCCATGATTTCCGCGCCGGATTTCGTGTCCAGGTTACCAGTAGGCTCGTCGGCGAACATCATGGATGGTTCATTTACCAGCGCCCTGGCTATGGCCACTCTCTGGATCTGTCCACCTGAAAGCTCATTGGATTTGTGATGAATTCTGTCCGACAGTCCCACCGCATCCAGAGCCGCCTGGGCACGACGGTGCCGATCTCGCCTGCCAACGCCGGCGTAGATCAACGGAAGTTCCACATTATGCAGGGCTGTGGTCCTGGGGAGGAGATTGAACGACTGAAAGACAAACCCTATCTTCTTATTTCTTATGACCGCCAGTTGATTGTCCGACATATTGCCAATTTCGTCGCCCTCCAGGCGATAGATGCCATCGGTGGGCTTTGCGAGACAGCCCAGTATGTCCATGAGCGTAGATTTGCCGGATCCCGAAGGCCCCATTATGGATACAAATTCCTGTTTTTCTATGGAGAAAGACATGCCTCTAAGAGCATGAACCTCCACGCTGCCCATCGTATACACTTTGGTCAGATTTTCCACTTCAATAAGCATTAGTTTTCCTTCTTTTTATCGTCTTCTTCGCCCACTGGAACAACTCTAACCCTGTCGCCTTCCTTCAGGTTTTTGAGTATTTCAATATTGTTCTGTGTGCGCTCTCCCACTTCTATCATCTTATCTTCTTCGTTTCTTTCCTTCTTATCTTTACTCTTTTTATTTATGGTTTCCGCTGTTTCCGCCTTGATCAGTTTGACAAAGTATTCCGTTTCGCTGTCGATTCGTGCCTCGATATTGGGGATCCTCTCGTCATCAGATATTATCAGGTCTGCCGTGCGGCTTGTCTCTGGCTGCAATTCCTTCGGCGATCCCTTCATGATGATAGTTATTTCAGATGTAGAGAAACCTGGTCTCGCCGGCGCAATCTCCGTCACTTTACCGTCAAATTCCTTGTCAGGGTAGCTGCTGAGGACTACCTTGACATCCTGCCCTTTCAGCTTGCTCGCTCTTTCCTTCTTTATATCCGTCCTTATTTTTATCGTATCTCTCGGATCAACCGCTTCCAGTGGCAGTTGAAGCACGTTATCCCGCGCGTCAACGATTATATCAACGTCGGCGGTCATCCCTGGAAGCAAAGGCTTGTCTGATTTTGTCCTTGTAACTCTCACCACTACCTCAAACTTGATGATATTGTCCATAGATTGGCCGCTGGGAGAAATCTCATCAACTCTTCCCTCAAAGACCTCGCCCTGATATGCGTTGATCTCGATCTCTGCCTCCTGACCCACTTTTACCTTGCCTATATCGTACTCAAAAACGTAAGTCTTGACCACCATCCTGGACAGGTCAGCGATGATCATCACCGGCGGCCCCTGAGACCATGCAGACCGCCCGGAAGTGATTATCTCACCCTCCTCGATCTTGCACTGTACAACTCTACCACTCATAGGCGCTGTGACGGTTGTCCAGTCAACTCGCTCTTTTGCCTTATTGAGCACGCTCTTGGCACGCAGTAGACCTGCATTTGCGCTGGCCTTTGCCAGTTCAGTGATCTGCTGCTCGCCTCCCTCGCTCTTTTTCAATATGTCAAGCCGTTCCTCCGCCTGCTGAATCCGTATCTGTGCCAGGCTTATCTGTTTATCTATGCTCTTCTTCAAATTCTCCAGATCTACTTTCTCAGTTTCGAGTTCCGCCTTCCTGTTTTCGATAACCTTTTCATAGCTGCGGTAACTCTCCTCCTGGGATTCCACGCTCTTCCCTGTCGATTCATACTGGGACTGAGCCGATGTGTACGCCACTTGAGCGGCATCTAATTCCCGTTGAGATGCAAACTTCTTCTCGCACAACTCCGTCTTGCGATCCAGTTCTGACTTTGCGTTATCCAGTGTTGCCTTTGCTGAATTCCTGGTGGATTTTGCCTGCTCCAGAGCTAGTTGAATTCTCTTCAGAGAGATATCATCTTGTTCAAGCAAGCTTTTCGTGGAGACAATAGCCAGTTCAGCCCGAGACAGTTGCTGCGCGGTGCGAGCTATTGTACCTTCCAGATCTGCCTGCGCCGATTCCAGAGCGCTATCCGCCAGTTGTATATTGCTCGTCCGCCTGTCAGAACTCAGCGTGATGTTCTCCTCAGCCCGGTCCATTTCGGCTTTTGCAGCTTCATAGTTAGCAGATGCCTGGTTGTACTCTTCTCTGATCTGCTGCTCGTCTATTTTCAGGAGCTTCTGCCCTTTCACCACGTCATCTCCCTCGTCCACGTAGAGCGTCTCTATCTCTCCTTCCACGTTAGACCTGACATCAACTTTGGTAAGCGGTTCCAGGTTGCCTGTTTCATGTAGTTTCACCACAAATGGGCCGCGCCTGACCACCTCGATCCTGTCGGGTTTCTCATCCGATTTACCACGTCGCATACCGATGACGGCAAATGCTACTGCAAGGAGTACGGCGATGGAGATAATGGTGACTATAAGCTTCTTTTTCTTCTTCCTCATTCCAGAACTCCCATAGCCCTATCCAGCGCTCGCCTCGCCACCTTGTAACCATAGAACGCTCTGATTTGATTCGTTAGCGATTGGGCATATCGCGTCTGAGCATCCAGAAGTTCCAGCAGGATGATCATCTGTTGCTCATACCTGCCCTGGGACACATCGAGACTCATTTTGGCATCCTCAACCTGTACGCTGGCGATCTCCAGCGATTTCTTTGCTCGCTCCAGGTTGAGACGGGATTGATGGACTTCCAGGGCAATATTTCGCTCTAATTCTGCCATGTTTTCTTTCGTTCTCATCAGAGCTATATCAACTCTATCAACAGTTCGACGAGTTCGTCCACCGTCAAATATGGGATATGTTACTCTGGCTGATGCATTCCAGCTTCTATGGTTCTTGAGGGCGTCCCTCTCCCGCAGGTAATCGCTTAGTGCCAGATCATAGCCAGCGTCGGCTGTTATTCTCGGCCACGTATCTAGCTTCGCCAGCGTAACAGCCCATTCCAATACATCCAGATTAGCCTTGATCTCCGCTAGTTCAGACCTGTTGGCGAAGGCATGGGATATGGCATCCTCTATATTTATGTCTTCTGTCTCAATGACTCCTTTTTGTATGTAACGCTCGTAGTCCGGCGCATCTGCCACTTTGAGCGGCGTGATCGGTGACATGGCCATGAGAACAGCCAGGTCTGCCTTTGCCAGTTCCAGATTGTTCTGATCGTTGATTATTGACAGTTCATCGGTTGCCTGCTGAACTCTGGCAGTGGCTATATCCGCTTCTATAGAAATACCAGCCTCCACAAACGCCTCGATCTTCTTAACATTTTGTTTGGATAGATCCAACAGTTGCTCATCCACATCGATCAATTTCTCAGATTCCAGAATGTCATAGTACGCTCTTATTATGCTGTTTATCAGATTCTGACCAGTCGTGCCATAACGGCCGTATTCAGCTTCTCTTCTTGATTTGGCTTGCGCCAGCGCCCCTTCCCGCTGACCATGATTCCAGATGATGTACCTGGCCGAGACAGACGCGTCATAGTTCCCCCTATCCCAACCGAAATCAACTTCATCGGAGAACTGATAGCCACCGTTGGTGGTAATCTGTGGAAGATAACTGCTCCGCGCATCCTTCACGTTTATATCTTCCTGCATCAGATTGAGTTGCGCTATCTTTATATCAGATGCTCTTTTCTGCGCTATCTCTATGCACTGCTCCAGTGTCAGCGGCTGGGAAAGATCAACTTCCGCTTCGGTGCCTGCCGGCGCATTTTCAGATTGTGCGGCGCTTTCTGTTTTATTCTCAGATGATTCTTCCGGTGGCTTACCAAAAGAAATCGGAAGAGCGAAGATCGAGGTGCTGAACATTATCAGAACAAGAACAGTAACGCATAGGATGGTCTTTCTCATCCCAGACCTCCTTTGAATTCTTGAGATTGAATTTGGACAAAACATTATAGCTTTTAAGACGAAAATCACACACCAAAGTTTACTCATACTATGTGGGCGATAATCGAAAACCTCTGAATCGAGTCTGTGGGGTCTTGATTTCAGATACGCGATCCTGAGCTTAACCAGATTATACCAAGCAACGATTCCCCTGTCAAGATGCTTCACTTTTTTGATGGGGAGCTCAGTGGTTTGATCGCTTAATAGGGTATGCTGGTGATTTGTAGGGGAGCACCCGCGTGTGCTCCCGATATTAGTGACTCTGGTCACCCGGCGGACACATGGGTCCGCCCCTACAACGGCTCCTTACCCTCAACTAATTTCTACCTTGTAGCAAAGTGCGGTTGTAGCGTTAGGAACCAAAATCGAGTATCAAGTATCGAGTATCGAGTATCGAGTATCAAGTATCGAGTATCAAGTATCGAGTATCAAGTATCGAGTATCGAGTATGTCGCATCCAGCACATCGTCTACTGGTAGCGATTTTATACACTCGAATTCTTTCGGACATCTATGGATACTGCACGGCCAGCAATCCATATCCCTTCGCACAATCACAGCTTTTTCGTTACGTGGTCGCCATCTGACGTAATCCGTGGGGCCAAATAAAGCCACTGTCGGAACTTTCAGAGCAGCGGCGATGTGCATGGGCCCCGAATCATTGCAGATGAACAGGGAACATCGCTCAATTAACACTGCGGACTTTCTCAGGCTAATACCGGTGGCAGAGATGGGCGAATGTGTCATTGTCCCCCGGATTTTGTCTACAAGGTCATCCTCGCCGGGCCCGCTGAAGAGCATGATTCTCGTACCGGGCTTCTGCGCCAACTGGTCTGCGACGTACGCGAAATTCTCGGCAGGCCAGAGCTTATCGAAGGAACTGCCACCGGGGTGTATCCCCACAAGCAAACTTGCCGGGTCAGCGTTCTTACTGCGAATGAAATCCTGTGCCCATGCTCGTTCGTCCGTCGATAGACACAGAGCAAGTTCAGCATTCCCATGTTCCGCGCCTGCGAGATGCGTCACATCTATGTTTCTGTCAACCTCATGTTTCGTGCCTTTCGGGTCGCGTGATCTGACCCCATCGGTTAATGTGGAACGGAACCCTTTTCGCCCGGATTTACGCCCAATTCTATATCGCGCCCCGGAGACATACGACGTGAAGTTACACCAGGAAGAGTTCATTAATACTATTGTCATATCATAGGATTCTGCTCGTAATCTCCTGAGGAAACGCAATTTGGCTGCCAAACTGCTGTGCAGACCATCCGGATCGTAAATTATAACCTCGTCAATATGTGGATTCAGGGACAAAATCTCAGCACCCGGCGGCCGCAATACTACTGATAAATGCGCGTCCCGATACGTGCCGCGGAGAGCCGAGATAGCTGGCGTGGCGTTGAGTGCATCACCAATGCCGTCGGGGCGGAGTACCAATATTTTGTTTATATCTTGTATCATGGCTCATCTGCGTGGATGATTTTCATATCTCCGTCGCGACATCTGTTTCCCGCGTAATAACGCATGGATATAGAGGGTATGAGTGCGGTGTCTGTATCGTCCTTCTTGTAGACCGCTTTTGCCAGCAGGTCTATAGTTAGGCTATTTCTACGTACCTGTAATAAATGTAACACTTTTGGACTGAGTATGTCAAGCCAGATCACCAAGCATTAGAGATTCTCAAGTCAGAAATCTGACAGTGCCAGAATATGAATCATTTGATTCATAATGTTCAGCAGGCAGACTATCCCTCTATGAAGCAATCAGTTTCAGTATTGAGTATTTCCAGAACTACGCCACTTCCAATAGAGAAAACTAGCCATGAAATCTTCCTTAATCCGCTTCATGGTTGGATGATACAGCCTGTATGACTTCAGATGTCTGAAAACGTATGCGTAGAAAAGGTTGTGAGCCATCACTTCGATAAACTCAGTACAAGAAACAGAATCAGCAATAACGCGTAGGTGGCGTTTGGATGGTGGTGGAAATTGTGTTCCATGTGCCAGTTGTCCTTTAGGTCTTTGATAGCATTGTTCTCTACTCCCCATTTGGCTCTGTATTCCCCGCAGTCGGCGAATACGCTGGCGCTATATATGAATCATTCCTGTCATATTTGCTCTATAGGCTTCGCGAATTTCCCCTTATTTCCAATCAATACCTCAGATAACGTATTTACTGCATTCTGGACTGTGGCGTTGAGAACTTCTGTATCGTGACAGGATGAAATAAACCTTGACGGGTACAAAGGTATTTGCTATTATTTCGCATTCGAAAGGGGACAAAAATGGATCAGGAAATCTCTATTCCCACGCCCGAGAGTATGGAATTTTCGCACGAGCCTGCTGGCATAGGTTCGCGCTTCGCGGCCAGTATGATAGATATTGTTTTGCAGTCAGCGATGATGCTGGGGCTGGTTTTCGCCGCTGGTTTTTGGTCATCTCCGTTAAGCTCCATAACCAATGCCTCAACTGCGTGGGCAGCGGCGCTGGTGATATTGCTGGTCTTTCTGTTATTCTGGGGATACCATATTTTCTTCGAAATGCTGTGGAATGGGCAAACACCCGGTAAGCGTACAGTAGGCATCAGAATTCTCAAAGATGGTGGCTATCCCATAGGCTTTCTGGACTCTGTGGTAAGAAACCTGCTCCGTCCTGTGGACTTCCTGCCCTTCTCATACGGCGTGGGGGTTGTAGTTATGCTGTGCAACAGTCGATTCAAGAGAGTCGGAGATTTCGCCGCCGGGACTATCGTGGTAAAGGAACGGCGAATCAAAATGCCACATTCTCTAGGGCCTGGGCCTGTGGAGGCACGTGAGGATATAATGATCGCTGGCCAGCGGTTGATCAACGTACATGAACTCTCGGCGGCAGAGATCGATGTTGTAAGACAGTTTATAGTAAGGCGGCATGATCTCCGGAAAAGCGCCCGTTTATCCCTCGCGAGGAAGATCGCCAGGCCGTTAGCTACAAAGCTGGGACTGCGACCTGGAGTGGTACTTGGCAGAGAGGAGGAATTCCTTGAGAAGCTTGCCAGAGCCTATGGCAAGCAAGCTGCTCACTGATTATTCGAGAATATGAAACCTGAAAATCGCACTGGATTTGTGTATCATCCTGATTATCTAAAACATGACCCTGGAGACCAGCACCCTGAAAGGCCTGAACGCTTAACAGCCCTCATCAAAGCCGTCAAAGATTCCGTTTTCTGGGAAAAGCTGGTGCATCTGAACCCCACATCCGCAACGGCGGAACGAGTGGAGTATGTGCATAAAGCTGAATATATAGAATCCCTGCGGGAGTATTGCGCTCGCGGCGGCGGCTTGATGGGTCTCGATACAGGCGTCTCAGCCGACTCCTTCGATGTGGCAATGTTGGCAGTGGGTGGGGCGATAAGAGCCGCCGACGCAGTGATGGATGGGGAAGTCCAGAATGCCTTCGCTGCGGTGCGGCCGCCGGGACATCACGCATTTCCTGAAACAGGCAAAGGATTCTGCCTTTTCAATAACGTAGCTATCGCCGCGAGATACCTCCAGAAAGAACGCGGTCTGGACAAGATCCTGATAGTGGATTGGGACATCCATCACGGCGATGGGACCAACTATTTCTTCTACGAAGATCCCTCCGTATTCTATTTTTCCATCCATGAGTATCCCTTCTATCCCGGAACCGGGCGAGCGTCCGAAGATGGCGCAGGGAAAGGTAAAGGATACACCCTGAACGTGCCTGTTCCCTATGGCTCTGGCATTGAGGAATATCTGGATGCCTTTCAACAGAAACTGAAACCAGTGGCGCTGAAGTTCAGACCAGACTTTGTGTTAATCTCGGCTGGATTCGACGCTCATAAAGATGATCCGCTTAGTGGGATACCTCTTACATCCAGCGCATACGGCCAGTTTACGGATATAATTCGGGAGATCGCAGATCAGACGTGCGAAGGCAAAATTGTGTCGTTGCTGGAAGGTGGATATAGCCTGAGCGCGCTATCAGAATCTGTTCTGGAGCACCTGGAGCATCTGAGCTAAATCCGCGACGGTCGGAAACTGAACTTCAGTAGCTAATCCCCAGCCTTAATACTGCCCCAGGTAGCAGTAAGGTTACTGGCGGATGAGACTGCAATATTGCCACCTATGGCGTCCTCAATCCCGTTTTCCATAATGGCTTCAATATCTTCCTCGCTCAATGCGGTGCTAAAGATGGCAACTTCATCTATGATTCCCTGGAAATAATCTCCTCTGTATGGTGTTCCGCCGATTGTTACACCTGCTGTGCTGTTTGGTGTGTCGGTAGGTAATGTTACGGCTCCTACCTCTTCACCATCCAGATAGATTTTTACGTCTTTCCCATCCAGAGTGAACGCTCCGTGATGCCAGGTATTTGCGTTAATTACTCCACCCAATAGTGGAGTATCTACCTCGAAATTGTTGCCTCCTGTTTCATACCCAAATCTCAACTGACCATTTCCCACTAATAATCCCCACTCCTTCTCACCGGCACTGAGGTATTTGACCACAATAGGATTCTGCGCACCGCTTGTTTTGCCGGGATTAAACCAGGCCATCACTGTCATCTTCTTCCCTGGACCTCCACTCATTTCCTCAGTGTCAGCTACGTTCACATAGTCGTCAACTCCGTCAAACTTCAAAGCTTTACCGACATTGCCATCATCCCATACAGGTTCGCCCACAAGCGTACCATCATTCTCTAGCCCGGAGGTATCTTTTGCTGTATCACCCTCTCCATCATCCAAAAGCCACGTTCCAACAACGGACGCCGGATCTATTTCGCCATAAACAGGAGCCATTAATACCAGACTTGACAGAAATATACCTATGCACAATGAAACCAGATTCTTCCTCATTTTCATATCCTTCATTCCTTTCACTAAACCTGTAATCATTGCCGAAGCTCATGTTATTTACCGATTGAACCACTAAGACTCGACTGCGGCGTTAATGCTCTATTACACTCTCCGCCGGACGATACTCCAAACCCTGTGTCCTGGCTGCCTCGGCGTGAGTTACGCGGCCGCCGGCGGTGCATAGTCCTCGCACTAGAGCGCTGTTTTCTTTTAGAGCTTGTTTCCATCCCTTATTAGCGATCTCCAGCGCGTATGGGAGTACCGCGCTGACGAGGGCTGGCGTGGCGGTTTTTGGGACAGCGCCGGGCATGTTTTGCACGCAGTAGTGGAGTATCCCATCCACCACGTATGTGGGA
>SDBU01005049.1_pt1 | contig 15928 bp, 13 predicted proteins | sample 2277071 | NCBI WGS metagenome assembly SDBU01 (sample SAMN10397929, study PRJNA504765) | marine sediment metagenome | isolation source: marine sediment core GS08_GC12, 126 cmbsf | place: Arctic Ocean: Gakkel Ridge, Loki's castle | collected 2008
TTGCCGGGATTCCGCCGTCTTTGGCACCAAGACCGCGGTGTGGCCCTGGCGCTTGGCCTCATGGCTCTTTTCACGGCGGCCTTTGCCGCTTCCTTTGATGTTCCCGACGCTTACGTCTTCTATCTGCCCGCCTACGGGCTTGTTGCCCTCTGCGCCGGACTCGGAACTGATGCCTTGACAAGCCATTGGTCGTGGCGTCGGTGGCTTCTGGTGGGGGGCACTCTCCTAGCCCTGCAGATCGGGCTTTACCGGGCCACGCCACTGGTTCTCACTCGGCTCGCACCGAACCTTATGGGTGCCCGCGACCTTCCAGGCCGGCCGGCGAACATCTTTTTCCTGTGGCCTTCCAAGCGGGGGTATACTGGCGCACGTTGGTATGCCGAGACTGTTCTTGATCTCTTGCCACCTGACGCAATCCTGATGGTCGACCACACACCCAATACGCCCATCCAATATTTGCGGGCCGTGGAAGGTCGTCGTCCAGATGTAGTCGTCGTGTACGCCGGTGCCGGTGCCGTCAGCGTCTTTCGGCAGAATGTCGGCCGGCGTCCTCTCTTTCTGGCTGATGACGACCCTCGCTACTATCCTATCGCCGAACTCACGGAGAGCTCCCGTCTGGACCCTGTGGGCCCTATCTTCGAGGTGCTACCTAACGAGGGGAACCAATGACCTGGGTGCCGGCGGTGATGTTGGGTTATATCGCCCGCCGGGCGACGGCATCGAGCATGCATCGTGAACTTGACATTGGCCTGTCATCGGGTAGACTTGGCCCTGCTGCCAGGCCTCCTGAGGAGAGCCGCGCATGAGCAAGAACCGCGTCCTGTCCTTCGAAGGCCTCGGGTGGCACGAGGACCATTTCTCTGACCAGAAGCTGCAGGCGGGCACCCTCCTCCTGGATGTGGCGCCCATGGCGCCCAAGCGAGTATGTGCCGCGGCCTCCAGCTTCTGACGTAGAGCACTCCAAGGGCGCTGCACGGCTTCGAGGTCTGACATCTTGTGTTTCCCTTCGACTTCTCGGCCTGTCACGCGAGTTGCGGGCCCTCAACAGAAGAGCAACTAGCCCGCATCCTAGTGGAGGCTTGACGTGCCGCACAGGGGACAGCTCTCACTCCGAAGGATTCTGCGGCCTCCGTCCTGTCCGCCTTTCAGAAAGACTTCCTTGTAGTTCCAGTCCCTCTTCCTGGACATCGAACCAAGGACGGTACGGCATCGGCTGCGCCATCGGAACGGTGCTGTTCCTCATCATCTTTGCCGTGACCTTGATCAACAAGGCCGCCATTCGCTCGACAGTGGAGTATCAGCAGCGACGTTGGGATCGGCATCGTTTTGGGCATCCTGGGCCTTCTGACCTTCGTCCCCGTGATCATGCTCTTTGAGCTTTCCTTCAAGAGCGAGCAACAGATGGCCGACTCGATGTGGCTGCCCACCTGGCCCCTGCGATTCCGAAACTGGGACCGGGCCATGCGCATCATGGGGCCTTATATGATCAACAGCTTCACCTTTACGGTGGGGACGGTCGTGGTCAGCATCGGTTGTGCCACAACCTCTCCCTACATGCTGGCACGCTACGACTTCCCGGGCAAAGAGTTCGCCTACATGGCGATCCTGGGGTTGATGATGATTCCCGGGATTCTCACCTTGCTGACCCGCTTCATCGTGGTGGTGAAGCTCAAGCTGAACAACACCAACTGGGGCATCTGGCTGCCCCTGGCCGCCGGGGCTCAAGGTTTTCAGATCATAGTGCTGCGCACATTTTTCGAATCGATACGCGAAGAGTTCTTTGAGGCGGGACGATTGGATGGCGCCAGCGAGTTCAGGATGCTGCGCTCTATCGCCTTGCCTCTGGCCAAGTCTATCCTCACCACCCTGGTCATCCTTCAGTGCAACGGGGTGTGGAACGCTTTCATATGGCCAATCATGGTGCTCTCCGATCCCCGCCGCTATCCGGCGATCCTCGGCATCCTTGCGCTCCGCGACATCTTTCTCGGCGCTCAGGACCCGGGGGCAGAGTACGCCGGCTACGCCCTCGCCGGATTGCCGGTACTCATTCTGTTCGCTTTCAGCAGCCGCGCCTTCATCCGTGGCTTGACCTCCGGGGCGATCAAGATGTAGAGTCCTGTCAGTCTACTATGCACGGAAGGACTCGCTACCCAAGAAGTGCGAACAGGCAGACTGCTACATACCGTTGGAGGCGGCACCATGACCACTCCTCGCCAGGTTATCGACAGCTTGTACCACGGCGAGAGAGCCGAGCGTGTGGGTCTGGTGGGCCACCCCTGGCCCGACACGCTCGTGGCCTGGGTGCAGCAAGGCTATCCCACCCACATGGTCTACAAAGAGGCAGGAGAGCAGCGTCGGCGCTACGACTGGGCCGACGGGATCATGGACAACATGTGCATGGACACCGAGGCTGCCGGCGAATACGAAGAGCCCGTCCCTCCGTGGCAGCATTTCGGGTTTGATGTCATCCAAGTTGGTCCTGGGTTTGACGCCTGGCCTCTGCGTGGCGGCCCCGGCGGAACCTTGGCGAGCGGCCAGCTGATAGAGGAAACGGACGAGTGGGTCATTCGTCGCAATGGCGCTGGTGCGACCATGAAGTGGTGGAAGCACAAGTTCGGCACGCCGGAACACATCGGCTTTCACATGGTGACCCGAGATATCTGGGAAAGAGACTATCGCCCACACTTGCTCGATCTGGACCCCGGCCGCGTCAGAGTTGAGGAAATGCGCAAGAATCTCGCCGCCGCCCGGGCGACAGACCTGTGGGTCAACATGGGCCACCTATTCATCTGGGAGGGAGCCCGCCAGAGCATGGGGGACATCTGCTTGTATGAGAGTCTGATCCTTGATCCGGGGTGGATCCACGATTACAATAGGGTCTACACAGATTTCTTCAAGAAGCACTGGGCCTACGTATTCGAACAGGTTGGCTTGCCAGACAGCATCTGGCTCTATGAGGACCTGGGATACAAGAACGGCTTGTTTGCCTCGCCAAAGACGCTGGAGAAGCTCATCTTTCCCTACTACAAGGAGATGGTCGATTTCCTCCACGATTATGGCCTGGTGGTCTGCCTCCACACGTGCGGAAGCACCGCTGAGGCGCTGCCCTTGATCGTTGAAGCGGGTTTTGATGTGGTGAATCCCATCGAGCGCAAGGCCCTCAACAACGATCCCTTCCTGTTTGCTGAAAAGTACGGCGACAGGCTGGCCTTCTGTGGCGGACTGGATGCCCGCGTATTCGAGAGCAATGACAAGGATATCATCCGTCGCGAGGTGACAGACTATGTCGAGGGCATGAAAGCTCGGGGGGCGCGACTGGTGTTCTCTGAGGACCACTCCATCTCACCCAACACAAGGTACGAAAGCTACCTCTACGCCCTCCAGGTGTGCCGTGAGCATATGTGGTACTAGAGAGCCTTCGTCTGAGGCGAAGGGAGGTGGGACCAAGCTCGTCTTTCGTGCGACAGTTTGCCCAGACCAACTTGCATAGCCATAGTCCGCGCAGTGGTGAGGCGCGAACAGCGCCGATTCTCTCGTGGGAGTTGATGAGGTAGGCCATGAAGCCGCTCGACGCCTTTCGCGAGCTCGACCCCTATCGGTGCTAGATCCCGGCTTGCCCTGGCAACGCGGTCCTCATCCGTCAGGGTGGCGAGCAAGTCAGATCGATGGGCGCGGCGCCCATCAGAGAGGGGCTCGAGTGGCTCCTTCGACGAGGAGAGGCTGAACCAGGGGGATGCAGGTACTGTGCGCGGCGAACGAGCATGGCATCGGGGCCCAACGGCAAACGCATCCCATGTTCTCACTGGAAGGATGCCAGTTTCCGGGCGCGGAGCGCAGTCCACCGGGAGATGGCAAGCAAACGGAAGTGCACTCAGACAAAGCACAGCATGAAAGAACAGGGGGTATTCCAGATGCTGAAGAAGCGCTTTATCGTGATCGGTTTTGACGGAGCGAACCCGGAGATGGTGGAGCGGTTCTTGCCGCATCTGCCCAACTTCAGGAGGCTGATCGCTGGTGGAAGCTGGGGACCGATGTTGTCAACGATCCCGTGTGACACGCCTACGAACTGGACGGCCTTGGCGACGGGCGCCACCGCAGCCACCAGCCGAATCACGGGCTTCGCCTCCTATGTTCCCGGTCAGTCCCTGAGGAAGGAAAAGAGGCCGAGCTCTCCCGCAGACTATGTGGAGCTGCGTGCGGCTGAGTTCATTTGGGAGGCGGCCGATAGGCAAGGGCGGAAGTCGATCATCATCAACTACCCCTTTGCCTGGCACTCCAAAGAGCTGAAGCATGGGATCACGGTGGGTGGCGACACCATCGCTGGCGGACGGACCATGATGCGCGGAAGCGGATGCCTTTGTACGTTCGACCGCATTGAGGAGGTCCGTAACGGGACGCCAATTGAACTGCACAAGGACGGTGAGGGCTACGTTGGCAGAGTCGATTTCGGACTTGAGAAGGAGCGGCTCTGGTCGGCCGGCGGAGAAGTGGAGACGGGTAGGGACATCCGAAGCGAGACAGAACGAGCAATCTATCTGCGTCGCCTCGCAGGCACAACGCCTGGCCTCCGCATCGAAGATGCCACGGGGCAGGAGGTGACCGTGCTCGTCCCGGGAGAGTGGAGCGAGTATAAGGGTGTGATGTTGGGCAACGAGATGGGCTGGGTTCGTTTCCTGCTCGTTCACATGAACGAGGACGGGTCCAGCCTCCAGGTGTGTCACTCTATGATCTCTCGTGCCGACGGCTGGACGAAGCCGGCCCACTACGCATCCCGACTCCTGACGAGATGCGGTCCCTTCCAGCCAGGTGAGGAGACAGGGAGCGCTGCAGGACGAGGGAACTGGGCTGACCCCTACACGTTCGAAGCGTATGCTGGCGCGTTGAGCAAGACGGGCCAGATATTCGTGGGCTACGCTCGCCAGTTGGCCCAGGACGAACCGGACTGGGATCATATCTACATACAACTCCATTCTAACGACGGGCTGAACCACTGGATGCTGGGCCACATCGACCCCACCTTCCCCCTGGCCACACCCGAATCGACCCGTCTTGCCGAAAGGATGTATCTGCGCAACTATGTAGAGACCGATCGCATTCTGGGAGAAGTGGCCAAACTTGCCGAACAGTATGGCGCGGCCGTGGTGGCCGTCTCCGACCACTCTGCCGTCCCAACCCACACCTGGGTAGATACTGCGAGGCCCTTCATGAACAAGGGATGGCTTCATTTCGAGCAGCAGGGAAACTGGGACCCGACTCGCAGCAAGATCAGAAAGATGATCAACCACTCTATTTATGTGAACCTTAGAGGACGGCAACCGGATGGAATCGTGGAGCCCGAGGAATACGAGTCGGTACGCGACGAGATCATCTCAACGCTGATGACGATGCGCGATCCGAGGACCGACGCCTGCCCCATCGCCATAGCGGCGCGACGAGAGGATATGGACGGGGTCGGCGGCAACGGGGAGAACTTTGGCGACGTCATCTACCTCATGAGACCCGGCTACACCAACCAGCCCGCCTCCGAGGCGAAGTTGCTGACACGGGAAACGCTTGGAGCCTTCGTTCGGGATCCAGATGAAGGACTGGAGACCGGCTACACCTACCATGAGCGAATCCAGGGCAATCATCACGATTACCTGCCGAATGCCTCTCATCCCGGGGTTTGCAGCAATCGGGCGATCCTGCTGCTGTACGGCCCCGGCATCCGCGCCGGTCATCGGATCCGGGGGGCCAGGACCATCGACGTGGCGCCCACGCTGGCGGCGCTGGTGGGGATCGAGCCGCCCGCACAGTCTGAAGGGCACGTTCTCTACGACACCTTCGACCCGGCCCACTAGAACGCAAGTGGCAGGGAGAGGCTCCATGAAGGCTCTGGGGCTGATCAAAGCCAAGCAATCGCTCAAGGTTCTGTTCGAGTTCGACGAGAGGGACCGGTAAGGGCATTGAGAGACTGAGGAAAGGAGCGTACCATCATGACCACGTTCAAGATCGGTCATAGCGGCATCACCTGGGGTTATGACGCATCAACTGCTGAGGCGGCCATCAAGGACATCGCCGAGCTGGGCTACAGTGCCTATGAGACGTTCGGGCGCATGCCAGAAGAGTACGAGCAGAAGCAGTCCGAGACGTTCGACGCCCTCCTGGCGCGTTACGAGCTCCCTCTCTGCGCCGTGTATTGCACTGTCGGCTTTCACAACCCGACCCACGCGACCGAGGTCGTGCCCGATGTGATGCGCTGGGCCAAGCGGGGACGCGAGCTGGGAGCCACGGCGCTGGTCTTGGCGGCTGGAAGCCGCCAGGGGAAGCCGTACACCCACGCAACTCAGTGGGAAGGCATGGGAGCCGTATTCACCCGGATCGCTCGCAGCGCGGCCGCCCTGGGCATGATCACCTCGATTCACCCCCACACGGGCACCCTCGTCGAGACGCGTGCCGAGATCGACGCTATTTTCGAGAATGTGGACACGAATCTGGTGGGCTTTGCCCCCGACACGGGCCAGATCATGAAGGGTGGGGCCGATGTCGTCGCCACGCTGCGCGCGTACAAACATCTCATCCGCCACGTGCATCTCAAGGACTATGGCGGAGGCAGGGAGACCGGGTATGTCGGCTACGAGGCCCTGGGGAAGGGCGTGGTGGACATCCCAGCGATCTTTGAGATCCTCGACGAGGTCAACTTTGCCGGTTGGATCTCAGTGGAGCTGGACGGCACGCCACAAGCGCCACGACCTCCGCGCGAGGCTGCGGCGATCAGCAAGCGCTATCTCGAACAGCTTTTGGGCGATCGGACCGGCTGGACCTCTTGAGAACCGACCGTTCAGACCCAACTGAGGGAAGTCGGGCGGTGATGCAGAGAGCAGACAAGGAGAGGCCAGAATGCCAAAGGACGTGAAGGTATTGCTGTTGGTGGGTGGGGCATGGTATCACGACCAGCCCGAGCATCGTGAGATACTATCCGAGATGATGAGTTCCCAGTTTGACCTGACCATGTTCGATAGTCCGGACGTATTGACCAGGGAAAACCTGGCTGACTACGACGTGATCGTCAGCTATACGAGCTGGTGGGAGCCGACAGACGAACAGAACCGGGCACTACTGGATGCCGTGGCCGGGGGCAAGGGCTTCGCCTGCCTGCATCCTTCGACAGCATCGTTCTTTAACTGCCCCGAGCATCTTGAGATGATCGGCGGGGAGTTCATCATGCACGATCGTTTCAAGACGCTCACGGTGAACGTCGGAAGGGAGCCCCCGAGGGAGCGCCAGCTGCGGCAAAAAGGGTTGGCCAAGCCAAAAGAACCCCACCCGATCATCGAGGGGATGGAGGATTTCGAGGTGGCTGACGAGCTGTTCTACATCCAGGGCGATCAGACCCAGTGGAACATCCTGGCACGCGCCGAGGGCCATCCGGTTGTGTTCACCAAGAGTTGGGCCAAAGGCCGCGTATTCAACATCGCGCTTGGCCATGACGACCGAGCACTTGGCAATCCGAACGTACAGAAGCTGTACATCCGGGGCATAAGGTGGGCCTCTGGGGGGGGCAGCCAACAGACAACACTGTAGGAGACAGATTCCACATGAATATTCTGGTCATTGGTGCGGCTGGCCGGTTGGGCACCGAGGTGGTTAGGCTGCTCGGGGAGAGTGGGGAGCATACGCTCAGGTTGGGCGACATTCGTGAGATCGAGACGGAACACGAGTTCGTGCACTGTGACGTGCTGAACCCGGATGAACTGATTCGGGCCATGAAGGGCATGGACGTGGTCTTTAGCGCTCACGTGGGCGGGCCCAGGGGGCGATCTGACGCGCCGGCGGACCGGTTGAGGGTGAGCTCTGGGCGCTTTGAGGTCCTGGTCATGGGTGTGTTCAACATCATGCAAGGTGCCGCGCTGGTCGGTGTGCCCAAGGTGGTGCAGGTGACCAGCGAGGCAGCTCGCGGGCAGCGCATTCCGATCAAGTTCGTAGAGGTGTGCGACGAGGAGACGCCGGCCGTGCCGGATTATACCTATGGCCTCGGCAAGTACATCAAAGAGATCGTTGCCGAGTATACCTCGCGAATCGACGGTGTACGGACCATCTGCCTGCGCAACGGCTGGTTCCTGAATCCTGGCCAAATCTGGACGTTGCAGACACTGGGTTCGACGCTGCTCCATCAGGGCTCGGTCACGCGATACGACATGGCCCGCGCGGCGGTTATGGCCATCGAGAACACGGATGAGAGCATCCAGCACGAAGTGTTTCTGCTAACCAACTCGACCGAGTTCAGCCCGGAGGAGGTCCCCGAGCTGCGGACCAATCCGGAGGCGGTGTTCGAGAGACACTATCCGGGCATCCTGGACTTGTACAAGCAATATGGCATCGACTTTGAAGGGCCCAAGGAGCGCGGGCAATTCTGGAAGATCGATGACATCTCCAAGGCCAAGAGGCTGCTGGGGTGGGAGCCGACCTTTACCCTGCGGACATTCTATGAGAACCTGAAGGCGGGCAAGTACACCAAAGACCGGATCTTTGACATGTAGGCCACCGCCCAAAGACACCCTTTCAACGCGATCCGAGAAGGCATTCAAGGTCGAGTTCGCCGAGAAGAAGTGCCTTGGCACGGGTGGATTGGCCGCCGACAGGTGTCCGATCACGTTGGGGATCGAGGACTTGCACGGGACGAATTGGGCGAAGCCACAGGGACAGAAGAAGGATCACTCTGCTTGGCGATGGCTCGCCCTGGTGAGGGGGAACCAGCCTGAAGAGATCCATACGCCGCGATTCGCGGGCGTTCGATTCGTGATGCTCACAACCTGTCAGCAGCTTCTGCCGAAGCCAACCACCCTCTCTGACCTTGACAGGCACAGGGACAAGTCAGGTAATATGTTTACGGGCATCGACGAGTCGCCGAACAGAGGGGAACTCGGGGCGCTGCGGCCTTGACAGCGTCCATCGGGTGATAGGATGAGCCAGGCAGGCGTTCTCCTAGATCTCGCAACGGGGGTGGCTCTCGCAACAAGCGTGCCGATGTATGTGGAAGCGGCGAGTTCTCCAGAACTTGAGCCGCTTGGCGCTGTGCCAACCCCCGGACAATGCCAGCAAAAAAGTCTGCCTTGCCGTCCGCAACGGCTACGTGGCCAACCTGACCGAGACCTGCCGAAGGTGCGCCGAAGCCGCCGATCCGGACAACAAAGTACAACTGGTGACCCTGGCCCAGACGGCGCCGAACGTGGCCAACGACGATGACCTTCTGATCGAAGCCCTTCCCTCCTTGAAGGAGCGATTAGACGTAAACGAAGTCTACACCGATGGGAACTACAACAGCCCGGAATCCTATGAGGCCATGCGCGACCTGGAAGTCGAGCACGTACAGACGGCCATCAGGGGCCACGCTCCCCACCGCTATTTGGGATTGAATACCTTTGACATCGCAACCTCTGGTCAGGGGGTCCCCGAGACCATCAGCTGCCCCAACGGTCAACAGGTTGAGGTGAAACCCAGTAGAGGTAAAGGTCGCTACCTGACGCGTTTTGGCGCGACTCAGTGTGCCAAGTGTCCCTATGTCGGCCGTTGCCGAACGCACCAACTCAAACGCTTGCCCTATCGGACTCTGTACTTCGATGAGCACGACATTGAGATTACCCGTCGTCGCACACGCATTGCCAGGGATCGGCGGGAAGGTCGGAACCTCCGAGCTGCAATCGAGTCCACGATTGCGGCGCTGAAGCACCCCTTCCGGCGTGACAAACTACCAGTACGAGGCTGGTTCCAGGTGAACAGTATGATTGTCTGTGGTTGCCTTATGGTCAACGTTCGTCGCCTACATCGCTACTTGGCCGGCTCAGAGCCGCTCCGAGAGGTGAAAGCGGCGAGAGCAGCGGTCGCAAAGTCCCTGCACAGCCTGTTTTCCTTTGTTCTGCGCCAACTTGGGCAAAGCGCGAGCCTGTTTGCGGTGCTCACACCCCTTGTCTGCCACCAGTACTGACCCTTTTTGCACCGGACTCATGTCATTCCGAGCCGCAGCGCAGCGAAGGTGAGGAATCTCTGTTTTGTACGGTTCAGACTCTTCGCTTGTACCCCTGAAGTTCGGGGCACTTGTGCCCCTTCACTACGGGGTACTTGCGCTCAGAGTGACAGCGATCGGGGATTACAGAAGCTTTTTCAATGCTCTCTCAGCCCTTGACAGACGCAGCAAGCTGTGGTATAATATGAACGTTCAAGTGAACGTTCATCTTTCATGCTCGAGGGTAAGTACCGGAACATGATGGGCAGGAGGCAGCGCGTTCCCACGATGAAGGATGTCGCGCGACTGGCTGGCGTGTCTATTCAAACCGTTTCCTGTGTGGTCAACCGCAAAGGCAGTGTGACCGCCGAGACTCGAGACCGCGTCCAGGCAGCCATCAAGCAGCTCGATTATCATCCATTCTCAGTGGCCCGCAGCCTGCGCACTCACAAGACGTATACCATTGCCTTCTTTGTTCCCGATATCGCCAACCCATCCCTGGCGGCCATGGCCAGCGCAGCCGAAGAACACGCCTACGCCCATGGCTACAACCTGGTTCTCTACAACACCCACGAAGACAGCGAACGCGAGGACCGTTACGTCCTCACTGCCACTCAAAGCTGGGTGGACGGCGTGGTTCTTGTCTCTGTGCAGGACTTTGAGAACAGTCTGGAGACCCTTCAAGCGGCTGGAATTCCTTCGGTTGCCGTTGATCGTATTCCAGAGAACTATGACGGCCCGTCGGTGACCCTCGACAATGTGCAGGCTGGTCGCCTTGCGGCTGAGCACCTGACAGATCTGGACCATACGCGCCTGGCCCACATCAGTGGTCCCTCAAGGCTGTGGCTGTCTCAGGAGCGGCAGCGGGGATTCCAGGAAACGTTGGCAGCCCGAGGGCTGGAGCAAGCTTTTTGCGTTGCCTCCGAGGGAGAATGGGATTGCCAGACCGGATTCAGGGCCATGCAACGGATTCTGGCCCATCATCCCCGCCCCACCGCGGTTTTCGCCGCCAACGACCGGATAGCTATCGGAGCCATGCAAGCGGCGTACCAGGCGGGGTTACGCGTGCCTGAGGACTGCTCTGTTATGGGGCTGGACGACATCGAGGTAGCCGCCTTCCAGATCCCGCCCTTGACCACGATTCGACAGTCTTTTGCCCAGTTGGGCGGTCTGGCCGTGCAGCAACTGCTTAACAGGCTGGCGGGCAAAGAGCCTGCTCAAACCCAGGTTGTCTTGGAACCCACCTTGGTAGTTCGACAGTCCACTGCCCCGCCTCCGAAGTGACGTGGATCAGCTCTGCGGGAGCACAACATGAGGCTACTTGGAAGGAGGTGATGTACCGGGAGCATCTGTGGCCGTTTTGCGGTTGTTGGAGACATCTCGTTGTGGAACTCGACCAACCCAAGTGAGGAAAAGGGAGGTACACAATGGCACCAGAGAAGCGGATGAGTCGACGGGACCTACTGCGCGCAGCGGGAGTGGGCGCGGCGGGGGCCTTGGTGGCGGCCTGCGCGCCCAAGGTCGTCGAGGTCGAGAAGGTGGTGACCAAGGTCGTCGAGGTCGAAAAGATCGTCAAGGAGGTGGTCAAGGAGACGATCATCGTTGCGGGCACCCCGCAGGTGGTCGAGAAGGAGGTGACCAAAGTCGTAAAGGAGACGGTCGTCGTCGAGAAGGTTGTTCCGGCCGAAGGCCGAGTAGCCCTGCGGTTCCTCAACAAATGGGGGTCCGGCGTGCGACGCGAGCTCATGAACGGGATGCTCGATGAGTGGGCCGAGACGCATCCGGGCATCGGCATCATCTTTGAGCCGGTCTCGGATTTCGACAGGCGCTTGCCGGTGTTGATGGCGACTGGTGAAACTGCTGACGTCATGCTGTATTTCCAGATCCAAATGACCATGTTCCACGAGCTCACCATGGATCTGACCCCGTTCTTCGAGATGGATGCAGAGGTTGACTTCCCAGGGGAGGGCGATCTGATGGGGGTGCCCGAGGATGTGGGCTGGATCGAGGGGAAGGTCAAAGCCGTTCCCTTCCAGTTCAACATGATCGCCTCGGGCATCAACAAGGACCTCTTCGAGCAAGCAGGCGTGCCCATGCCCTGGGAGCACGACCACGCCGGGGACAAGTGGTGGGACTGGAACGACTACCTGGAGGCAGCCATAGCCATCAACGACCTGGGCGATGACATCTGGGGATGCACCTACAGGCCCTCCCACGAGGAAGGCCTTTACAACTGGACCTACTCTAACGGCGGCAAGTACATGGATCTGGACAAGATGGTCGGCACCTGGAACACGCCCGAAGTCATCCAGGCCCAAGAGTTCGCCGTGGACATGCGGTGCAAGTACGGGTGTATGATGGAGCCAGAGGAGCGTAGTGCGATGCAAGCGTCGTTAGGGATCGATCCCTTCTTCGCTGGCAAAGTGGGGATCTCACCCAGATGCGATCTGGGTCCCTTGCGATTATCTGAGCTCAATGGATGCCAGGTGGCTTGGTGTCGCTCGCCCCATACCAAAAAGGCCGCCGGCATCATATCCTGTCACTTCCACGTCATGTCCAAGGACACTCAGTATCCGGATGAAGCCTGGGAGTTCATAAAGTTCCTGTCCAACTTTGAGAACCAGAAGAAGATAGCCGTGTCCGGCACGTGCGAACCCGTTCGCGTTTCCGTGTGGGACGACAAGGAATACCAGGAAGGTTGGCCAGGGAATCCGCACACCAAGGAGGCGCGACTGGACAATCTCAAGAACTATGGCTTCACGCCGAACCCCAGAGGGTATCAGGAGTGGAAGGACGAGATGAGTGTTCTCTGGGGAGAGGTCCTTCGCTGCGAGAAAACCGTGGAGGAGCAGGTTGTCGCCGTAGACAAGATGACCACCGAGCTCTTGCGCGAACACGCGAAGTAGACACGGTGACACAGTGATTGCAGGGTATGCGGGCGAGGGCAGATCGCTCGCATACCTCCCTATCAGCAAGGAGTTACGGAGGCAGTGTCTAGCGCGGGTGCCGGAGAGAGCTTGCTTGTGCGCCCTGGAACAGGCCAGAGCAGGATCAGTTGGTTTAGACTCAAGAAGCACCTGACCGGGTGGCTGTTCGTCCTGCCCTGGGTAGTAGGCTTTCTGTTTCTCATGTTATTCCCCATCATCGCCTCTTTCCTGCTGAGCTTCGCTCGATACGCGCTGGTGGGCGCCCCAGAGTTCGTCGGCACCCGGAACTTTGTGCACACCTTCGCCGAAGACCCCAAGTTCTGGATCTCTATGCGGGTCACTCTTTCCTACGTCCTTATGACCATCCCAGCCGGCACGGTGATGGCTGTGCTGGTCGCATTGCTTCTGAATCAAAAAGTGCATGGAGTGGCCTTTTTCAGAACTGCCTTTTACATTCCCACCGTGGTCAGCGGCGTGGGCCTGGCCTTGCTGTGGACATACATCTTGGACAGGAATGGTCCACTAAACTGGGCGCTGGCACTGGTAAACATCAAAGGGCGAAGCTGGCTGTTTGACCTACGTTGGGCTCTGCCCTCCCTTGCGCTGATGAGTCTCTTCAGCGTGGGGGGTGCGATGTTGATCATCTTGGCCGCCCTGCAGGGCGTTCCACAGGAGCAGTATGAAGCTGTGGAGATCGACGGCGGGGGCGAACTGGCCAAGTTCTGGCACGTAACCATCCCGCAGATCTCACCGGCGATCTTTTACAACGTGACCATGGGCCTGATCGGGGTTCTGCAGACCTTTCAGCAAGCCTACATCATGACTGGTGGCGGCCCCGGGACATCCACCCTCTTTTATGGCCTGCATCTCTACAGAAATGCCTTCATGTACTATCGCATGGGCTACGCCTGTACGCTGGCGTGGGTGATGTTCCTGGTGATATTGGGGGTCACCGGCTTGAACTTTCTGGCGAGCAAATACTGGGTTTTCTACGAGGCCGAGCAGCCCAAGTAGAGGCACCTTCGCAGTGTTCGATAGGATGGGATGCGTATGACCGCAGCGGCTTGGACTAGAACCAAGTCCTTCAAGCGTCGCTTTCGCAAGGTTGTCGCCTACAGCCTACTCTGTCTGGGCCTGGTTTGGTATATGTTCCCTTTGGCCTGGATGTTTCTCGGCTCGTTCAAGACCTACAAAGACATCATGCAGATTCCACCGCGCCTACTTCCCTCCAAGCTCTATTTAGGCAATTATCCGCTGGCATGGAAGAGCGTTCCCTTCGCTCGTTATTCTGTGAATACGATCATCGTCGTGGCCTTTAACCTGGTCGGCGGCATCATCAGTGCTTCGTTGATAGGCTACGGCTTTGCCCGGCTTCGATTCTGGGGGCGTGATGTCCTGTTCGTGCTGATGCTTAGCACCATGATGTTGCCCTTCTGGGTGACCATCATCCCTCAATTCTTGATCTACAAAGCACTGGGGTTCGTCAATACCTGGGTACCTTTGATCTTACCCTCTTTCTTGGGGCATGCCAGCTACATCTTTCTCACTCGGCAGTTCTTCTTGACCCTGCCACTTGAGTTGGACGAGGCTGCAGAGCTAGACGGTTGTGGCAAGTTTGGCATCTACTGGCGCATCTTGATGCCCTTATGCAAGCCAGTTGTGGCCACCATCATGATCTTCACCTTCATGGGCGTGTGGAACAACTTTATGATGCCGCTCATCTATCTCAGCAACCCGAAACTGCACACGGTGTCTATCGGTCTAGCTTTCATGAGAGGGGAACTCGCCGAGGGACTACCCGTGCAGGGTCTGGTCATGGCAGCCAGCGTGTTTACTTCTTTGCCGATGATGGTCGCCTTTTTCGCGGGACAGGGGTACTTTGTTCGCGGTATCGCTTTGACCGGACGCACGGGCATGTAACTCGTCGAGTCATTGGGCCTACACAATAGGTTAGTCAGCAAAGGAGATCGCACATGAAGACGATTGTTGAGCCACGCAGGGAGATTCCGGTGGCGATGGAAGTGGACGTGATCGTGGCCGGGGCTGGCATGTCGGGCATCGCAGCGGCGGTTGCATCGGCCAGAAACGGTGCCGATACGCTCCTTATCGAGCGGAATGGCGTGGTGGGCGGCGTTGGCACGGCGGGCATGGAGTTGGGCTGGGCCAACCACTATTTCACGCTAGACGGTGAGCAACTGGCGAAGGGCATCGGCCTGGAGCTGATCGAGAGATTGGTGAAGCTCGGCGGGACCAGTCCAGGCTGGGCCGAGCACCGAAAGATCACCTTCGACCCCGAGATCTATCAGGACGTGGTCCTGGACATGTTCGAGGAATCTGGGGTCAGGCTCTTGATGCATACGATAGTATCAGACGCTATCGTCGACAGCAATGTGTTGCAGGGGGTCGTGGTCGAGAACAAGTCTGGCAGGCAGGCGATCCTGGGCAAGGTGACGGTGGACACCACTGGAGACGCTGACGTGGCCGCCAGGGCAGGAGCCCCTTACGAAGATGCCCCGCAGGGCAGCTCATCCCTGCTGTTCAGGATGGCCGACATCGATTTTCAGAAGGCCTACCGATATGTGAAGGAGAACCCCGAGGAGTTTGTGCCTTTCGAGAGTTCCTCGGTCAAGGCTGACGTCGCCTACTTTGAGAGGATGTGGTTAGAGCATGGCCTCTTCACCTTGGAAGACAACCATGGCCTGGCCAGCATGAGGGAAAGGGCCATCGCCAGTGGCGACTATGCCGATGAGATGGGCATATGCTCCCGGCTGGGCAGGATGGGCATCGACGGCATGGGTTGGAATAGGACCGCGGTGATCAACACAGGGATGTTTCGAATAGACCATCTGGATCAATCAGAGATCACCGAGGCGGAGGTTCAGGGGAGAAAGGCCGCGTTCTACGTCGCGGATTTCCTGAGAAAGTACTTCCCCGGCTTTGAGAACGCCTTCGTTGTATCCATCGCCCAAGAACTGAGCGTACGAATGACCCGGCGCATAATCGGCGAATACGTGTATAC
>SDBU01005050.1_pt1 | contig 15927 bp, 8 predicted proteins | sample 2277071 | NCBI WGS metagenome assembly SDBU01 (sample SAMN10397929, study PRJNA504765) | marine sediment metagenome | isolation source: marine sediment core GS08_GC12, 126 cmbsf | place: Arctic Ocean: Gakkel Ridge, Loki's castle | collected 2008
TGATTGGAATGCACCTGCATATAGTGGCCAATCGCACTCACCCAAGTCTAACAGATTGCGAGCCCTACTCATCAAATTAGCCTTGACAGAGTACTAGGTCATTTCACCGTCAACTGTGGAACCTGCCCTTCTCAGCGATCTACACCGTAAACTATGACGAACTGGTGGACAAGTCAAGGGAAGGAACCGAGTGGGGGATCGTGACTGATGATGATGTCTTTGCTACAGTCAGTGTTCTGATAGACGAAAGCAAGATTCCCTTCTACAAACTGTTTGGCTCCATGGACGCTAAGGACGTCGTGATCACAATGGGCGACCGATTTCGGTTAAGGTTAGCCAAGCAGCAATCGCAATCGCAATCGGCGATGTGGAAGCGGTTGGAGTGGGATTTCCAGAGCAGAACCTTCCTTTTCGTAGGCTACGGCTTAGGAGACCAGGACGTGCTGGAGGTTGTTTTCTCTGTGCATAGGCAGAAGCATCGGCCACCTCAATCGTACGCTGTGATCGAAAGACCGATGCCGCTGACTGCACGTGAGCTTGGTAAATACGGCATCCGGATTATTCATGAGAATACAGATCAGTTCTTTAAAGATCTCATCAAAACATACCGCCAACTAAAGTATCAAGTGAGCCAGACCTCGGCCACAACCCCACTCAAGCATCGCTATCTGAGCATTTGGGAATCCTTCGTGCAAATCGTCAATGATCGTAATTTCAGTGGCTTATGTTTGTACGGCCAGAGCAAGCGCTCGAAAGACAGACCCATGATTGAGGGTGAACTTAACGTGATCCCCACCGAGATGTACGAAGAGTGCAAACGGCTACAGGAAAACGGGGAAAGGATACTGTGTGTCTCATTAGGCATCGCTCAGTTGGGCACTGAGGTGTATATTGAGCCATGGCGATTTGTTCGGTGGCTGGAGGATGTAGTGCATCAACTGGATACTGAGCGGTCCTGTGTTGGCTTGCCCCCTTTGGACTTGCTTGAGAGGCTCGAACGGACTAGCGAAGAGTTATGGGAAAAAGAAGCAGATGCACGGGTGTATAGACGCTGGTATCGCGAGTTTGGTGAAGATAGGTATGCCGATGTACGCGATGCCGTGGACAATCCCACGCGAGAGCAGCAGAAGGAGAACCGCCGGATCCGTGAACGCTACCTGACAGGCCAGGCATCGGATTGGTTCTCATGGGAACTGGATTCGGCTTTGGCTGGACACCGCCTTGTTGTTTTTATCACCGATTTCCAATTGATCGAGGCGGACAAAAAGTGGTTTCAGCGCGTGTCCCAGTTTTTTCTCAACAAACTACGTGAGCATAACGTAGGCCTGATCATCACGCGCCGAGCTAGCAAGCCACTCTCTGTAGACCGAACCTTTGCTGCATACAGTCTGGATCGAATCATTCAATTCGATCTGGCCAGATACGTTCAAGGAGGCTAGCTGACATGACAACTGCGATCTTCACTCTGGAAACAAGCCCGGGGTTCGTCGGCAGGCAAGCTGAACTAAAGTTCTTCAACAACCTTCTCGATGACCTTAAGACGGGCCGAATAACTTTCCCCCGATTTCTGCACTTCTACGGCACAGCCGGGATCGGCAAAACTACTCTGCTGACACAGTTTATTAGATTGTGCAAACACCGGGGTGTGGCTGTTGCCGATGTTTCGTTCGAAGAAGAGCGCATGAAAGCCCCGTATCACGTCGAAGAGCCATATGAGGCAGCACTCTTCATCATTGCCACAAAACTTGCCCACCTACGCATTGGGACAACGCAGGCGCTACTGGCTGAGCGTGCTGCTCTCCAAACGCTGGAGATGAGCCAGAACCCTGAAGAAAGACAAGCTGCTATCCGTGCACAGGAGGACTTCCCGAATAAAGTGCTGGATGAGCTGATTACGATTGCAAGACAACAACCGCTCGTGCTTTTCATCGATGGGCTCGAAGATGCGCCCAAGTCTGTCCGAGAACAGCTGGAATCACATCTGCTAGCCCGTTTCGGTGAAGCTCCGCTCGCCATGGTGGTCAGCGCCTCGCGTGCTACCCTGCGAACCTCTTGGAGCCCCGAGCTACTACACGGGCGATTCGATAAATGGCATTTGTTGCCTTTGTCATCCCAGGAAGTCGATTTGTTACTGGAGGACAGCTCCGCCAGTGATCGTCAGGGCGCAACACAGATCCTCGGTGGTCCATTGATGAAGTACGTCCGTGACATCGGTCAGGGGCACCCCGTCGTGGTACAGTTGGTTGTGGAGTCTCTGAGCGATCTGATGGCCGACGATAGGGATCCGACCTCCATTCATACACTAAACGAACAACAGTCCCGCGAACTCATTGAGGATGTGTATCGCGGTTATCTGGAGCCTTATGCATTGCGGGATCTTGGTCATGATCCATGGGCCGAACGCGTCTACAAGATGATCGTACCGATGCGGTACTTCGATCTGCAGCTTCTTGAGCTGTTGCTCAGAGCTTGCGGCGTTGAAACGTTGAGCGCGGAAGAGAGGCCAGGGCGAGCGGTCAACTGGCTAGAAGAGCGAGGCCTTATCCACTGGACCCCCGCAGGGGTGTACAAACTCGACACTCTGCCCCGTGACCTGCTGGTGCGCAGGATGGCGCATTTTGAACCAGAAACGCTGCGTGTTACCACAAAGGCTTTGATTGATCTCTACCAGTCCCAGATATTTGCCGCGGTTGACGTCCCCAACCGACCTTTGGCAACAGTGGAGTACCTATATCATCGTTTCATCCACAAACGACTGCAGGGTGTAAGCCAGGCTCGGATTGAAACGGACATTCTGGAAGATCTGAAGCGCTGCCTGGTGCAGAATCGATCGCCGCGGGCAATCGACACACTCTGGCGCTACCTGAGGGAAGACCACGAACTGGCACGCATCTTCGGTCCATCGCTGAGGTTCAAGGTTATTGCAACTGTGGAGCGTCTTAGTCAGGCGGATATCGGTCTTTCGGCGCCTGAACTGGCCCAAGAGAAGGAAGCGTTGGTCCGTGAAGCCTTGAGCGGAAACTGCATCCTGTTCCTGGGACCCGAGCTGACGATAGGGCCGAAATACCTGGACGTGTACGCGACACTGGCAGAGCGTCTTGCCGAGGAGAGTGGCTGCACGGAAGCACCGGCGAAGTTTGAGGAGGTGGCCCAGTACTATGTCAAGAAAATGGGACCGGAGAGGCTGGCAAAAGAGTTCAAACAGTATGTTGAATCACTGTTGGACCCTGACAGGGCGAGCTTGGATGCCATTGTGTCTTTGCCTTTCCATACCATTGTAACTACCGCTACAGACCAGTCACTGGAACATGCTTATGAGCGTTCGCGATGGCCCCTAGAGGTGACGATCTCTGCCACAGCCTCTCCGAAGATCGAGCGAGGTAAAGATTTACTGATCAAGTTGTGCGGTTCACTCGACCTACCTGGTTCACTGGTTTTGACACGGCGGGAGAATCTGCAATTCCGAACAAACTTGACCGGAGCCGATAACTTGCTGGACTCATATCTCCGTGCAGGAGTCCCGTTGTTCATAGGCTTCAGTTTACGTGATCCGCTGCTTTACTTCCTCCACGCGCTGGTGCACGGATCAACTACCCTTACAGCCGGCAGGAGCTTTGTTGCGTCGGATGAGTCACTCCCTTTCTTCACCGAAGCGTGGCAGGCTGATCTAGTCATCTTGAATCAACCTGGTAAGGACTTGCTGAAGGAACTCCAAGAGCAATGGCAGGACTGGCGAAGTGAGGAAATGCGCATTCTGAGTGGCGCCGAAGTGCTGGAAGAAGTGCGGGCTGGACGTCCGGTAGCCGGCAGGCGCATGAGCAGGATGGAGTTGGAGGAGGGCACTAACATGGAAGGGCAAGACCTGCGCAACTGCGTGATCACCTCGGGCACGCTGAACGGCGTGCTGCTGAATCACGCTCTGCTAGATCGCGCTGACATGAGCAATGTCGCGCTGGAGGATGCGCAGTTAAGGCACTGCCGGGCTAACGGGGTCAATCTGATCTATGCTAGAGCCAATCGAGCCAAGCTCGATGGCGCGCAATTTCGCAAGGCACTGTTCACAGGCGCAACGATGCAAGACGTTGAGGTCACAAATACGGTGTTTGCCGAGTCTGACCTGATCTACACTGACCTGCGGGGGGCACGAGGCGATGGTACAGCGTTCATAAATGCCAACCTCTCAAAAGCTGAGCTATCGGGCGCCCAATTGCCAGGCGCAGTTTTCCGGGATTCGTTAGTCTGGGGAGGAGTTTTCAAACGCGCCAGGTTGCCCAAGGCGGATTTCAGTTTGGCTAACCTGGCGGAAGCACAGTTTGAGGGCGCTGATTTGACGGGTGCAAATTTCTATTTCGCCAATCTGGCTGGAGCTGACTTCTCGGGTGCTGACGTCCGTGGCGCCAACTTCAGCCAGGCTCGGCTTGAAGGAGCGGACTTCCACGATGCCAAGAATGTAATGGAGGCCAAGTTTACAGGCGCTATCTGGCAAGACGCTAGGCTGCCGGCTGAGCTCAGGCGTCGGCTTGAGCAGACTGAGGCTGCCATGTCCCACACCCGTTTGCAGCTCGGTGAACTGGTGGAACTCACTCATGAGGTCATGAGTGGAGGATGCATCTTGTTTGTTGGGCCAGGGTTGACGCTGGGGCCGCACTATCTGGACACCTACGCCATGATAACGACGCGCTTGGCTAGAGAGTGTGGCTGGGCCGAGAATCAGGCCGGGCTTAGTGATGTGGCTCAGTACTACGCTGCAAAGAAGGGGCGAGAAAGACTGCTGAAGAGTGTCTCGGGAGAGATTCTCTCCTCTCTTCGGGTTGATGAGACCTCCCTGGATCTGATTGTGTCTTTGCCTTTCGATGTCATCGTGACGACCACGGCGGATACCTCGCTGGAACAAGCCTATGAGCGTGCGCAGCGACGGTACGAGCGCGCCGCATCCTTAGACAGCTCTCTTGTAGTGGAGCAAGATGAGGACCTGATCGTTCGGTTGTGCGGCGGCATAGACATACCCGATTCTCCTCTAGTTCTGACCCGACGGGATCGCTTGCAGCTCCAGGCCAAGCTTGCACAAGGTGACAACTTATTGTCACGATATATTGGAGCCAGGGCACCCCTGTTCGTGGGTTTCAGCCTGCGTGATCCGATGCTTTACGTCCTCCATACGCTAGTTAGCAGACCAAACGCTCCCATGGGCGGCAAGAGCTTCGTGGCGCTGGATGAGTCGCATCCTTTCCTAGGTGAGGCGTGGGAGACCGAGGGGCTGTTGGTCTTGGATCGTTCCAGCCGCGAGTTGCTGGAGGAATTTCAAGGACGGTGGCTTGAACGAATGGCCGGAGAGTTGCGCATTTGGAGCGCTACCGAGGTATTGGAAGCAATACGGGCCGGTCAGTCAGTCGCCGGGAGGCATATGAATGGGATAGTCTTGGAGGAAGGCGCCGACCTTCAGGGGCAAGATCTGCGCAATTGTGTGATCACTTCAGGCACACTGAATGGCGTGCTCTTGAACGATGCTTTGCTGCAGGGTGCCGACTTGAGTAACATCGAGTTGGAAGATGCCCAGTTGAGCCGCTGTCAATTGCTAGGAGCCAACATGGTCTACGCCAAGGTCAATCGAGCCAAGCTCGACGGCGCGGACCTGGGTAAGGTGTTGTTGATCTACGCAGCCCTGCAGGACGTCGAGTTGACAGGGGCGAGATTGGCCGAGGCCGATTTGATCTTTTCCGACTTGCGAGGGGCCTTTGGTGAGGACGTGGATTTCACGCGAGCGAATCTCTCGCATATTCTGTTGTCGGGCGCTCGGCTGCCTGGGGCTAGGTTCCGGGACTGCTTCTGCGCAAGTGCAAAGTTCAAGCGCGCCGAGTTGTCGGGGGCAGATTTTCACATGGCGAACCTGTTGGAAGCGAAGTTTGAAGGTGCCAATCTCACAGATGCGAACTTCCACTCTGCCAACCTAACTGGTGCTGACTTCTCCGGGGCGGATGTCCGTGGCGCCGATTTCAGTCAGGCGCGCCTCAACGGAGCGGACCTCCGTGACGCCAAGAACGTGCTTGAGGCCGACTTCACGGGTTCCGCATGGCAAGAGGCCAAGCTGTCGGAGGAACTCAGGCAGCGACTTGAACAAGCTGAAGCCGAAGGCCATACACATAGCCAGTAGCTTTGACATCCAGAGAGCAGGTGGCGGAGGTAGCAATGGCGCAAGTCGTGTACAATGACCGCTATGCTATTAAGGATCAACTGAACTTCACGGATTACGGCTCTTTGGGAATTCCCGTGCAAATGGCGGGATTGAACCGATGCCACCACAACATATTGTGGTCAACCTCAAAGTGTACCACTAAATATGGCTGATTGCACGGCAAATCCTAAAGAGCCCGGATTACCGCAACATCGTTGGCAGCATCATCAAGGATGCCAGTACCCCACTCGCGATAGGTGTTTTTGGTCTGTGGGGCAGCGGCATGGGAATGGTATTGCGTGGTGGTTCCTGGGGCCACAACCAGTTCGATGCACGCTGCACCGCTCAAGCTAGGTACTTTCGGAACCAGCGCGAGAATTTTATCGGTTTTCGGGTTGCGTGCGAGCTCTGAGTATGGTCGTTATTGTCCTTGACACGTGACCATACCGATGTGCGTCCGGATGCGGAACTGAGCACTGGACTTGTATCTGCGCCATCAATGGCCCTAGAGGAGCTTGGGAGCGGGCAGGTGCCATTTTGACAAGGAGCAAGAGAAATGCAGATAAGTGACAACCAGGCCCACCTGGGTGGAATCAGCGCCGAGCGGCTAGCCGAGGAGTTTGGCACGCCGCTTTTTGTGATCCAAGAAGATGTGATCCGCCGCCAGTACCGGTCTATTCTTGAAGGTATCCCTTACCGTCCTCTCACTGTCTTCTATGCCTGCAAGGCGAACTGGAACGTTCAGATCGTGAAGGTGCTGCGCAAGGAGGGAGCACATCTCGATGCCTGTTCTCCTGGCGACGTACACCTGGCTTATGCAGCGGGCTATACACCGGACCAGATTCTGTACACAGGCTACGCTGTCTCGGATGAAGAACTACGCTTCATCATTGAACACAACCTGTCGCTCAACGTGGATTCTCTGTCGCAGATGATCCGTTACGCCAAGCTGGGTGGCAGGGGCAAGATAGGTATCCGGATCAATACAGGTGTGCAGGCAGGATTCCACGTTCACGTGACCTCTGCTACCCCGAGTAGTAAGTTCGGCCTGCATCTAACTCAATTGGAAGAAGCCAAGAACCTTGCTGCTGCCCATGGCTTGACCATCGCAGGTCTTCATACGCACCTCGGTTCGGATATCCTCCAAGATGAGCCCTTTCTGAAGGCCTTGGATGTCCTACTGACTGCTGCTGAGCGATTCGAGAATCTGGAGTACATAGATCTGGGGGGCGGGCTGGGCGTGCCGTTTGCTCCTTACGATAAGCCGTTCGATATGGCCGCATATGGAAAGACACTCAATGAGAGGTTGTCCGAGTGGTGTCGTCAACGTGGACAGCCATTAGCCCTCTACATGGAGCCAGGTGAGTACATGGTAGCCCAGTCTGCCTATCTGCTCACGCGGGTTGTGGACATCAAACCCAGCGTACCACATGGTGCCGGAAGGACTCCCACCTTCATCGGCACTGATGCTAGCTTCAACCATGTCTTTGCCACAGCCATCTACGATGCGTATCACAAGATTCTCATAGCAGATCGGGCCGAGGAACCTGGTAGTGAGAGCGTTCACATTTGCGGCAACCTGCTGCAGGCCGGCGATGTGTTGGCCAAGGATCGCCTGTTGCCGCCACTGCGAGAGGGAGATCTGCTGGTGATGGAGAACTGTGGAGCATATGCAATGTGCCGCGCCTCTCGTTTCAACGCACGGCCTCTGCCGGCTGAGGTGATGGTCAAGGATGGTCAGGCGCGGCTCGTCCGTCAACGAGAGACCTTGCAGGATCTCTTGGCCAATCAAGTACTTGAATGAGGATGTGAAGAATATGCGACAGATTGAGCGTGCTGGTGTCCTCCACGTCGGTTTGGAGTTCACAGAGGCCGAAGTTCGCTTCCCCTACCGTATTGACGACTGGTTCAGCGGGATGCTGCGAGTCACCTATCCATTCATTCTTGATGAGGAAGCCGTCGGTTTACTTCCTTCGGTTGGTGTTGGAGTTGCCGCCTTCTTAGCACAGTTGTGCCTGACGCGCCAGCTCGTTATAGATTTTCCCTGTTTGCAGGAGATGGTCGAGGGTATGCTCCCGATCATGGAGATGCTGTATGATATCCGATGTTGGAGGGACCAACTGGAGCTGACGCCTTTGCCGGAAGTAGTGCTGACCGACAGCGGCTTCTTGCCGCGGACCTTCGTGACGGACAGCTCGAAGCGTGCCTGTCTGCTCTGGTCTGGAGGCAAGGATTCGACGTTATCCAACATTCTGCTGGCGAAGAACGGCTTCGAAGTCCATCCAATACATTTCTCAGTGAACGAGGGGGTCGAAGAAGCCGAAATGCGTGCCGTCGCACGTCTTGCTGAGGCGCTTGGGATAACCTACCAAACCGTGGAGTGTGACTTTCCACAGTATCCCGACGTGGCAAAGCGTTACGCCATCCTGTGGGATATCTTCCCTGACTACAACGTGGTTCCCTTTGGCCGGGACCTCATATTGGCGCTGCTGGCAACTCCGATCGCTTGGCGACATAGTGCCACATATCTCTGCATGGGCCACGAGCACGGCTCAAGGACGAACTATTTTGACTACCTGGGTAAGCGCATATCCAGGGATGACGTCGAATCAATAAGAGGGGGGCAGTTGCTCGAGACGTACATACAGAAGTTCATCTCGCCCACCATGAAGTTCCTTCCGCCAGTGGCGGGACTACCAGAGTTCCGCATCCTCTGTGAGCTGTTCACCAACTATCCGGAGGTCATGCCCCATATCTCGTTCTGTTTCTGGGGCACCTCGTGCGGTCGGTGCTCGAAGTGTCTGCGCTACTACCTGGTGCAGCGCGTGCTGGGCAAGGAGGGCATATTGCACTTCCAGGTCAACCCACTGGAGGGAGACAACTGTCCTGACTTGCACCATTGCATTGAGGACTGGCGTGAAGAGGATGGGCGATCCTATACCGATACCGTTCTCTATTGCCTGGCCCTTCTCATCGAACAGGACGACATACGTCCAAGAGAGTACCTGCTTGAGCGATTCGCGGTCGAGATCTATCCGCACATCAGGGACAAGGTCGAGGAGATGGGTGAATGTATAATGACAGTGTATAACGATCCGCAAGTGCCAGCAGACTTTCGGGTTGATTGACCACCTGCTGACCAACCAGCCAAGCCAGCGGTGAGTTGAGAGGGCAAGTCAATTCGAGATACGCAGGTAGAGGCAGTGAGCGGGGAGCGAGCATGGTGGACATCGGGCTGGTAATAACAATTATAGTGGGGGTGGCAACGGTCATCGGCACCCTGGCAGGGATTGCCCAATGGATCGAGTCTCGCAAGAAACGCCGCGAGGAAATGGACAGAGAATCCCAGGAGTCGCTGCCACATGCAGCAGTAGCGGAACAGTATGTCCAGGTTGTGAACCTGGCACCTACCCCGCGTAAGCACTTTACCGGACGCGAAGTCGAGTTAAGGGAGCTCACCGCGCAACTTTTGACCGGCAAGAGTGTAGCCGTGACAGCTCTGCAAGGAATGGGCGGCATCGGCAAGACAGAGATGGCTGCGAGACTGGCACATAACGCAAACGAGGCGTTTCCAGGTGGCGTACTGTGGGCGGAACTGGGCCAACATCCTGACGTCTATGGAATTCTGGCACGCTGGGCGGTGGCTGTTGGTGGAGAGGTGATGCGTTACACTGATCTGCTCACTCGCGCAGAGGCCGTGCGCAGACTCCTGGCTCCACGGGAAAGAATGCTGGCAGTGTTGGATGACGTGTGGGAGTACGATAGCGCTAATCTGTTGATTCGCCGGGCCCTGCCAATGGGTGTGGCCGTGTTGATCACAACTCGCGACGCTGATCTAGCCACAGCATTAGGCTGTCAGGTCGAACAGATTGATGTATTGCCTGAACGCGATGCCGTAGCGCTTCTGAGTAAGCTGGTCGCGCCGTTGGATAATTACGAGGCAACAGCACGCGAGTTGGCGCAATTGGTTGGTTATCTACCTTTGGCTTTAAGGATTGCGGCCGCACTGGCCCGTCGTCGGCCGGGTAACCTGGTCAGGGTGGTCGAGAAACTCAGAAGCAGACCGATGCTGGGCGTGCTGAAAATGCCAAAGGGTGAGCCTCGACAGAAAGATGTCGAGGTAGCCTTGGCACTGAGCTATGGCGAACTGAGCGCCGAGATGCAACGGCGCTTCCGTGCATTGGGCGCGTTTGCGCTTGCGCCGTTTGACGCTGCGGCAGTGGCGGCCGTATGGAATGAGCAGGATGCTAATGCAGTAGCCGACGCATTGGATACTCTCGAGGCGGAGTCGCTTGTGGCATATGCTGAGGAAAGCAACGTATACAGCCAGCATGGCTTGCTGCGGGCGTACGCACTGGCCCTACTGGAGCGCGAGGGCGAAACGGTGACTGTGCAGGGGCGGCACGCAGCGTACTACCGGGCATTGGCAAAGTCGGGCGACTGGCGCGCTACCGAACTAGCATTCGAGCAGGTACGACAAGGCTGGGCGAGTGTTAAGGAGCGTGGGACCGATGTGTATGGCTACTTTGAGGATGCGCGGAGGTTCCTTGAGAGACGACGATGGGCCGAGTACCTGGAGTGGGGGCGCGACGCCCTGGACTGGGCGCGTCGGGTGGGGGACCGCAAAGCAGAGAGCGAGTTGCTCAGTGGAATGGGGTATACCTATTGGAAAGAGGCCCACTATGCTGAGGCTTTGGGATGTCTTCAGGACGGCCTCGCTAGATCACAGGAGATCGATGATCGACGTACAGAGGCGTCTTGCCTCAACCGCATTGGGCTTGTCTATCGAGACCAGAGTCAGTGGACCGAGGCACTGGACCACTTTGAGCACAGTTTGAGTGTCTGTCGACAGATTGGCAACGAACTGATGGAAGGCTATGTACTGCACAACATTGGCATGACTCTTTTCCACCAGAGTCGGCTGAGCAAGGCCCTGGAGCATCTGAGAAGCAGTTTCAACATCTTCGACAGATTTGTCAGGCTTCCTGTTGGGACTGTCGATCAAGAGGACAGGACTCAGGCTCAGGAGGGGAGAGCTTTGGTCCTCAACACTATGGGACGTGTCCACTACTTGATGGGGCAACTCGACGAAGCAATGGACTTGTGGCAACGCAGTCTCGTCCTGGCCCGGGACATCGGTGACCGTGCCGGGGAAAGCCGGACTTTGTTTAACATTGGTATCGTCTATTTGGCACGTGGGGAACCTGACAAGGCGCTAGGCTACTTCAACGATTCGCTGGACATTTCTCGAGAGATTGGTCACCACCGGGCAGTAGCTCGCGCCTACAATGGAATCGGCGAGGTGAATTACCTCCGCGGTCAGTACCAGGAGGCCCTCGCTCACTGTAAGCAAGCTCTGGAATACCATCAGGGGATTGGTGACCGCAGGGAGGAGGCCATCGTCCTTGTTAGCATCGGACGTGTTCATTTAGCCCAAGGTGTGCTTGAGCGGGCATTGACTCATTTTCAGGATAGTCTGAAGATTGCAAGGGAAATTGGCGATGTCTATGGAGAGGGTGTTGCTCTCCACTATATAGCGAGAGCCCACGAGGAGGTAGGACGTGCGTCAGAGGCGGAGTTAGCAGAGCAGCAGGCTGCTGCTATTTTTGAACGTCTAGGTGTTCCCAGGCAAGAGAGCACATGGCATTAGGTTGACTGGAGCGAATAGACGTCCATCGGCAGGAGGGTTTCGTGGAGATTTTCGAGGCGATCAGGAGCCGTCGCAGCGTGCGGCAGTTCAGCAGCGAGCCAGTAGGTCGTGAGTTGATAAGCCGAATTCTGGAGGCTGGAATTTGGGCTCCTTCGGCCAAGAATCTGCAACCGTGGCGCTTCCTCGTAATCGAAGGACAGGTCAAGGATCGGATAGTAGAGATCCTAAGACAAGTGGCCGAACAGATGATTGAAGACCCAGACCCATTAGAACGAGCCCGTGGCTATGGTACCAGAAAGTCAGCCCGGATTATCTCTGAGGCTCCTATGCTCATTACCGTTTGGAACACGGCTCCTGTCTCTAAGGGGCAAACAGCGCTCCTCCAAGATGCTAATCCGGGTCGCCTCTTGGCCTGGACAGTAGAAACTCAGAGTGCGGCTGCTGCCATCCAGAACATGCTGCTAGCTGCTCATAGTATAGGGCTAGGCGGACTGTGGAACTGTGATCTCAATCATGCTGCTGTCCAGATTAAGGAATACCTGTCAGTTGAAGACGACTTGATGGCCGGTGTGGTCATTGGCTACCCTAGGGAGGTACCTCCTCCGCCTGAACGTCACTCCTTGGCGGAGGTAGTGAGCTGGATTGGAGACACTCCGGAGGATTGACCAGATAACAACGAAGCAGTCATCCAGTGGGGTTCAAGAGATTGCCTTTTTTTTGATATGGCTTCATATAGGAACACATTCCTAGACCGTGTCTGTGCGAAACTAAAAGAGCAGCGTCCTCTTCTCACTTCAGAGAACTTCAATGCCCGGCTGGAGCGGGTGAATGGCGTTCCCTTTGTCAATCTCTGGTTTAGGACACGCGGTTGTAGGCACGATCATCACGGGGGATGCACGATGTGCAATTATGATGCCAGTTGGCCTGTATCCGCTAGAGAGATGATTGGGTTTGTTCGCGAGGGGTTGGCCTCATTGGGTGCGGATGAGAATATAATGCTTCTGGTATCGCCTTCCGGGAGCATGTTCGATGAATGGGAAGTACCAACCGAAGCTCGTGAGGGCATTTTTCAGCTTGTGCTAGAGACCAAATGCAGAAGCTACACGTGTGAGACTCGTGCTGATACCCTTACAGAAGACCATGTCAGAGATTACGCCAGCCTCTTCAATGACAGGGAAGCATGCATTGAAATCGGCTTGGAGTCTGCAAATCCCTGGGTCCTTATGTACTGTGTAAACAAAGCATTGTCCTTGGATGACTATAGGCAAGCTCTAGTGTTGCTTCATAAATACCAGGTGGTTAGCCTTACAAACGTGATGCTGGGAAGCGCTTTTCTATCCACTCGCGAAGCTATTGAAGATACTGTTCAATCAGTCAAATGGGCGTTTTCGCAGGGAACTGATCAGTGCGTTGTCTTTCCGGCGCATGTGAAGAGATGGACTCTTCTCCAGTGGCTATGGGAACATAGTTTATACTCACCGCCTTCACTGTGGTCTCTCGTGGAAGTGCTGGCGCGCTTAGGTCCCCAATTGACGCCGCGAGTAACCATATCCTGGTACAAGAACTACCAACAGGAAGCTGAAAGATCTATCCCAATAGAGAGCAGGACGTATCTTTGTTCACCTTCAACTTGCGCTATTTGCCAGCCCAAGGTTATGGAATTGCTGGATGTCTATCGTGATACGCGTGACTTCGGTGTCGTGCAAGAGCTAGCGGCGTTTGAGTGTGAGTGCAAAAGCGCATGGCGATCATCGCTGGAAAAAGAGGAACCTACGCGGCTTGAAGAGCGAGTAGCGCGATTATACGAGGCAATCGGCCTGGATGTGCTAGGTGTGGAGTGGTGGACAAAGAATGGCAGTAGAGTCCTTGAAGATATGCACTTCTAAACGTCCTCGCAACCCTACTCTCCGGCAACATCAAACGTCCCCCACACCGCCTGGGCGTTCATGCGAATCATTCCTTCGACCACCCGCCTGAACAGTATCGGGATCACCGAATGTATTTGAGCCGTCTCCGCTATCCTATCCGTCCCCCTTCGCCTCATCAGAGGTGGAGGGGGCTTGCTTTTTAGGTGGATGGGGTGAAGGCAACGGATGGGAGCGGATAAGCGGGTGGGGATGGCGGTTATCCGATTATCCGTTTTCCATCCGCTGCAGCAAGGGGAGTGATCACACTGAAAGGGGCTTCAGTGATCTCAGGGTTTCAGTGGAGTCAGTGGTTCAGCACGAGGAAGAAAAACGACCGCGAAATCGCTCATCATCATTGGGGCCGGGCTGGCCTGTCCATTGGGTGCTACGCCCAGATGAACGGCTATCAGAGCCACATCTTCGAACACCCACCGTGCCAGGTGGGGTGGCCGCCTGCTGGAAACGCAAGGGCTACCTCGTTGTGCCGATGCAGCTCAATCTACTGGCTGAGAAACCTGCTTCCTCTGGTGTGACGGTATTCATGCTTTTCCTCCCCACCTGATGACTACGCCGTAAATACCTCACGTCGTACCGTCACCTCATCTAAAAACGCCCGGTCCACCTCCACGCCGATGCCGGGCCCCTGGGGCACGTCCATCGTTCCGTCGGGATTCAGGCAGAAGGGCGGCTCAATCACGTCCCGCTCGAAGTAGCGGTCGCTGGCGGAGACGTCCCCAGGCAGGGTGAAGCCGGGAAGGCTGGCGATGGCCACGTTGTGCGCCCGCCCGACCCCTACCTCCAGCAATCCCCCACACCACACCGGCACTCCTCGCTCACGGCACAGGTCGTGGATGCGCCGCGCCTGGGCCAGGCCACCCACGCGGCCGGGCTTGATGTTGATGATGCGACAACTGCCCAGCTCCAGTGCGGCCAGGGCGTGGGCGGGGGTGTGGATGGATTCGTCCAAGCACACTGGCGTGCGCAGCCGACGCTGAAGCAGGCTGTGCTGGTAGATGTCGTCGTAGGCCAGCGGCTGCTCGATCATCATCAGGTCAAAGTCGTCCAGGGCGGCAAGGTGGTCAGCGTCTTCCAGGGTATAGGCGGAATTGGCGTCCACCATCAGCGGCACTTCGGGCCAGCGCTGGCGCAGCGTCCGCACCACCTCCACGTCCCATCCAGGTTTGATCTTCACCTTGATACGCCGGTAGCCCTGCGCCAGGTAGCCTTCCACCAGCTCCAGCAACTCGTCCAGCGTGTCCTGGATGCCAACGCTGACGCCACTCTCGATGCGCGGGTTAGTGCTGCCCAGCAGTTGAGCCACCGGGATCCCTCTCTGCCGCGCCTCGACGTCCCACAAAGCCTCCTCCAGGCCGGTCTTGGCCATGTTGTGACCACGCACCAGAGCCAGGCGATCGAATGTCTCCGCCGCTGTCTCCAACTGCTGCCCCAGCAGCATCGGCACCAGGAAGTCCCGTTGGACGTGCCAGGCGGTCTCTACCGTCTCCGGCGAGTACCAGGGGCCAGCCTCGATGGCCGACTCGCCCCAGCCCTCCACCCCGTCGGCCCACACCGTGACCAGGATGGTGTCTCGCTGAAAGGAGCGGATGGCGCTAGTCTCAAAGTGATGCTTTAGCGGCAGTTGGATGTAGCGCAGTTCAATGCGTTCGACGTGCATAGCAGCCTCCGTTTCTCTGATACTCTTTGATTTTTTCAATTAACACCGGAACAAACTCCCGGCAGTCATCAACGATGCCGTAATCCACCTGTTCGAACACCGGTGCTTTGGGATCGCTGTTGATAGCTACCATAATCTGGGCGTCGGTTATGCCCACTGTATGCTGCAACTCGCCCGACAGCCCCACTCCGATATAGAGTTCCGGACTCACCATCTTGCCGCTCTGCCCGATCATGGTCTCCAGCCCGGCCCAGCCTTCATCAACGGCTGGGCGTGTGCAGCCCAGGGCAGCGTTGAGCGCCTTCGCCAGCTCGGCTACTTGGCGCCACCCCTCCACATCGCCTACGCCGGCGCCGCCGGCCACGATGATGGAGGCCGATTCCAATGGCACGCCTTCTGGCTCTTCGCGGACGATCTCTAGCGTTTGAATCCGGCGGGGGAGATCAGTCGGCACCTCAAGCGGGACGACCTCTCCCGTCCGCCCGTCATCCAGCGCGGGCGTGGGGAAAACGCCTTTGGCGAC
>SDBU01005051.1_pt1 | contig 15927 bp, 13 predicted proteins | sample 2277071 | NCBI WGS metagenome assembly SDBU01 (sample SAMN10397929, study PRJNA504765) | marine sediment metagenome | isolation source: marine sediment core GS08_GC12, 126 cmbsf | place: Arctic Ocean: Gakkel Ridge, Loki's castle | collected 2008
GCAAGAATCTTTCGGCCAGTCTCGCCAAGCGAGTAGGTATTATCATCATGCTTAATTACGATTCCGTAGGCTACCGCTGACCAAAGGGGATACTTGTTTGCAGCCCTTTTCTCTGATACCCCGAGTGCTTTAGCGATTTCTTCCCAAGTAGTTGGTTTCCCTGCGTAAGTATCACGGATAATCTGTGCTATCTGCAGCGCTTCTTCAATGGTTCGTCGAGGGAGGGCGTCTGAGGAAACGATGGTCGTTTTTTTGGCCGAAGGTTTCTTTGCAGAAGCCCTTTTCTTTTTTTGTGAGCTATTAGTTTTTTTAGCCATAAGATTTCCCTCCCATCATAGGAATTCTTTTTAGCCTAAGATATATTTCTACAGAACTCTTCTGTGTAAGCAGGCCTCCCGTGTGATTGTGAAGAATAGTCCTGTAGAAGGGCCTACGATTCGCACTTCTAGAAACCGTCAGTATAAAGTCCTCCTAGCTGGTCATTTTGCATAACCATCGGGATGGATCATTTTGCCATTAAGCCGAATCAGAGCTCCCGCATCAGCCATGTTAGCAGTATATCATACCTCCGCTCCTTGAGCTAATCCCCTACGGTGTCCAAGATTCGGGACGAACTTCAGTCGTCGCTAGGACTATGGTCCGTCGTCTCTATGATGACGGCGGTTCTCGTCCCAAGCTCACCATCAGAATTGTGAGCTGATCCTACTAACTACAGGGTATCACAACGCCCTGGAAATATCAAGAGCCTCCGCTGTCCCTGAGTGTGCCCCAGCCGGACACGGAATCTCCAATTGGCGCGCGATAGGGCGGTCGGCTGCAGCGGGTGTCAGGCGGCCTGGAATGTGCAATCTACTTTCTTCTCGAGATCGCAATACTCACCAGGCCGAGGATAAGAATCCCGATCGTACCAGCAGTAGAGTAGTCACCCTTGGCAAACAGAAACATCAGAACTGCTATGACGACCAAGATTATGCCAACAATGAACCGAGACTTGTTCAACTGGGACCTTTTCATCTAGGACCTCCATAATTGGCCGCCTAATGGCTGCGAGCTGAGCGGCGCAGGGTTAGCGCTGGATGCTCCAATCAAAGACATCTTCGATGCCCAACCGAGGTCGATTAAAAACCAAGATTAGGTGTCAGGAGCAACGATTTAGTGGGCGGACATCTCAATTGCGATATTTATAGAGTTAATGAACTGGAGCATCATTCAGGGCTTCGTCAAGCGCTTTTGCTAAATTATCGGGTTCATCTGTCCCTATTCGATAGGTCTTCCCACTTTTCATCTGAAGCTCAATCGCTGAGAAACCAGAAACATTGAAAAGCCAACCCCGAGGAGTGAATCTAATCCCCCAGCCGTAGTACCAAGGATTCTTGACCACACGGTATGCCTCAATGTCTTTTAGCAGAAAACCCTTACGGATAACTCCCAGTCCAAATTGAATCCTAAGCATCCGGTCATCGACTGCCACTGTCAAAGTAGCAAATAATCCCAGAGCGATTAGCATAATGATTAGACCGACCAAGGCGAACGGGATGAAGCCTGTCACAATATTTAGATAGCAAATGAACAATATCACTGCGCTATACAAGACGAGGAGCAAATAACCAATCTGGGTGTGTTTGTAGACTTTCATCATTTCTGGTTTCATTTCTTTGTTAGGACTATTGCACGGGTCTGCCTAACGGTCGCGAGCTGAGCGGCGTTGCGCACCTACATTGTGTTCACTATGATGAGTATTGGGGGAACTATGATCAATACTATCCCTACGATCAAACATGATACGGCGACTTTCCGTTGCTTCCGAATGACAAGGAGCACTGCACCTGTTATAGCCAATAGCAGTCCGCCAACCAGTAGCAGGGGAGATATTCCCACAATTATGCCTCCTCCCAGAATCAACCGAGATGATTTGAAAACGTTGCTTGTGCATTGTTCCCTGGCGAGTTCTTCGCTTATATCGTCGGGCGGCCTAGCGGTCACGAATTCAGCCGCCCGGGCTGGACCCTCGCTTGCTTTTCAACACTCCCACTCCAGAACCGAAGCCTGCGAATCACGCCGCCCGCGGGATCTGCTGCAGCGAGTTGTTATGCTCTTTCGAATAGTGAGTTCCTTTTCTCCTTCTTCTTTTTCCTTTTCTCCTTAATTGTTAGCTTGCGCTTCTTTTTTTCTTCTCTCATCGATTTGTCTTTCTTTCCTTTATCGCCCATAGCAGCTCCTTTTGAATTGGAAATGGCAAAATCGGCTTTTCCGTTCTCGTCAGTGTTTCATCATACCGAATATCCGCAGAAGAACATAACGTTCACGATCACCGGGCACGGACGGTTGATCTTCCACTTGACTAAACACGCAAGCCGCGCTCCGCGTGCATCGTGTTGTTATGGCACCGTCTAGGGCGCGATGCTGGTGACTACATTTCCTTCACTTCTGCGACTTCAATTGTGCCGATTTCAAGGTGCGGGCATCCCTTAAGTTCTGGCCGGTTGACATAGGTAAACGCGCCCATTCGACTTAATCCGCCTTGCTTCGGCATAATGGCCTCGAGCTAAGTCGCTCGGCAGCTCAGGTTCACCAGCATTCTCGCGCCAGGCAGATTGCAGGCAAAGCACCCCGCTCTATTTGCCCGCCAGCCGAGTCGGCTGCAGCGACGGGTTATCCGCCATTTCAGCGCCTTCTCCTTACGGATATTGTCTCAACACCAGTGGTAGGTATATGTATTCGTAGTGCTCTTCCCACAGCCAGATTTCCCACTGCTCATCGGCGATGCCCTCGTTCAGGAGGTCGGAGTCACTGTAGAAGGCGACGACCGCCCCGTCCCCGCTCAGGCTGGGATTATAGCTGTCTCGGTTAGCGTCCGAGGCCGAGGTGACGCGGGTGAAGGTCAGCGCCGCCGTGTCGTACAGCCAGATTTCGTAAACTTCATCCGGTCTGCCCTCGTTCAGGAGGTCGGAGTCACCGTGGAAGGCGACGACCGTCCCGTCCCCGCTCAGGTTGGGCCTATAGCTATCTCGGTCGGCGTCCGAGGCCGAGGTGACGCGGGTGAAGGTCAGCGTCGCCGTGTCGTACAGCCAGATTTCGTAAACGCCATCCGGTCTGCCCTCGTTCAGGAGGTCGGAGTCACTGTAGAAGGCGACGACCGTCCCGTCCCCGCTCAGGCTGGGATCATAGCTGTCTCGGTTTGCGTGCGAGGCCGAGGTGACGCGGGTGAAGGTCAGCGTCGCCGTGTCGTACAGCCAGATTTCGGTCACGCTACCCGGTCTGCCCTCGTTCAGGAGGTCGGAGTCACTGTAGAAGGCGACGACCGTCCCGTCCCCGCTCAGGCTGGGAGCATAGCTGTCTCGGTTGGCGTGCGAGGCCGAGGTGACGCGGGTGAAGGTCAGCGTCGCCGTGTCGTACAGCCAGATCTCGAACTGATCGTATGGTCTACCCTCGTTCAGGAGGTCGGAGTCACCGTGGAAGGCGACGACCGTCCCGTCCCCGCTCAGGCTGGGAGCCCGACTGTCTCGGTTGGTGTCCGAGGCCGTGGTGACGCGGGCCAGGCTGCCCAGCCGTGGGACGGCCAGCGCGCTCCGGACCACCACCAGAAGGGCGGTTGCCAGGACCAGTGATAATACTAGAGCGGAGGCTAGCCGCAATATCTGCTGGTGCTTTGTAGTCATTGTACTCTCCTTGTCAGCTCTTTGGTGATAAACGCAGAATGGCGGATAACATATGCTTCTACGGAACCCGTCTGTTTAAACAGGCCTCCCGGGTGGTTGTGAAGAATTATTCTGTAGAAGCTCCTGAAAGTTGCGCGTTCCAGAAACCTTCAGTATTCATCCCTCCTAGCTGGTCATTTTTCACAACCATCGCGCTGAATCAGAGCTCCCGCATATGCCATGTCAACAATATATCATAGCTCCGCCCCTCGAGCAAATCCCCTGCCGTGTCCAAGATTTGGGGCACGCTTCCGCGCTTCACTGGATTTGGCATATCCACTCCGGTGTGATATAATGCAAACCCGGTGTGACCTGTCCGGATTTTTCGTGTCCGGCAGGCAATCTGAGCGAAGGAGCCTCCTCTGGCGGTTCCGTGGCTGCGCAGCCCTCAGGTGATTCGCCGGGTTTTGTTTTGGGGCTGCGGGGGCGGAAGCGAGGAGGTCAGGGCCGGGAATTGAAAAGAGCCGAGGATTTTCGGGCTGAGCTGAGAGCGCTTCTGGGAAAGGGCGCTCGGCTGAAGGAGAATGGTTCCACCCTCCGTATGTACGGCCAGGATCAGGGAGATATCCCTCCGATCCTGGAGAAGCTCCTCTTCACGACCACGCCTCAAGTGGTGGTCTCTCCGCGCGACGAGGGAGAGGCTCTGCTCCTGATCGATTGGGCCAGCATCAGAGGGGTTCCCCTGATACCGAGAGGCAGCGCCTCTTACGCCTTCGGCGGCGTGGTCCCCGTGGAAGGTGGGGTCATCGTCGACCTCACGTCGTGGGACCGCATCCTGGAGGTGGACGCCGAGGCCCAAACGGCGACGGTGCAGACCGGCGTTCGCTGGGCCCGCCTGGATGACGCCTTGGCCGAGGAGGGGCTGGCACTGCAGTCCTATCCCACCGGGAAGTTCTCAACGGTGGGGGGATGGGTGGCCACCGGCGGCCTGGGCATCGGCAGCCTGATGTACGGCCACCTGAGACAGCAGATCGTGAGCCTCCGCGTTCTGACCCCCCAGGGGAAGGCGGTGACCCTTCGGGCGGGCGATCCCGATCTGGACTTCTTCATCGGCACCGAGGGCCAGATGGGCTTCATCTCACAGGTGACCCTCAAGGTGCGGAAGATTCCACCCAAGGCCACGCCGGTTCTCCTCTATTGTGACGACGAACAGGCTGCCATGGATTTCGCCCAGCGGGTGATGGATTGGGGCTGGGGGCCCTTCCACATCAAGTACATGGACCGCTTCCGCATTGGCCAGACCAATGCCCTTCTGGGCGAATGCCTGCTGGAGGAGACGGGAGGGCTGCTTCTCGATTTCGACTCTGAAGAGGAGGCTCTGGAAGCCGCCGTGATGGCCAACTCCCATCGAAGGGTGAGATTGGCGCCGGATTACCTGGCCAGCTACCTGTGGCAGGAACGCCTCTTTTCGATGAAGGTCCGGCGGTTGGGGCGAGGGCTTCTGGCGACCGAGGTGATCCTTCCCTGGGAGGAGGTGCCGGGCTATTGTCGGAAGGCTCGGACGCTGGGTCGTCGCTTGGGGGTGGAGGTGGCCTGCGAGGTGCATCTGGTAGGTCAGGACGAGGCGTTGGTGATCCCGCTCTTCCTCTCCGCAGGCAGAGGACTGGTCGGCTTCGCTCAACTGATGCTGGTTATGATGCTCACCCAGGCGAGCTTCTCCCACGATGGGCGTCCTTACGGCGTCGGCATATGGTTCACGCCCTTCGTGAAGCGGCATCATGAGCCTGAAGTCGTCCAGCGATATCTGGAATACAAGCGGCGGACGGACCCCGAAAACATCTTCAACCCTGGAAAGTATTTCTGGCTGCACTCGAAGTTCTGGAACCTGCCCGCTCTGGCCTTCCGCCCTCGGATTCTGGAGCTGGGATTGAGGCTCTTGACATGGGGCTCACCGGTATGGGGGGCGGCGGTCCGCACGCTTGCCAAACGAGCCGAGCCGGAAGGGGATTCCCTGGTTCGCAGCGCTGCGATGGCTTGCGCGCGATGCGGGAGCTGCACAGCCGTCTGCCCTGCTTCCTTGGTCATGGGCAACGAGAGCCTGGCACCTCGCGGCAAGCTGTGGGTGATGCGCGAGCGAGGCAATCATGGAGTCTGGGACCTTTCGCCGGAAGAAGCTCAATCGCTCTTCTTCTGCTTGAGATGCGGGGCGTGCGAGAGGGTCTGTCAGAGTCAGCTCCCACTGACGGAGGTGTGGGATGAACTGGAGGGAAGCCTGGAGCAGCAATTCGGCAGGCCAGATGAGGCCATTGGCGGGTTTATCGAGGCCGCGGAGGCCAGCGACGAATACTGGGAGAGGGTGAGGAAACTGAGCTGATCCGCATGAAATCTCGCTATCGTATCGCATCCCAGCTGGCTCCCCCCCGGTTTACCCCCATCGCACGCTTCCATTTCGTGAGAAGCGACGAGTGCGCCAACTGCGGTTGGTGCGCCCAGAAAGCCTGTATCTTCGACGTCCACGCCAGGAGCCAGGAAGACGTGCGTTCCATGGCCGACACGGTAGACTATCTGTGTAAGAACTGCTTCCGCTGCATCCAGGAGTGCCCTCGCGAGGCGCTGACCAAGGTCCTCAACCCGGCTTTCTTGGAGATGGGCGACGACTACTACACGCCCCCCCTGATCTCCCAGACCTGGTTCCAAGCCGAGACGGGGCGGGTCCCTGTGCTGGGCGCTGGATACAGGGGGGCTTTCTCCGGCCCGGGGTTCGACCGCATGTGGACCGACATGTCGGAGATCGTGCGCCCGACTCGGGATGGCATCCACGGCCGCGAGCACATCAGCACCGCGGTGGACTTGGGCCGCAGGCCGCTGAGGTTGGAGTTCGATCCGGAGGGCAACCTTCTCGACGCACGGCCTGGCTTGGTCGTGATTCCCCTTCCGGTGCTGTTGCAGGTCCCGTCCTTTGGCCCTCTATCCGCCGAGGGGCTCCGGGCCTGGGCACAGGTCGCTCGGGAGGTGGACACCCTGGCCCTTATGCCGCTCGGCGTGCTGGACGAGACTTTTTTGCCCTACGCGGAGCATATCGTGCCTCAAATCTCGGGGCCGAGCGTGGAGGGACACGAGGAGCTTCTGGGACGGGCGCGGATGGTGGAGGTCGAACAGGAGGCTTTCCACGGTCCCGTCGCCGAGGAACTGAGGCGGATCAACCCGTCCGCAACCGTCGCGGTGCGGGTTCCCTTCGCGCCCGGCGCGGAGGATGTTGTGGAGGACCTTGTCGCTCGCGGGTGCGGGGTGATTCACCTGCAAGCGGATCTCCATGGCCTCGAGCGGGGGAGTGAGGAACCGCGGTTCCTCATCGAGCTCATCCGTTCGGTGCATGAGAGGCTGGTGGAGCTGAGGGTCAGAGATGGGGTCTCTCTGGTGGTCGGTGGAGGAATCGCCAGCGCGGAGCATGTGCCCAAGGCGATCATCTGCGGCGCCGACGCGGTGGCGGTGGACGTTCCCCTGCTCGTGGCGCTGGAATGCAGGCTCTGCTACGCTTGTCTCTCGGGCGGGGATTGCCCGGTGGAGATCGAGGCCGTCGAGTCGGGCTGGGCCGCGCAGAGATTGGTCAACCTGATGGTCGCCTGGAGGGACCAACTTCTGGAGGTCCTGGGGGCGATGGGGATGAGGGAGGTGCGCAGGCTGCGGGGCGAGATGGGCCGCGCCATATTCTTCCGGGATGCGGAGGAAGAGGCCTTCGGGCCCATCTTCCGGCGCGAGGCGGTGGAGCCTTCCGAATCCCTTCCCTGCAACGATCAAGGCGTCCCTTCTTCCGTGGTCGTCCGCCGCACCCCATTGACCTATCGCAACGCCCTGGGCAAGTACCGGGTGGTAAGATCGGACGCGTGTATCGGCTGCGGCATGTGCGCTCGCGTTTGTCCCTATGGCGTGCATCAGAGACCGGATGGCCTGGGCAGGACTCTCCCTCCCCACAGCGGCCTGTGCATCGGTTTCGATTGCGCCGAGAGCGATCACTATTGCGTGGACAAGTGTCCTCGCGGAGCCATCTCCATAGAGTTGAACCCCATGCAGGAGGCGCTGGGAGATCGGCGCTGGACTTCGGATCTCATCTTCAGCACCTGGTACGAGGCGGAGACGGGAGAGATCCCCGACCGGCGGTGGGAGCATCGAGTCGGCGATTCTGGGGGAGGATTCGATCTTCTCCGGTTCCCTCTCCTCGAGGATACCCCCCTCCCTGAGCCGGCGGGGGAGATCAGCACCGCCATCGAGTTGAATCGACGGGAAGAGGGGGGCAAGATACGCATCCCTATCCCCATCTACGGGGGGGGCATGTCCTTCGGCTCTATCGGCTTGTCCACCATGTTGGCCCGGGCCAAGGCGGCCAAGGCTTGGGGGACCTTCATCTCCACGGGAGAGGGGGGATATCCGGAGGCGCTGGCGCCCTACGATGACCACATCATAACCCAGGTGGCCACCGGGCTGTTTGGGGTTAGCGAGGAGACCATTCAGAGGGTTCGCTTCGTGGAATTCAAGTACGCTCAGGGTGCCAAGCCGGGGTTGGGAGGACACCTCTTGGGGGCCAAGAACACGCCTGCCGTGGCCCAGATGCGGGAGGCGGTGTCGGGCACCAACTTGTTCTCGCCTTTCCCATTTCATAGCGTCTACTCGGTGGAGGATCACAAGAAACACCTGGATTGGGTCCGCTCCATCAACCCCGACGCTCTCATCGCGGTGAAGGTGTCCACTCCCACCGACGTGGATATGGTGGCAGTCGGCAGCTACTACGCAGGTGCGAACATCCTGAATCTGGATGGCGGCTATGGCGGCACCGGAGCTGCTCCGGAGATCGCCAAGAAGAACATCGCCATGCCCCTGGAGTACGCGATTCCTAAGGTTCATCGGTTCCTGGAGTCGGAGGGGATCCGGGATGAGATGGTGCTGATAGCCAGCGGAGGCATTCGGACAGCACATGATATCGCCAAGGCCATCGCCTTGGGGGCCGACGGGGTGGCCATCGGCACCGCCGAACTGGTGGCCTTGGGCTGCGTTCGTTGCGGCAACTGCGAGAGTGGACGTGGCTGTCCGAGGGGAATCGCCACCACCGATCCAGAGCTGGTTGCCTTGATCGACGCGGAGTGGGGTGCTCAAAGGATAATCAACCTCTACGCGGCCTGGAGGAAGGAGTTGGTGGAGATGCTTCGGGCGCTGGGGCTTCGCAGCATCGGCGAGCTTCGGGGCAGAACGGATCTCCTGATCCACCTCCGCCCCATGGAGGAGCGCGAGCGAGAGGGAGCGATGCGATGAATGACGCCCTGGCTGGCCACAGGCGGCCTTCTCTGGAAGCCGAAGGCGGCTGCGGGGTTGTGGGTTTCGCTTGCTCGGAGCCGGTTGCGGGCAGGCACATCCTCCGGCCCTCGCTTCAGATGCACAATCGAGGTAATGGCAAAGGGGGCGGCATCGCCGCGGTGGGCCTCTGCCCCGGCGATCTGGGAGTTTCCGAGGAAGTATTGAAAGAGGACTACTTGATCCAGGTGGCTTTCCTGGACCCCGAGGCTCGCGGAGAGGTGGAGCGTGACCACCTGCTCCCTGCCCTGGAGGTGGATCATGCCTATAAGGTGCCGACCGTCGACGACTACCGGGAGGTCAGCGGGCTGGAGATCCAGCCCCCCCAGGTGTGGCGCTATTTCTGTCGAGGCAGAGAAGATGCCATCGAGTGCCTCATGGATGAGCGCAACCTCGAGGGATGGACGCCCCGTCAGGTTGAGGATGAGCTGGTCTATCGCAACAGCTACCGACTCAATCAGCAACTCTATGCTTCGTTGGGGGAGGGGCGGGCTTTCGTTCTCTCTCACGGGCGCGACATCATGGTCTTCAAGCTCGTGGGCTACGCGGAGCAGGTTGCCGAATACTACCGGTTGGAAGATGTGAGGGCCCACATCTGGATCGCCCACGAGCGCTATCCCACCAAGGGCCGAGTCTGGCATCCGGGAGGGGCTCATCCGTTCATCGGTCTCAATGAGGCTTTGGTGCACAATGGCGATTTCGCCAACTACTACTCGGTGTGCGAGTATCTGCAGCAGAGGGATATCTTCCCGCTGTTTCTGACCGATACCGAGGTGGCGGTGCTCCTCTTCGATCTATGGGATCGCGTGTATGGCTACCCGCTGGAGTATATCATCGAGGCGCTGGCGCCCACGACGGAGAGGGATTTCCAGATGCTGCCGCCCGAGAAGCGGAAGATCTATGAGACGATCCAGGCAACGCACATCCATGCTTCTCCGGATGGGCCCTGGTTCTTTATCATCGCCCGAAGCAAGCCGGACGAAGGGTTGCGCCAGCTCCTGGGCATCACCGATACAGCCATGCTGCGCCCCCAGGTTTTCGCCTTGCAGGAGGGTGAGGTGCAGATCGGCCTGATTGCGTCCGAGAAGCAGGCCATCGACGCCACGCTGGAGAGCTTGACGGCGGAGGATGGGCGTTTCTCTCCCATCGCCGATCGTTACTGGAACGCGCGAGGGGGAAGCTACACCGACGGCGGCGCGTTTGCGTTCACGCTTGACGAGGGGAATGGGCTGAGTTGCACCGACAAGTTCGGCCGCCCGGTGACCCTCGAGGTGGGCCGCAAACGGAAGGATCCACCTGGCGCCGCCGGCCGGTTCGTGTTGCCGGCCAGCGTGGAAGAGGCGATGAGGAGTGGCGATGGCACCCTCGAGGTCTATCAGGATCTGAGCCGAGGCATGGCGGGATGGGACTTCGCGTCGGTGGCTGGCCTGTGCGAGAACATGCGAGCGCTGGCCCGACAGGGGGACGATGGGACGCGAGTGGCGATCGCCAGCCTGACCGATCTCCTTGACCGTCGCTACGATGCTGGCTGGAAGAAATCTAGTTCGGTGCGGACGATGCTGCGTGCGGCTCTCTATGACATATTTCGTGCCCTTCCCTCCCCGAAAGCCGGCGGTGGGGGCTCCTATTTCACGATGTCTTGGGGGGACCGCGAGGCTCTGGTCGCCCCTGGGACCGCCCGGGATATGCTGGTGGTTGATGTCAGCCGGTTTCCTCCCGAAGGAAGGGAGAGCGCTTCTCGCTTCCTAGTCGAGGCCCACCGACTCGGTTGGCGTCGCTTCATCGCCTTCGATTGCCGAGGACAGCGATTCTTGGGCTGCGGCTGGGGGCCTGCGTCGGCGGAGACGCGGCTGGACGCCTACGGGAACCCGGGTGACTATCTCGGCTCAGGACTGGATGGCGCGGAGATCTACGTTCACGACTCCGGGCAGGATCAACTGGGGCAGATTCTAAAGTCGGGCAAGCTGGTCATCTACGGCGATGTGGGGCAGACATTCCTCTATGGAGCCAAGGGAGGGGAGGTCTACGTTCTGGGGAACGCGGCGGGGAGGCCACTGATCAATGCGGTGGGACATCCCAGGGTGGTGATCAACGGCTCCGCTCTGGACTACTTGGCCGAGTCCTTCATGGCAGGCGACCCTCTGCGCGGCGGGGGCTTCGTGATCTTGAACGGCCTGACCTTCGACGGATCGGGGAACGCCGTGCCGCAGGAGACGACCTATCCTGGCGGCAACCTGTTCTCGCTGGCCTCCGGAGGCGCCATCTACCTTAGAGACCCGAATCGCCGGGTGGATGAATCTCAACTGAACGGCGGGGAGTTCGCACAGTTGACCGAGGCGGATTGGGGACTTATCCTGCCTTACCTGAAGGAGAACGAACGCCTCTTCGGGATCTCGGTGGAGGATGACCTGCTGACGGTGGACGGAGAGCGATTGGAGCCGGAGGGGGTCTACCGCAAAGTGCAGGCCGTTCGGCTGAGCGCGCTGACGTAGGGCTGCCTTTTCCCTTGTCAGGGAGGGGGGATTATCAGGATTTCCTCCGTTTCTTCCCAGATGACTTGCGCCTGGCTACATCCATTGCCTTGTTTGCCCAAACTCGGAGTGTTTCAGGGTCTTCAAATACCTCTGCTGGGACCTGGTAGTACTGCAGATTCATAAAAGGCCCCATGCCTGCGGCTTCGCAAAGTGTCATCAACCTTGAAGTACAGGACATCATCGCCGATCAGCGCGCAGAACAAGCCGTCGAGGTAGATGCCAACTCCGCCGAACAGCTTCTTCGCGGTGACTTGCCCTACGTATTCAAGCTTTTCCACTACGTGTTCCAGATACTCTTCACTGACGGGCACGGTTTTCACTCCTTGGTGATCGTATTGGCGAGATTCTGATGGTAACCGCTCTCACCTGAACGGGCAGATATCTTCTGGGACGTAGTTGTGCTGGTCAATGCCGTAGAATCTGCCGCTCAGTGGGGCCAGAAGTTCGCTAGAGTGAGCAGCAGCATGTTCGATGGCCTTGCTGCAAGCGGCAGCGATATCCTCACTGGCGTTGTACTCGATCCAGAACGCGGCCGCCAATTTGGCATATTGATGCCCGGCAGCATCGGGTGGAAATTCCTCCTGCAAGGTGTCGTAAGCGAGCTGCGCCTCGGAAAAAGCGCCCTGGACGATGTGCAAGAGCATGATCCGATAGCGAGCGTAGGCGTTCAGTCGTGGGCGCTCGTCGGGATCTGGGGCGGGTGTCGGGGATTCTCCATACGCCGAGTCGGGCCAAAGTTGGCCTTGGCTCCAACCTAGAAGATCTTCATCGAGGATGGCCCGTTCGTAGGATGCCAACGCTTTGTCGTAGTCGCCAAGCAGCGAGGCATCGTCGCCATCTTGAACGGCTTGAAACCGATAGGTCGGCGGTTCGTACTCCCAACTGGCCAGTGCGAAGGCTGAACCGTCCCAGGCCCAAGTATCGGTCTGCGGGCGCTCTGGGCCGCCGTCCGCGTAATAGTGCTCGATTCCATTTGCGAGCACCAGTTCCTGGGTTCCGTTCCCTTCTATATCATGAATCGCACCGTCGCCGTTGTTTACCGTGGCGGCATTGCGATGAGACGGGTCGCCCTGAATTAGGTCCGCGAACTGGGTCCCGTCCCATTCGATGATTCGAAACGCCCTGGTGAAGTTAGCGTGAGTGCCTATCACCTCGATGTAGGAAAACACGATCTCGGGCACCTTGTTTCCATTCATGTCCTCTATGGCTCTTATCCCCGGATCCGGATCGCTGCCTGAGAGCACCTGCCCAGCTATCATGGCCACAGCGCCACCCTGGTATCGCCCCTTCTGACATGTGAAAACGAATACGGCGCCCTCGGCGTATTGGCCTGTTTCGAAGAAGCTCAGGTCCATGACTACGTCGGGCGTCTCGTCACCAGTAACGTCGATGGTCATGACCTGAGTTCTCGCTTGCCAGGTGGTCTTGCCCTCGGTGATTGTGAGTTCGCTGAGGGCAGCTTGCAAACCTTCTGCAGAGCCACCCGCGTTGAGGTAGTCAAGTATCTGCGGTTCGAAGATCTCAACGATGGTTGTGCCCGGGGCGTCAGGAGAAATGGCGGGTGTCTGGTCGCTGGATTCCGGGCATTCCGCAGGTGGTGAAGGGGTGCTGGTGAAGGGCGGGCCGAGGATAGGTGTTGACGTTGGAGTTGAGGGCCTTGGTGTATGAGTAACTTTGGGAAGAGCTGGCGTGGGCGATAGGGCCGACACGGATTTTGTGAGGGTGGGAATCAAGGTTGTAATGGGTGCATCCCTCGCTGCCTGAGTTGACTTCAATGTCGTCTCGATGGCGCAGCCGTTGTGGGCCGCGATTGACACGGCTATCGTAAATAGTACAAGAGCAGATAGCGGACGACTACTCACTGCTCCTCCCTCTTTTCCAGACGCACCCAATAGGATCTCCCGAAGGGCGATTCGAAAGACACCCCAATACGCTGAAAGACCTCCGGCGGGATGCCGATGTCGGCCAGGTAGAGTTTCCCCGGCGCGTGCTGGAGCCCGGTCTTGGGCAGGGCAAGGGTCAGGATGCGTTCGGGGTGGACAACTGGCCCCGGCGCCTCACCTGTGGTGGCGTCGAGCCCCGACGGAACGTCCAGGGAAAGGGTCCGCGCCGCGTGCTGATCGCAAAGCTCGATCAGTTCGGCGGCTATCCCCAGGGGTGTCCCATTCAGGCCGTATCCGATGATCGCATCCACGACGATCTGCGATCGGCGAATAGCCTTCTCAGCCCGAATGGGATCTGCCGGCTGCAAGTTGGCTGCTTGCAGGATCCGAAGCTGACGGGCCGCAGCCCCGACCAGAGCCGCCGCTTTTCGGTCGAGCACCAGATGGACCTTGAAGCCGCGGTTGTGTAGGTGCCGCGCACAGCAGAGGCCGCCTCCGCCGTTGCCTCCCGCGCCCACCAGGATCGTGATCTCTCCATCGATTCCACCCAGCATGTCCAGCACATTTTCGGCCAGGTTTCTGCCGGCGTTTTCCATCATCTGAAGGATACCCAAGCCGAATTCATCTATCGAGATACGATCTATCTCTCGCATCTCCTCGGCTGTCACGGCCGGCACCGAGACGCCGTCCTGGGTTCTGAACACTATGGGATCTCCTGTCTCACCTGGCCGTGGCGACGAACCGATCACACCTCGCCTCAATCCCCCATACATTCGCTCACTAGAGCGGCCAGTCGTTTCTCCAATGTGGCGTATGAATAGTGGTGACGCCCGAGTTGGTAATTGTGCTCGACCATCTCGGCCACCAGGCCGGGGTCTTGCAGCACTTCTCGGGTTTGGCGGACGGTAGCTTCCTCGATGAACTCATGGAATTCGACCACCTTGAATCCCTTGGGCTTGATATCGGTCTTGAAGATCTCGTACGCACCCATCACGATGGGCCGGCGATAGTATATGGCCTCCAGGAAAGCGTTGCCGAAGCCTTCCACGGTGGAGGGGTAAGTCACCAGGTCAGCCTGCTGGTAGACATCGGGGAGACCGTAGATCTTCCGTCCATCCATCATCCTGCTGGGGCCATAAGCACATACATCACCCGCGAAGAGTACCCGCACGCCCATGATGTCGGCATATTCCTTCAAGTAGTTTGCATAGGCGGGGCCTTCGTCGCCGGAGGTGTGGGAGATGGCGAGCACGCATGGCATCTCCAGTCGGCGGGTCAGCTCTATGGCCTGTTCGATGCGCTTCCGGGGGACGATCCGAGTCGGCTGGAGCAGAAAGCACTCGTCCTCGCCGATGCCCATTGTCGATCGGATGTCGGCGTAGAGCGGATCTGGTTTCGGAGGTGGCGACTCGAAATCCATTACATTGGGGATCAGCGTGGAACTCGCTCCGGTGCGCAAGGCTAACTGGCGGCGACCGAACGAGTTGATGACCACGTGGTAAATCGAGTGCAGGGTCGGTGGAAAAGCGGCACGTAAATAGTCGTCGGCGGCGGTGACGGCGAAACGCTCGCGTTCCCAGGAGAAGTCGTGGTGGTGCGCCAGCGTCGGCAGGTTGGTTTCTGCGATCACCCGGGTCAGCGCCATGCCCAGTGGGATGTTCATGGGGATGGCCAGGGCGTTTTCCGCGATCAGCAGGTCCAGTTCAAATCTGCCTACGAATTGGTGCAGATGACTGTCGAGGTGATCGCTGAGCTCGTTGATGGTCTGCGTGGTTTCATCTGAACGAATGTAGTCGTCGAACAGGTCGATATTGATCTTGCGGACGGCCGGGTGATCGAAATGAGCCTCGGGCACCACATACGATCTCTCCTCCGGCCAATCCACCTCTCCGGCGAAGTAGAAGCACTCGTGGCCCATTTCGGTCAGGACGTTCGACCACTTGGCGGTCTCGAGGGAGACGCCGTCCGTTCCTGCCAGGCGAGTTGAGACGAAACCGATTCGCGTCTTGTGGTTCATGACTGCCTCCACCTTCAGCAATTGTTGATGATTCCTATTTTCTTATGGAAGAGATCTTTCGCCCCTTCATAATGTCAAAGGGTAGGCCACATCTTACCCTAAGTGGCACCATACTGAGCAATTATCAACCAAACGGGGGATTTGACAAATTTCCCTTCATTCGGATATCGTCTGCAAATCTGACTCCATTTGGAGCTGGAGGTGGGGGGTATGGCGTCATAGGTCCACAACTGGACAGTGCTTGCCTGATTTGCGCTGTCCAGGCATCGTTCCTTTGAAGCTGGCTGGCGAGGAGGAGACAATGGATAATTACAGGTTGGCAGTAGATGGGGACTATTTGGAAAAGAAATACTGGCATCTCTTCATTCAGAGTCAATTCCCATGCTACGAGACTTTCTGGCAAAGACATGTTGTGTAGTGAACCCCTGAATTTGGACAGGTGTGATAAATAACTAGAATAGTCCAAGAAAGGGGAAACACCATGTCCAAGCGGCGCGTTTTCACTCCCGACT
>SDBU01005052.1_pt1 | contig 15921 bp, 15 predicted proteins | sample 2277071 | NCBI WGS metagenome assembly SDBU01 (sample SAMN10397929, study PRJNA504765) | marine sediment metagenome | isolation source: marine sediment core GS08_GC12, 126 cmbsf | place: Arctic Ocean: Gakkel Ridge, Loki's castle | collected 2008
TGATCAAAACAGCAGCTAACAAACCAGATGCCCGGGAATGAAGAGAACTCCCCAGGAGATAAATCAAAACCGGCAGGAGTGAAAAAACAGCCACCTGCAAATTGATGATCTCTTCATATCCCAAACCGGCTGTTCGATGCATAATTGCCTGGAAGAAAACTAAAGCCGGTCGGAGTGCAACTGATAAGTTATTGTCCCCCAGATAGGTTTGAAACTCCCCCACTGCTAACAGGCTTTGTGCTGTCCTATCGTATAACAGAGCGTCTGAATTAGGATAATATTCATAATTGGGAGGCCGCTGCTGATCAAAAAACGTATTCTCGGTCAGTGGGATCCCTTTCCAAACCAAAAAGGCGGTTAGAAATAAGGCGGCTGCAACTACGATATCCTTTAATCGGGGAGAAGCCCATTTGCTTGTGCCCCAACGTTTATTCAGCCATTCTTCCACTAACAATCCCAGGGCGGCAAGAATACAAGCCAAAACAACCTGATACCCCAAGATGGGAAACCCGGTGAGATCAAAATTATACTCAAATATATTAATATTTTTGTACCCATATCCCATTTTTATCAGTCCAAAACCCAGGCTGAACAAAACTAGAAAAATCAAAACCGGTCGAAAAACATCCGGGGATTTGAGCTGCTTGACACGTCCGCTGAATATCAGCACGCCTACCAGGCCTTCAAGGCTCAGGAAGCAGAACCATAAAAATAAGGGTTGGTTTAACTGCAGAAAGATCCTCTGCATGGGATCCTCAACATAATCCGCCGGAACCGAGAACTGTCCCGCGATCAGGGTTCCGAACGTAAAAAAAGCGCCCAGCACAAAAAACCATACTTTCTGCTGAGCGAGATTTTGTGCTTTATTAATGATGCCCGTAAACCAATTGGGTCTCAGGAATGACAGAACCAGAAATCCAACCTGGAAAAGGATCAGCAAACCAACCAAACCAAGCATAGATACTGCAGCGGCCCTGCGAACGCCAGCAAGATAGCTGTCTGTAAAATTAATCAATACTGAATTCAGGGTTGGATTCCCCCAAATTAACAATACGCAGGCTGCAGCTCCTGTGAGTATGCTGAGACCTAAAATCAACCTGGCTGCCCATAACTTCATAGTTGATCTTCCTTGATCTTTGGATTTCCTATCCATTTAATGCTGCCATGATTGTAACATCTATACCAGAAACATTCTGAGGGGCCTGGCTGGCTTTTGTAAGCTTATTGCTGAGCTGTTTGGTTTTTTTGGTAGATCATGAGATTAGTTTATTGCAAAACTAACAAACTGATCAAAGATCAGAGATCTTTCAAAAGATAGCTCCTTAATCTCCACTGCGTTCCTCTTAGGACATGTCTCCCGGGTTTTAAGCCCGCAGGAGATGACCCTTCGATTTTTCTCAGGAAAGACTCTCCAACTTGAGCTATTTTTGGCGGCTTTCTAGTTTGAGCTTGTTATTACAGCATACCTGATTAAGCATATTATCGATTGATATCAGGGCTTCCAATCTTCCTCAGAGTAATACTGGCTGGCTACCCGCTCCGTTTTATCCTTAATACGGGCAATTTCATTTTTTGTAAGGCGCTTCTGCCAATTCTTGATCACAGTTATGCTGTCGCGCCTCTGGGAATCTTGATACTCTGGTTTAACAAACGAAAATTCCGCGATCCGCTTCTCGACGTCCTCAGAATATGGAAGTTTGAGCCGATGGTAAAGTTGTTTAAATTCCAGCAGTGGATCTGCCGAGATCCGCTCATGTTTGATGAAGATCCAGTTCTGGTCATAGCTGGCCTGAACCTTTAACACCATCGAGTATATGATGTTCCAGAGCAATATACCCTGGTCTACAAGATCCTGTTCATTTTCCGTAAATTTTATAATTTCAGATTCGAATTCAGAAAGGTGTTTCTCCATTAATAAGGGCTGCTGTAAGAAATGGTCAAAGGGATGATGCCAATTGGCTTTCTTTAGACTACCCACAAAAGCGGCCGGATGCCGGATTAACAACACAACTGCCATATCAAAGGTATTCGCCAACCATTCCACCGCTAAAATTGCCAGGGGGTCTTTCATCAGTGGGCGTTTCCTGGTTCTCCTGGCATTTAGTATACGTCCCTGATACTGGATCTGTTTTTTGACGTCATTCACCGATCCATACTTCAGGGTATTCTGTAAGATGTGCGGTCGGTAGGTCAAACAATCCTGAATATACCCGTAATGCAGGGCTTCATTCTCCTCGCAAACATACGTATACCAATGCTTAAAATGGGGCCGCGGGGTCCCTGGGTGATAATTAATGTTAAAGGGTTCATTAACATAAGCGACAGTAGGCGGAATTGAAAGCATATTACCGACCCAGGTGGAGCCAGAACGGTGTGAACCCGTGACCAGGATTGGTTTTTGTGACCTTCTGACCATCAAGAATTTCCTCTCTTGACTTCCAAGTATAACCTATCTCTGCGGGAGAAATCTACGGGTGACATGGTGACTGGGTGAAAGGGTGACTGGGTGAGAGGGTGAGGGAGATATGGGTGACATGGGGACTGGGTGAAAGGGTGACTGGGTGAGGGGAGCAAGAAGTAAAGGGACAGATTCCCCTTTCCTTCAGGAAAGGGGCGAGGGGATAGGTCCCATCTGGAGTAAAACCCACCCCCCAACGGGCTGTCCCAAAAGTAATTGGCACAGCCCGTTGGTCTCATTGCGATCCATCCTTTTGTCATCCTGAACGTAGTGAAGGATCCATACTGAGATCAGAATCAACAAATACCTTAGTTTGTTACAATAGGTTTTGGGTATTTCTGCTTATAATGGATTCCTCGTTGCACTCGGAATGACAAATGTGTAGAGGGCTGACTTTTGGGACAGCCCCAGCAAGGAACTGCCCAATTTCAACGCTCGAGGGAGAGAGGCCAGCCCCTTCGTCTCCACTTCGTTCCTCTCAGGATAAACTTCATCGAAGTGCTCCTGCTCTCGCGTGTTTAACGCTTAAACGTTTCCCAACCAGGAGACCCGAGTTGAATAGTATAATTCCTTGACCAAATAATATTACTTCTTTTCTAGTCCATGATTTATAAACGTTCTTCTGGCGTCCTGCTGCACCCCACCAGCCTGCCCGGTCCTTATGGAATTGGGGATCTGGGGCCCTCGGCATACCATTGGATTGATTTCCTGTCTGCAAGCGGGACAGGATTATGGCAGGTGCTGCCCCTCGGACCAACCGGCTACGGAGATTCCCCCTACCAGTGTTTTTCTACCTTTGCCGGCAACTCCTACCTGATCAGTCCCGAGAAGCTTCTCCAGGAAGGATTGATTCACTCTAACGATCTGGTTGAAATTCCCAAATTCCCAACCCGGAAAGTGGATTTCGGAAAAGTCATATACTGGAAATTGGACCTGTTGAATCGGTCCTATTTACAATTTCAAAATAAGTCGGATAAATCGCTTCAAAAAGATTTCAATACCTTTTGTGAAAAACACACAAATTGGTTAAACGAATACGCCACCTTCATGGCTCTGAAGGAATCCCAGGGCGGCAAACCCTGGTGGGAATGGCCCACTTCCTTAAGAGACCGAGACTCCGGCGCGCTGGGTGTTTTCCAGCAGGAAAATGGTTTTGCGATTCAGCGGCAGATGTATCTTCAATTCCTTTTTTACCGGCAATGGAATGAACTCCATGTCTATGCCAATCAAAAAGGTGTCCAGATTGTTGGGGATATTCCCATTTTTATCGCCCATGACAGCGCAGATGCCTGGGTGCATCGTGAGATGCTGTATTTGGATGAAACCGGGCAGCCAACTGTCGTTGCCGGTGTGCCCCCTGATTATTTCTCAAAAACCGGTCAGCTGTGGGGCAATCCACTCTACCGGTGGCAGGTTCATGCCCGGGATAATTACCAATGGTGGATGAACCGTCTGCGATCTGTCCATTCTATGGTAGATATAATCCGCCTGGATCATTTCCGTGGTTTTGCAAGATATTGGGAAGTGCCAGCCGGGGAACAAACTGCGGAAAACGGTCGCTGGGTTACAGGACCCGGTTCTGGTTTTTTACAGAAGGTAATAGAGGAATTTGGTAAACTGCCCATCATCGCCGAAGATCTAGGTGAAATCACGCCTGACGTGATCCAATTGCGGGATCAATTTGGCCTGCCGGGGATGAAGATAATGGTGTTCGCTTTTGACAGCGGAGAAAAAAATGTATTTCTCCCCCACCTCTATCCAGAGAACTGTGTTGTTTATACCGGTACCCATGACAACGATACCGCTGCCGGATGGTTTAAACGAATACCGGAAGGGGAACGGTCATTTGCGCAGCGCTACCTGAATTCTTCCGGGGAGGACATCGCCTGGGATTTAATCCGGGCAGCCTGGTCATCCGCAGCTGTATTTGCTATTGCCCCTTTGCAGGATTTGCTCAGCCTGGACAATCAAGCCCGAATGAACTACCCCGGCAACCCCCAGGGCAACTGGACCTGGCGTTTTACTGACTCCGATCTAAATGATGAATTGGGGGAGAAACTGAGGGAGGTTAATTATTTGTATGGAAGGTCTACGGGTTGAATGTGACTTGGAGACTAGGTGACGGGGGGACTTAGTGACAAGGTGGCCAAGAGAAGGAGTCCGATATTAAAATGTTATTTCCAGTATCCAACAAATTCCCAAATCAAATAGTCCACTTTTCTGGTGAACGGATCATAATTACGAGTTTTCCGATAATGTAATCATAGGTTAGAACCAATTCTTTTACAGAGGACTTATCCAAGTATTCACATTTCAAACAAAAATCCAGCCAAACCTGGGTCTCCGAAGCTTCTGCTTCCGCGTCATTGAGCTTACTAACAAAAGCAGCCGGATATCTACGTTTCCTCCAAGCTTCAGCAATATTTGCACAAACAGATCTGGACGAACGCCGTATTTGATCAGTTAAGGAATATCTCTCTGCAATTGGAAAGCGTTTAGAAATTTGAAAAATTCGGGTAGCAGCATCAAAAGCCAAGGAATAAACTTCTAAATCAGAGTGCTTCTTAATTTTTCCAGCCATCTTTCATTTCCCCCAGTCACCAAATCTCAAAGTCCCCCCGTCTCAAATTCACCCAGTTACATAGTCCCCATACTCAAAGTCACCCAGTCTCATAGTCACCTAGTCTCCTGGTCACCTAGTGGTTTTCCACGCCTCAATTTCTTCAAATCTTGTAATCGTTCCCATACAAACCCCCTGAATAATAGAAAAAATAGCTTAGTAACCATAAACCTTAAACATTAAACTTTAAACCTTTCAACTCATCAAAACACCCCATCTTTAATTCAACTCTATTTCTTTGGTTTCTTATTATCCACGTTAGTAGTGGACTCATACTCCCAACCGGGAGCTGCATGCAGAAGTTGTTCTTTTGATACACGGTTCGCTTTTTTGCATTTTGGGCAGCGGAAGTCAAAATGGACCAGGTCATCTTCATGCACAATATTTAACGCTTGATTGACATTTTGGCGGCTGATAGTAATCGGTATTTTACAGCTGTAACATCGGATCTGCATTTTTTCCTCACTCAGAAATAAAATTTGATTCTTTTCAATAATCCCGTCTATATTTTAGCATACTATCAATCTGTAAAATTACGTCAGGAATATCAGGCTCTTCAGACTAGTATTAATGAGTACTTTATCAAGACAAAACCATCTGCCATTGAATTTTGCATCCCAAGTTTTACTTGTTTGCCTGATCGATGAATTAGACTTTCTCAGTCTTAACATAAGAAATGAGATATTCACTATCATTATTCCATTTTCCAGAAACGTGCTCCCTTTTATTTTGCCTGCTCCTCATCCCTACTAATCACCAATACTGATAAGGTATAATCCAAACATGAAAAAATTCTACACATCCGAGGGAGATGACGGCACAACCGGGCTGCTGGGTGAAGAACGGGTTCCAAAAAATCACCCCCGGATTCAAGCAGTCGGGGCGGTGGATGAAGCCTCCGCAGCCTTAGGTTTAGCTAGAGCGCAGTCAGATAATTTTGATCTAAACCAGCTTGTGAAAAACGTGCAGGAAGATTTAAACCAAATTATGACCCTCCTGGTACTCGTAAAACCGAATCCAGATAAGTTTCCTGATCTTCAGAAATCTCGGGTGCTGTGGCTGGAAGAAATGATTAAACAATACGGAGGTGTTATCGAACCACCCCCAGGGTTTATTCTGCCGGGTGAGTCTGTACCCTCTGCAGCTTTTGGATTGGCACGCACAATTGTCCGCCGGGCTGAAAGAAGGGTAATTCAGCTGCATCAGGATGGTTATTTGGATTCAGAGACGATCCTGCCCTACCTCAACCGGCTTTCCTCTTTATGTTTTGTCCTCGAGCTTTACACTTCCAATAATCAGCTTTCCCAGGTAGGCAATAATTCATGACTGGCACAATCCTGAATACAGCAGCTATCCTCGTTGGAGGGCTGTTGGGTCTCCGTTTTGGGCAGCTGCTGTCTGAAAAATCGCGGGAAACCATCATTATCGGGTTGGGTCTGTTTACTATTGGAATTTCGGTAAACATGTTCCTCGAAACCAACAATTCCCTAATCGTCCTGGGCGGTCTTCTTATCGGTGGGTTATTGGGAGAATATTTGCAAATTGAAAGCCGTCTTAATAAATTGGGGATCCGCCTGGAGAAAATATTTAACGGAAAATCAACTTCCCCATCTTCCGGAAGTTCCTTCGTGCGCGGTTTTATTACCAGCTCAGTATTGTTCTGTATCGGGCCCATGGCTATCTTAGGCGCTATACAGGACGGGCTAATCGGAGATTACCAATTGCTGGCAATCAAATCCGTAATGGATGGTTTTGCAGCATTTGCCCTATCCTCCATGCTGGGAGTAGGTGTGCTCTTTTCAGCACCCATCGTTTTTCTTTACCAGGGTGGCTTTAGTTTGCTCGCAGTCCAACTGCAGGGAATTATGTCACCAGTGATGATCGCCGAAATGACGGCAACCGGCGGATTGTTATTAATTGGATTGGCCATCAGTAGCTTATTGGAGATTAAACCCATCCGGGTTGGCAACTTCTTGCCCAGCCTGGTCATCAGCCCGCTGATCGTCTATTTATTGTCCTTAATTTAATCGCTTCCGGGTATTCAAATTCCACCGCTCATTCTCCCGGGTTAGGTCAGCGGTCCAGAGTATATTGAAAAACCGGATAAACCTCTTCCAGCAGCTCAAATCCAAATTTTTTGTATAGCTCAAGGGATGTATGATTCCTGGCCTGGGTATTCACCGTGACCTGGACAATTCCCTGACGCTGAAAACGATCCAATAAATCCTCAACCAAGGCAGTTCCTATTCCCAGCTTTTGATATTCAGAATCTACCGCGAGGCGCGCCAGATGTCCTCCCTGCGGATTAATTGTGCTGATTTGGTAGCCGACTAGTCGATTATTTAAAATTGCGACAGATGCAGAGGATGCTTCCTGAAAGGCAACTTCAATAAGATCCAGGCTGTTGCGCCAAATCGGTTCAAAAGACCCTTGATCAATTTCATAAATCCGCAGGAAATCATCTCTCAGCATACCCCTGATTAAAATGTTTTCATTTTGGTCCGGCCAACAGGCTTGAGTACTATCCCAGACTAAAACCACCACTCGATATCCTTCCTGAAATCCGGATTGGGTCAGCAAGTTCAGCATTTTATCCTGCACTACCAGGGCATTTACCTGTTGTACTGCGGAATTATCCTGCAGCCATCCCAGGGCAGGAGGCCAGAGAGCTCTCCAAGCTCGTTGAATTGACAGACCGGGAGAGACTGCAAACAAACGCAGCCAGGTACCTCCATCTTCATCAGGGGGGCAGGCTAAAGCAGCAATTATTCTTAAATTTTGCTCCAGCACCAGGTACGGTTGATTTCCCAACCAGTCCAGGGGAGGAAGCCAGCTCAGGTGCCGGTGGGTAAAAGATCCCTTCTGGAGTAATTTCGTTATCTGTCCCCGATCTTTTTGATCCGCTTCTCGAATAACCAGATCCTGATCATTCAGAATCATAATTTTCCTTATCTCAAAATTATCCAATTCTTGTGACGATGCCAGCAAGGTTCCACCAATCACCGACGGTTATATCCCGCTGGATTCAGATTTCGTGGATCGGTGTTCTTTATTTATCTATCAGGTTTTGGGGAATCTTGAGCAGCTTGATCAGTAGTTTCTGTCGTAATGTGGGTTTTTCTACCTGCTCCAGGCCATCCTTCATTGAAAACAATGCGCCTATTATATTGCGGGATTTAAGTTTCAGAGCAGAAATCGACTGCATCACCTCAAGGTGCATAACTGTCTCATTCAGTTGGGTAAACAAATCAGCTGCCAGGGTGAATTGTTCGATAGCTTCAGAATATTGGCCAAGGCCCTTTAAAGCTGTGGCCTCATTAGCAAGGGCCATGGCCTGTTTTAGTTTATCCCCTGCCTCTTTAAAGATTAACTCGGTTCCTTGAACAGCAGCCAGTGCTTCCCGGGGCTGTTTGGCTTGCAGCAAAGCCACACATTGATTGTTTCTCATTTCTGCTGCCAGCTGTTCCTGTTCCTGATTTAAATAGAGTTCCGCTGCTTGAGAAAAGACGGTCGATGCCTGCTGAAATTTTCCTGCGCTGTATAGTTTTTTCCCTTCTTCTTCTTGCAGGCTTGCTTCACCGCGATTTTGATCAATCATTTTTAATTATTAGGGGGGTTAAAGCGTAATATCCAGAAGTCCCTCAGCAACATCCCTCATCCGTTCAACGGACATTTGACTGAGTTTTTGAGCAATTTCCAGATAGGGACGGTTGACGGGTTTTAGAACAAATTCCTGTATATCTTGGGGAAGTTCTACAAATGCAGCTCCAGCTTTCTTTTTATGAGCCCAGTCAGCTATCGGGCCGGTATCTACAACTAGATCACCCAATTCCTGATCGTATAACCGCAGTAATGCGTTCAGCTCAGCAACAGGGACAGCAAATTTGCCCTTCTCATACGATTTAAGCCGGTAAGTGGTCAGGCCAATTTTTTCTGAGACTTCTTTCATACTTGACTTTGACTTCTGACGGAATTTCCGCAAAGATGCGCCAATTTTTAAATTCCGAAGTTCCATCCTCTGTTCCAGATTCTTTAATGCTTTCATCTTGTCCTGACCAGCTGGCGTTAAATCTTCCCAAAAACGGTCTAAGGGAACATCCAGATAATAAGCCAGGACTTCCAATTCAGGCAGGGAAGGAGATTTTTCTCCTGCTTCATATTTGCTAATTGCACGGGACGTAGTACCGATTATTTCTCCGCATGCTTTTTTCGATTCCCCTCTCTGGGTCCTGGCGGTCTTGAGCAGGATACCCATTTTTTTTGACAAAATATTGATTGCTAGTTGGTAATCCATATTTCAATTTCCTCCTAGGATTCAAATAACAACTCAAATCCAAAGGGGAGGTGATCCCAGTTTAAGTACGAGCAGTGAACTCGTGATTAATTTTGACTATCTTGATGGTCCTGATCAATCCCCAATAACCTATATATCAATTGAAAACCAGTCTTTAAATATTGCCCGGGCAGCTCCAGAGAGCAGATTACTCGGTCAAATTTGGCATGGTGTATCCCATTCCTGTTCGGGTGACAATGTGTACCGGTTTGCTCGGATCCTGTTCCAGCTTGCTTCTTAAGCGGGAGATTGTTACCCAGAGGATTTCTTTATCATTCTTATACCCATCGCCCCAGACAGAAGACAATAATTCTTCCGTGGTTAAAATTCGGCCTTTATTATGAGAAAATTGCAGTAGTAAACGGTATTCAGTAGCTGACAGCAGGATTTTTTCGTCTTGAAGAAAAACCTCTGCCCGGGCGAAGTCGATTTTCAGATCTCCGTGGTTGAAGATAACCGGTTGTGAGACATCCCGGGAGAACATAGACCGTCGCAGCACAGCGCGGACTCGCGCTAATAATTCCGAAGCGGAAAATGGCTTCACAATATAGTCATCAGCTCCAACGTTTAAACCCTGAACCCGGTCGCTCTCATCACCTTTTGCAGTCACCATGATTATCGGCACCTGGGAAAAACCTCGGATGCGCCGGCAGGTTTCAAATCCATCCAATTTCGGCATCATCACATCCAGCAGCACCAGATCAATATCCTCTTCAGATACAATTTCAACTGCTTTTTCCCCGTCGAGGGCATCGACGACTGAATATCCATCAACAACCAGGTTGGCGGCGATTAATTGAATGTATCTGGGCTCATCATCTACAATTAGAATGGTTCCTTTTTCCATTTCTATCCATCTCCTCTCTTAATCATTCAGCCTCTTCATCCTGAAGAAGAGGCAAAGTGATATGAAATGCAGCCCCATTTCCGTTCTCCGATTTTGCGGAAATCTTCCCGTTGTGTGCTAGGATGATTTGACGGCAAATATATAAACCCAATCCGCTGCCGCGGACAGACATCCGGGTTTCCGGAACCCGATAGAACCTCTGGAATATTTTTTCAAGATGATCTCCATCGATTCCCGGTCCATCATCGATTACTTCAATAATTGCATTATCTTCATCTTTCACCAGTTTCACGACTACTCTCGAGCCCGGTGCATATTTTGAAGCATTATTAATTAGATTATCAAATACCTGACCCAAACGCGTTGGATCGGCTTTGACCATCACTCCCTGATTTTCAATCTCCAGATCGATGGTTACATCAATATCTCTCAATTGTGAGCGCTGGATCATATCCCGCAGCACCACATCCAACTGCAAAGTTTGTAAGTTCATTTGCAGAGTACCAGATTGGAGCCGGGAGGAATCGAGCAAATTATCAATCAATTCCTGCAAACGATCTGCCTCATCATCAATAATACCCAGGAATTCCCGAAAAGTAGGCACATCCCAATCGGTGTCTTCCCGCAGCAAGGTTGTTGTATACCCCTTAATAAATCCCAGTGGAGTCCTGAGATCGTGAGAAACTGTGGCAACAAAGTTTTCCTGCATTTTCCACATTCTTTGATTGCCTTCAATTTTATCTATCGTTCTGACTAAAACATCCCGCTCAAGAAGTTGAGCAATATGATCAGCTATAAACCGGAAAGATTGGCGATCCCGATCGGAATACTCAGGACCTCCAAACCGGATCATAACCAGAGCTCCAACACAGTTTTTCCCATGTCTTAATGGGATGCCAATGTAGAATGGTGTTTTTAATCGGTCATCTTCAGGACCTTTTATAAGATCCTGATGCACAATTAATCGGTCATCTTCAAGAATTCTTTCAATGAAATTTTCCCCCCAGGCAACATCAGCTTCCTTAGAACGTCCCCTGCCAACAGCTCTGGCGTAAGATGGGCGCATTTCACCATTTTCTTTCAGGTAAATCACAAAATTATCAAAAATAACTAGTTTTCTAGAGAGGTCAATCAGAGTTGGTATTACCTCAGATACATTATCTGCTTGTAAGACCAAACTGCTAAGCTCGAATAGCGTATTGATAAACGCTTTCCCTGAAAGTGTGCGATCTCCCATAATTTATGGAAAAACCTGTAATTTCTGTTTTTGGTTGAAAATATAAAGGTATGATGATACTGCCTTCATATTCTTGCGTGTATTATAACGCTATTGGTGATTTTCAGGTTGATTTCAAATCAATACTGATCTGAAGCCCGGATTGGTATGACTGACCGCTGAAAATATCTGAATTTTTCTTTTTGTTAGCTGGCTGTAAAGTCGTTTCTGTTTACTTCTATATGGATTTATGTTGTAATACAACCACTTATGATGAACCCTAACCCAAACATTAATCCAACGATTTTGGTGATCGATAATGATCCCTCTACTGCAGCAGTATTTAAAAAGCTGCTAATTTCAAAAGATTATCATGTTATAACTTCAAATTCCAGCAAAGAAAGTCTGGATATTGTCCAGCGGGTCATGCTTGACCTTATCATTCTCGATTTACTTATGCCGGAAATGGACGGCTGGCAGCTGTGTCAAGCAATCAGGGAAATGACCAGGACGCCGATTTTAATTATATCAGCAATCGAGTCATCGGAAATTATCACAAAAACATTAGACCTCGGCGCAGATGATTATCTCGTCAAACCTGTCTCATCCTTCACCTTGATGGCCCACGTAAAAAACCTTGTCCGCCGGCATAAAACTGAAGAACTCGCCCTTCCCCAAGACGAATAGTTCAATACGGTTGATTGTTGAACCTCCCGGTTAATATCTGACGGGGCGGTTAGATTTGTCGCAATCTAGAAAACTTTTGGTATAATGATCCCAACTTAATTAATCAAACGCAGGGGAGAGTCCCATATTTGGGCACCGAAGGGGCAAGTCTGCTGTCAAAACAGGCATGCAGTAGATGAAACTCTCAGGTAAACGGACCTTGCACTTCAGACCCTCTGGAGAGTCCCCAGACACCGAAGGAGCTAAAATCTCTCAAGTCCCAAGACAGAGGCACACGCCGATCCCTTTGCGTGTGTTTTTTAATTAATTCAGGTACCCTGATTATAATTATTGGACAAAGGAGAAAAACATGAAAGCACCAGCCGAGTTGAAATACTCAAAAAATGATGAGTGGATCCGTGTTGAAGATGAGGTAGCCACTATGGGAATCACAGACTACGCCCAGGACCAGCTTTCTGATGTTGTATTTGTTGAAATCATCGTATTCGAGGGAGATAAACTAGAACAGGGGGAAACCTGTGCCGTAGTGGAATCCGTAAAGGCTGCTGCAGATATCTACCTGCCGGTTGGTGGAGAAATCTTGGCCATCAATGAAGAGCTTGTGGATTCCCCGGAATTGATCAACGAGGATCCGTTTGGAAAAGCCTGGTTGATTAAAATCAAGATGTCTGACCCTGGTGAGCTGGACAGCCTTATGGACGCAGAGACATACAAAAACCTGGAAAGAGACCATTAATTTTTCCCGGAGGCTGAAATTTACCAAACATATCACTTAATAGTTGATATTGTTTCTATTTATTGTATGAAAAGGACCTGATATGTATACATCACATACCCAGGCTGACAGAGAGGCTATGCTCAAAACAATAGGGGTGGATAAGATGGAAGATTTATTCCAGTCCCTGCCTGATGAGGGAAAATTCCCAGAGTTAGCCTTACCTGACGGCATCACCGAAATGGAAGCTCTGGATGAACTGCAATATATTTCTACGGCAAATGAAACACCCCAGGAATTAGTTTCCTTCCTCGGAGCAGGAGCTTATAACCACTATATACCGGCTGCAGTTGATTCAATACTGCGGCGCAGCGAGTTTTACACTGCCTACACACCGTACCAACCTGAAATCTCCCAGGGCACCCTGCAAGCAATTTTCGAATACCAGAGTTTAATCGCGGCCCTGACAGGAATGGATGTCGCTAACGCTTCACATTATGACGGCGCTACTGCTGTGGCAGAAGCTGTTAACATGGCATATCATAACTTCAGGGGCCGACGCAAAAAAATAGTCCTCTCTCCCACAGTTCATCCCCAATATCGGGATACTATCCATACTTATATGAAGGGCATGAACCTGGAGATAGTCGGGGAAAACCTGAAACCTGAAGACGGTCCAGATGAACTGATTCCACTAATCGATGATCAGACCGCGCTGGTGCTGGTCCAATATCCGGATTTCTTCGGAAGGATCTTTGATCTGACAAAACTTTCTGAAGCTGCCCATGCAAATAAGGCTCTCTTTTCAGTGCATGTTAATCCCATCGCATTGGGATTGATTAAACCACCGAGTGAATTTGACGCAGATATTGTCACTGGAGAAGGTCAAGCCCTGGGAATTCCATTGGCTTTTGGCGGACCTTATCTCGGTTTATTTGCCACAAAAAACCAGTATGTCCGAAAAATGGCCGGCCGTCTTGCTGGAGAAACTGTTGATACCCAAGGACAACGTGGTTATGTCTTGACCCTGAACACCCGGGAGCAGCATATCCGGCGAGAACAGGCAACCTCAAATATCTGCACCAACCAGGGATTAATCGCTCTGGCTTCTACGGTTTATCTCAGTTTGCTGGGGAAAAATGGCCTGCAGGAATTGGCTAAACTGAATTACCACAAAGCCCACTATGCAGCCGAACGTATCAGTACTGTACCGGGATTTATGGTCAATCCTGTTCAACCGTTCTTTAATGAATTTGTGGTCCACTGCCCTCTCCCAGCTGCAGAAATTAATCAGCTCCTGCTGGCTCATGATATCCTCGGGGGATACGATCTGAGTCAGGATTATCCCGACTTGACCCATGAACTGCTTGTAGCGGTCACAGAAATGAATTCCAGGTCAGAAATTGACTTCATGGTTGAGGTATTGGAGGAGGAAACTCATGACTGAACCCACAATTTTTGAATTATCCAAACCCAATCGTAAAGGAATCCGCTTCCCGGCGCCTGATGTTCCTTTGGCTGAATTGCCCAGAGATTTTTTACGGGAAGAACTACCGCTTCCAGAGGTACCTGAAAACGAAGTCATCAGGCACTTTACCAATATTTCACAATTAAATCACGCTGTTGATACAGGGTTTTACCCTCTGGGTTCCTGCACTATGAAATACAATCCTAAAATTAATGAAGAGACTGCCCGTCTTCCTGGATTCAGTCAAATTCATCCCCTTCAACCGGTTGAAACGGTCCAGGGTGCATTGGGATTGATGCATGAAACCCAACGATGGCTGTCAGAAATCAGCGGATTTGACGCTGTATCTCTCCAGCCAGCTGCCGGCGCCCATGGTGAATTGACCGGCGTGCTGATTATCCGGGCATATCACCGATCCCGGGGAGATACAAAACGGACCAAGATGCTTGTTCCGGATTCTGCCCACGGCACCAATCCCGCCTCCTCAGCTATGAGCGGGATGAATATCGTTGAACTGCCATCAAATGACAGGGGAAATATCGACCTGGACGCTTTAATAGCCGAATGTGACGATACGCTTGCAGGGATAATGATCACTAATCCCAATACCTTGGGCCTCTTCGATGAAAATATAATTGAAGCCTGCCAGCTTGTTCACGAATCCGGCGGTCTGGTGTATGGTGATGGAGCGAACATGAATGCCCTGTTGGGAATTTACAAACCGGCAGATATGGGTATTGATGTAATGCATTTTAACCTGCATAAAACCTTTTCAACTCCCCATGGGGGAGGCGGACCAGGTTCTGGTCCGGTTGGCGTAACAAAAGAATTAGCGGATTTCCTGCCAGCGCCCTTGGTGGTCATGACATCCGAAGGTGATGAAGACAATCCCGCATTCTACGATCTGATAAATCCAGAACAGACAATAGGAAGGGTGAAATCCTTCCATGGTCACTTCAGCATCATTGTCAGAGCATTTACCTATATGCTCATCCTGGGTAAAAACGGACTCAAGGATGTGGCAACCCATGCAGTCCTGAATGCGAATTACATTCAGGCGCGGGTCAAAGATATTTATCACATCCCCTATGAGCGGATGTGTATGCATGAATTTGTTGCTGAAGGGAGATGGGAAGATGCCCCTGGTATACGGGCCCTGGATATCTCAAAGCGCTTGATTGATTTTGGATTCCATCCTCCCACAAACTACTTCCCGCTGATTGTTCCTGAAGCACTGATGATTGAACCCACGGAAACCGAAACCAAAGAAACCCTGGATGCATTTGCGGATACCTTGCTGCAAATAGCTGATGAGGCAAAAAATAATCCAGACATCCTCCATAATGCCCCGACCAAGGCGCCATTTGGCCGCCTGGATGAAGTCAAAGCAGCTAAAGAATTGATCCTAAAGACTCAACTTCCGGAAGATTACTGATCTTCATTATCTTCTGCGCCTCAAATAAAAGCCCTGCCTTTAATGGAGTGCACCCTGATAAGTGGACAAATAAATAAAGCCTCTCATAACTAATTATACAAACTGACGTCTGAATTCCAAAGGCGTCAGTTTTGTTTTTAGC
>SDBU01005053.1_pt1 | contig 15921 bp, 14 predicted proteins | sample 2277071 | NCBI WGS metagenome assembly SDBU01 (sample SAMN10397929, study PRJNA504765) | marine sediment metagenome | isolation source: marine sediment core GS08_GC12, 126 cmbsf | place: Arctic Ocean: Gakkel Ridge, Loki's castle | collected 2008
TCTGCCGGAGCTGGTTACCTGTGTGGGTGTCGATCAGCCGGGCGGCTATCACCGCTGGGACGTCTTTGAACACAGCTTGCGAACCGTCGATGCTTGTCCCGCCCGTCTTCGCCTGCGGCTGGCAGCGCTTTTCCACGACATCAATAAGCCCCAGGCCAGGCAGTTGGTCGAGCAGGGAGCTACCTTTTACGGCCATGAGATCAGCAGTGCCCGCACCGCCCGGTCAGTAATGCGGCGTCTCCGTTACTCGCACGACCTGACTGACGAGGTCGTCACCCTGGTGGAGCGACACATGTTCACCACCGACGTTACCGACAAGGGTTTGCGGCGCCTGTTGCGGCGAGTGGGCACGGAGTTGGTTTTTGATCTGTTGGACCTGCGGCGGGCCGACGTCGAAGCGCAGGGAATGGGCGGTATCACCGAGGATGTAGATTGTTTCGAACAGCAAATCAGGGCCGAGCTACAGCGCCAGCCGCCCCTGACGGTATCCGACCTGACTCTCGACGGTCATGATCTGATGGCTATGTTTGATCTGAAGCCGGGGCCGCTGGTGGGAAAGATCATGAATCATCTACTGGAGAAAGTTCTGGACAGTCCCGACAACAACACACCCCGGTTGCTTAAGCGACTGGCCGAGGAGTTCCAGGAGAACGAAATCAAGAAAGAATAAACAAAATCAGATCCAACCAGGTTGGTGATAAGGAAAATCAGCAATGAAAATCCACGAGTATCAGGCCAAACAGCTTTTCGCCGAAGGCGGCATTCCGGTGCCGCCCGGCGAGATGGCCACAACACCTCTTGAGGTAGCGACCATCGCTGAGAAAATCGGCGTGCCGGTTATGGTCAAAGCCCAGGTGCATGTCGGTGGCCGAGGTAAGGCTGGCGGCATCAAGTATGCCGAAAATTTCGAGGCGGCCAAGGTCCTGGCCCAGAGCATCCTGGGGATGGACATCAAGGGGCTGGAAGTAAAGAAAGTCCTGGTTACGGCCGCCGAGGACATCATTTCGGAATCGTATGTCGGGATCATTCTCGATCGAGCCACCAAGCAGCCGGTCATAATGGTTTCGCCGGCCGGTGGTGTTGATATCGAGGAAGTAGCCGCCAAAACGCCCGAAAAGATATTCAAGCTCTACGTCGACCCGTTGGTGGGACTGAAAAGTTACCAGGCTCGCAACCTGGCCTACAAGCTGTATCGGGAGATAGCACTGGTCCGCCAGGCGACCGATATAATCCTGAAACTGTATGACGTCTTCTGGAAAGTCGACGCTTCCCTGGTCGAAATCAACCCGCTGATAACCAACCCGTCGGGCAAAGTAATCGCCATTGACGCCAAGATCAATATCGATGACAACGGACTCTTCCGGCAACAGGACGTGGCCGCCATGCGCGATCTGGACGCGGAAGAACCGGCGGAAGTGCTGGCTCGCGATGCCGACCTGTCCTACGTCAAGCTGGACGGCAACATCGGCTGTATCGTCAACGGTGCCGGTCTGGCCATGGCCACCATGGACCTGGTCAAACGTTACGGTGGCGAACCGGCCAATTTCCTCGATATCGGCGGTTCTTCCAGCCCGCAGAAGGTGGTCACGGCGCTTAATATCATTCTCTCCGATAAGAACGTGGATTCCGTCCTGATCAATATTTTCGGCGGCATCACTCGCTGTGACGACGTGGCCAACGGCATAGTAGAAGCTTTCCGGCAGTTCAAACCATCGGTGCCGGTGGTGGTCCGGTTGACGGGGACCAACGCGGAGGCGGCCGCCAATATCCTCAAATCGATCCGGCTGCCGTATGCCGACACGCTTGACGATGCCGTAAAAAAAGCTATAGAAATGGCCGGACAAAAGTAACGGTCGAGAATAAGGAAAAACAGACTATGTCGATATTCATAGATAAGAAAACCAGGATATTGGTTCAGGGTATCACCGGGCGCGACGGCTCGTTTCATACCCAACAGATGATAGACTACGGCACTAAGGTGGTCGGCGGCGTCACTCCGGGGAAAGGCGACACCAAAATCGCCGGTGTCCCGGTGTTTAACACGATGGAAGAAGCCGTAAACAAGACCGGCGCCAATACGTCGGTAATCTACGTTCCGCCGCCGTTTGCGGCGGACGCCATCTACGAGGCGGTCGATGCCGGGATCAAACTGGTGGTTTGTATCACCGAGGGTGTCCCGGCCAATGACATGATGAAAGTGTATCCCTACGTGAAAGCACGGGGCGCGCGCCTGATCGGTCCCAACTGTCCCGGCCTGATTTCGCCGGATCAATCCAAAGTGGGTATCATGCCCGGACCGATCGTCAAGAAAGGCAGCGTCGGAGTCGTTTCCCGCTCGGGAACACTGACCTATGAGGCTATCTGGGCTCTGACTCTGGCCGGCCTAGGGCAGACGACCTGTATCGGCATCGGCGGTGATCAGGTCATCGGCACCAATTTCATCGATTGCCTGAAAGCATTCGAGAAAGACCGATCCACCAGGGCGGTGGTGATGATTGGTGAAATCGGCGGCAACGACGAAGAGGTTGCGGCCAAGTACATCAAGAAACACCTGACCATACCGGTCGTGGCTTTTATCGCCGGTCAGACGGCTCCTCCGGGCAAGCGGATGGGACACGCCGGGGCTATCATTTCCGGCGGTACCGGCACCGCGGCGGACAAGATAGCCGCCCTGAATAAAGTGGGCGTGCCCGTAGCCGGTTCACCTACCGAAATCCCCCAACTGCTGAAGGACCTGATGTCAAAGAAGAAGGTAACCTCCGGGAAAAGTAAAACTACTACCCGGAAAGCAACCTCGAAGAAAGCAACCGTCAGGCGGACCACCCGGGTCACCACCAAACCGAAGACCAGAAAGACAGCTGCCAAACCGGCAATGAAGAAGAAACCCGCCGCCAAAAAGACGGCCGGAAAGAAAAAGAGATAACAGAGACGGTACTCTGCTTGTTAAGACTGACAACTTGATTAGTTGAGGATGTACTATGACAGAAACAGATACGATCGGAGCCTCAGACAGTAAGCCCGCCGCCAAAAGCAAGTATGACTACTCCAAAGGCCCCCCCCCTCTGGAGTTGAATCTCGCCTGGTGCAAGGCCTGTAACATCTGCATTGCGCTGTGTCCCAAGCAGGTGTTCGAGCCGGACCGGGACGGTAAACCAATTTTAGCTCGTCCGGATGATTGCACCCAGTGCACCATATGCTGGGTACACTGTCCCGATTTCGCCATAATATCGAATTACAAGTAGAACATGCCGGGCATGTTCTAAAGGAAGGAAATATGGCTCAAACCGAAAGACAATTGCTGCTGGGAAACCTGGCCTGCGTTCACGGAGCCATCTACGCCGGGATGAGATTCTATGCCGGCTATCCGATCACGCCTTCGACGGAAATCGCCGAAGGATGTGCTCGGGAGTTGCCCAAAATCGGCGGCCGGTTTATCCAGATGGAAGATGAGATCGGCTCCATCGCCGCGGTCATCGGAGCTTCCGTAAGCGGGGCGAAAGCAATGACGGCCACTTCGGGTCCCGGGTATTCTCTAATGGTAGAGAATATCGGGTACGCCTACATGATCGAAGCCCCCTGTGTCATCATCAATGTTCAACGGGGAGGACCGTCTACCGGGTTGCCGACCAAGGTCAGCCAGGCGGACACTATGCAGGCTCGCTGGGGACCACACGGTGACTACACTGCCATCGCGGTGGCTCCGTCGACGGTAGCCGACACTGTCATCGAGACGATTCGAGCTTTTAACCTGGCGGAAAGATTCCGCACGCCGGTCACGGTTCTGCTGGACGAAGCCATCTCCCACATGCGGGAGATGATCCCTCTGCCCGAACCGGGTCAACATGAAATAATCGAGCGGGAAAAACCGACCTGTGCTCCGGAGGACTATATCCCCTACGAACTGACCGAACGCTGTGTGAATCCGATGCCGGCCTTCGGTGAAGGTTTCCGGCAATATGTAACCGGCCTCACCCACGACGCCCAGGGATTCCCCACCAATCGCCCGGATGAGACCGTGATCAAGCTCGACAAACTCCACGATAAAATCGACAACTACAAAGATGAGATCTTCAAACTGCGCCTGGAACAGATGGACGATGCTGAGATCGCCTTTGTCACTTACGGGTCCGTGTCACGAGCGGCGCTGCTGGCGATAACCCTGGCCCGCCAGGCCGGAGTCAAGGTCGGCTCGGTGCAACTATACACCATCTGGCCCTTCCCGTTGGAGCTTCTTCGTAAATTGCTGCAAAACTGCTCGCATGTCATTGTCGCGGAATTGAACATGGGTCAGATTATCCGTGAAGTGGAACGAATAACATCTCCGGAGACCAAGGTGCACAACCTCCAGAGGTACGATGGTGAGATTCTGACGCCGATGCAACTGTTGGATAAGCTTGAGGAGGTGATATCATGACGACCGCCGCCAAACAGACGATCACCAAACCGACCGGCACCAAGCAGAGATCCGATGTCATTCTGAAGTATCTGCGGCCGAAGAAGAAGCTTCCCAACGTCTGGTGCGCCGGCTGCGGCAACGGTATCGTCATGGGTTCACTGATTCGCGCCATCGACAAGCTGGGCCTGTCCCGCGACAACGTGGTCCTGGTATCGGGTATCGGCTGCACCAGCCGGATGCCGGTCTACCTGGACTTCAGTGCCCTGCACACCACCCATGGCCGGGCGCTGGGATTTGCCACCGGGGTGAAGTTCGCCCGACCAGATATGAAAGTGATCGTCATATCCGGGGACGGTGACGCTCTGTCCATCGGGGGCAACCACCTCATCCACGCCTGCCGTCGCAACATCGACATCACCCTTATCCTGATCAATAACTACATCTACGGCATGACCGGTGGTCAGGGTTCTCCCACCACCCCTGCTAACGCCTTCTCCACCACCACGCCGTACGGCAATGTCGAGAAACACTTCGAGCCCTGCGATCTGGCCAAAGCGGCGGGTGCTTCGTTTGTCGCCCGGACGACGGTCTACCACACATCGCAGATGGATAAGAATATCCAGGCCGCCATCGATCATCGCGGTTTTTCCCTGGTAGAGGTCATATCCAACTGCCATACCTACTTCGGCCGTCTTAACCGCCTGGGTCACGCCATGTCGATGATCAGGATGTTTAAGGAAAAGGCCGTCATGGCGGGTAAGGCCAAGAAAATGTCCCCGGAAGAGCTCGAGGACAGATATATCATTGGTGTGTTGCACCGCGACGACAAGACCGAGTTCTGTGACGAATACCAGAAAGTTGTCGACGCTCACCAGGGAGAGAAGTAACCATGGCACACAAGTCACTACGCGATATCGAAATCCCCCACGACCGTTATGAGTTGCGCCTCTCCGGCTCCGGTGGTCAGGGAATGATCCTGGGAACGGTTATCCTGGCCGAAGCCGTGGGCGCCGATCCCACCAAGAGAGTGATACAGACGCAGTCCTATGGCCCGGAAGCTCGGGGCGGAGCCTCCAAATCCGACGTGGTCATCTCCACCAACGAGATCTTTTACCCCAAGGCACTGACCCTTGATCTGCTGCTGGCCATGACACAGGAGTCAATGGACAAGTACTATTCTGTTCTCAAACCGGACGGGATACTTATCGTAGACAGTACCCTGGTGACGGATGTTCCGACCGATAATTACTATGGCTTACCGTTCACACAACTGGCCCGTGAAGAGGCCGGGCACGTGATGGTGGCCAATGTTATCGCGCTGGGAGCTATTGCCGCCCTGACCGGTATCGTCACCAAGGAAGCTTTGATCAAGGCCGTCCTTGCCCGGGCGCCGCGCGGCACGGAAGAAAAGAACAAGAAGGCGGTGGATATCGGTTTCCGGGAAGCGTTGAAGATTAAGAAATAGCAACTCTGCCACAGCGGGAGTGAAGTTTGAGCCGAACGCTTTTGATCATAAAGCCCGACGCCGTCGAGCGCAACCTGGTCGGTCATGTCATTCGTCGCCTGGAGAACTCCGGGTTTCGGATCGTAGAAATGCGCCTGGTACGCCTGAGTGAGACCGATGCCCGGGAGTTTTATGCGGTACATCGGGAGCGACCGTTTTATAAGCCGCTGGTGGCCTACATGAGTTCGGGGCCGGCGATACCGATGGTGCTGGAAAAGGACAACGCCGTTGAGGCCTTGCGGACTCTTATCGGCGCCACCAATCCGGCCGAAGCCGCCTGCGGCACCATTCGCTACGAGATCGGGCAGAATGTGGAGAAAAACTCGGTCCATGCCTCCGATTCGGAAGAAAACGCCGCTAAAGAAATCGCCTTCTTCTTCTAACAGGGTGTTGATAGAGTGTTCTATCATACTCAATTGCCAACACACTCGTCATCCCCGCGAAAGCGGGGATCCAGTAACCTATTGATATATATGGATTCCTGCTTTCGCAGGAATGACAGGAAACTCAAGACAGTAACCTATTTGTCTTCCATCCGGTGTTTTTCAACACCCTGCTAAGGAACCAACCGGTCGTAATGAAAATCGAGCTGGCTTATGACGGTGGCCAACTGACGCTGGATCTCCCGTCAGCCGTTCAGGTCGACACCTTCCGCCCCATAGCGGTATCGAATCCTACCGACATTGACGCTTTCGCCGGCGGTTTCGCCCAGGCCGGCGGGGATACCTTCCTTTCACCGGGACCGCCATTGATCGTGGTCAACGACGGACACCGCAACACGCCGACCAATACTATCCTGCAATGGCTGCACCGGCAGTATCCTGACATAATTGAGTCGGCCACCTACCTGATTGCAACCGGCACTCACGACTCACCCAGCGAAAAGCACCTGCGCAAGATATTCGGTCCTCTGCGGGAGCAATTGGAAGGGCACATTTTGTACCACGATGCCACCGACCGGTCCCGTCTGACAACGATAGGCCGCGATAATTTCAACTGTGAGGTGATGGTAAACACCGCCCTGACGGAACACCGCCGGGTGTTGATTATCGGCTCGGTGGAGCCGCATTACTTTGCCGGTTTTACCGGTGGCCGCAAGTCGATCTTTCCCGGCCTGGCTGATTTTGAGACCGTGGCGCGCAATCACAACCTGGCCAACTCGCTTCAGGCGACGCCGCTGAAACTGGCCGGCAACCCGGTGGCGGAGCATTTGGATTCCCTGCTGACCCTGCTGGACCTGAAGCGATTCTTCGCCATCCAGATCGTCACCGACTCACTGGGTCGGATAGCCGACCTGTTCTTCGGTCCCCTGGACAGTGCTTTCCAACGGGCAACCGTCGCAGCGGGAAAAATCTACTCGTTCCCCGTAGAACAGCATTACGATGCCGTCATCTGTGAAGTCCTGCCGCCAATGGACAAAAACCTCTACCAGGCGCAGAAGGCGCTCGAAAACTGCCAGGCAGCAGTCCGAGACGGCGGCCACATTATAATAGTATCGGCCTGCCGTGAGGGAATCGGATCGGAGCATTTCTACCGACTGGCTGACGGCTGGGACCGCCGGACCAATCAGCCGCGCGACGGCCGGCTGCAGTTCGGCTCACACAAGCTGTCACGAGTGATTGCTCACGGTCGGCGGCTTGGCATTTGGTTGTATTCCACACTGCCGGACGAAGTAGTTCGCCATGTATTCTATGAACCGCTTGACAATCCGGAGATTTTTTTATACTCAGCAATTAAAAATTGTCAGCCTTGCCGGCTGGCGGTCGTTTACGACGCCGCCAATACCGTGTTAAGAGCCGGCAAAGACTGAACCTGTAGCCCGACTGAATTGGAGGAGAGATGAACAAGAAGATTGCCGTTATCGGCGCCGGAAACGTGGGAGCCACCTGTGCTATGTACCTGGCCGAAGCGAATTTCGCTGACGTCATCATGGTGGACATTATTGAGGGCATACCGCAAGGTAAAGGACTCGATCTGACCCAGGCCGGTCCGGTCCGCGGTTACAATGCCAAGGTCACCGGCTCCAACAACTTCAAGGATATCAAAGGAGCTGATATCGTAATCATGACGGCCGGTCTGCCCCGCAAGCCGGGCATGTCACGTGAAGACCTGCTGAATAAGAATGCCGACATCATTGCCGCCGTGGGCAAGAACATCAAGAAGTACGCCCCCAAGAGCTTCATCATCATGGTGTCGAATCCGCTCGACCTGATGACTTACCACATGCAGAAGACCACCGGATTCCCGAAAGAGCGTGTCTTCGGGCAGGCGGGGATACTCGATTCGACTCGTTTCCGGGCTTTCATTTCCATGGAAATCGGAGTCGCCATGACCGACATTCAGGCGATGGTGCTGGGTGGCCATGGCGATACCATGGTGCCGTTGCCGCGTTACACCACGGTTGCCGGAGTGCCCATTTCGGAGTTGATTCCCAAGGATCGCATCAAGGCTATCGCCGACCGCACCCGGGCGGGTGGCGGCGAAATCGTCAAGCTGCTGAAAACCGGTTCGGCCTACTATGCTCCGGCTGCGGCCACGGTCGACATGTGTCGCTCGGTGTTCAACGATGAAAAGAAAGTGCTGGCGGCCTCGGCCTACCTGACCGGCCAGTACGGCATCAAGGACATCTACATCGGCGTGCCGGTGGTGCTGGGTGCCAAAGGCGTAGAGCGGATCCTCGAGTTGAAACTGTCCAAGTCTGAACTGTCGGCCCTGCAGGCCTCAGCCAAGACTTACAAAGAACACCTGAAGATTCTCGGCTACTGAGGAAACTGTTATGGCGAAATACAAACATATCGTTGTCCCCAAAGACGGTACCCGCATAACGGTCAAGAAAAAGAAGCTCTCGGTTCCTAACAACCCGATCATCCCGGTCATTGAAGGGGACGGTATCGGACGCGATATCATGAAAGCCACCCGCCGGGTGGTCGACGCGGCCGTTAAGAAGGCGTACAAGGGAAGAAAGCGGATTGTCTGGATGGACATCTACGCCGGAGAAAGGGCCAACGAACTCTACCGCGAATGGCTTCCCCGGGAGACGTTTGATGCCATCAAGACTCACGTTGTAGCTCTCAAAGGACCGTTGACGACACCGATCGGCGGTGGCTTCCGGTCGCTGAACGTCACGCTGCGGCAGGTGCTGGATCTCTACGCCTGCGTGCGGCCGGTAAGGTACTTCAAGGGTGTCGGCTCGCCGGTCACCCACCCGGAGAAGCTCAACGTGGTGATTTACCGTGAGAACACCGAGGATGTCTACGCCGGTATCGAGTGGCGCCAGGGTACGGCCGACGTGAAAAAGGTCATCAACTGGCTGAACAAGAGCATGAAGACCAAGATTCGGGCTGACTCCGGTGTCGGTATCAAACCGATCTCGATAACCGGCACCAAGCGCCTGGTGCGCAAGGCTATCAACTTTGCCATTGACAAAAAACGCCGCTCGGTGACGCTGGTTCACAAGGGCAACATCATGAAGTACACCGAAGGCGCCTTTCGTGACTGGGGCTACAAGCTGGCCAAGTCGGAGTTCCGGGGCAAAGTCATTACCGAGGACGAGCTCTGGTCGAAGTACAACGGCAAACAGCCCAAGAACAAGATCGTCATCAAGGACCGTATCGCCGATTCGATGTTCCAGCAGATACTGACGCGCTCGGACGAGTATGACGTCTTCGCCACTCCGAATCTGAACGGCGACTACCTCTCCGACGCCTGCGCCGCGCAGATCGGCGGACTGGGGATGGCGCCCGGTGCCAATATCGGTGATTACATCGGTCTCTTCGAGGCCACTCACGGCACCGCTCCCAAATACGCCGACAAGGATATGGTCAATCCCGGATCGTTAATCCTGTCGGCCGTGATGATGCTCGACTATCTGGGTTGGGGCAAAGCCGGCCAACTGATCGAGAAAGCGATTCAGAAAACGATCGGCAAAAAAACCGTTACCTATGATCTGGCCCGTCAGATGAAGGGTGCCAGAAAAGTCGGCACTGCCGAGTACGCCACGCAGATCATTAAGAACATGTAGCCAATAATCTGTTCGGATAGCAGCATTTGATGAGGCGGAACCTGATGGTTCCGCCTTTTGCTTGCATACACCGGGAATGATACGATTCGTGAGTAGGACAAGTTCTCTCGGAAAGAGCGCGAGGGTACACAGATGTGATTCTATGTTTGCCATTTCAAACAGACTGTATGATCATTGTCAGGTGAATATATGAAAGCTAATACTCCTGGTGATCGTATGGGAATTGGGGCATCGTTGTGGAATTTGGTGGATTGGGATTCCATATCAAGGCGCAGTTGTCAAATAGTGAGCCGTTCTAAGGAGATTGGCGGGGAGACGCCGCGTTAAGTCGGACAAGCTTCTCAATTTTGCGCGCTATTTTGGGACTGGGATAAAGCTGGTGAAATAGTCGGTAATAGTGTAAGGCCGAATCAGGTTGCTGCTGGACTTCATAAATCTCGCCCAAGTGCTCAAAGGCGGGCACGAAGTTTGGGAAGCTGGCCAGGGTAAGGTAATATCGACGCTTTGCCTCATCGTAATCGTGTTGCAGGTGGGCGATCCTAGCTAATCCAAAGTGGGCACGGTGGAGTTGGGCATAACGGCGTACCCCTTCAAGAAACACCATTCTTGCCTTGTCAGGAAGACGCATCCACAAATAACACTCACCTAGGGAGGCATAGATACCGACATTGTCAGCGGAGATCTCCAACGCCCGTTCAAAATGAACTGCTGCCTGGGAGTAGTCACGGACATTATGGTGATAGGACCCCAGAAGAGCGTGGAACTGCGAGCGATTGTCGGGTGATCCGATGTCGCCACCCAGGTTCAGTCCGATAGTCAGAATCACAATCAGGCCGAGACCAAACTTAGGTCGCGAAGATAGATTCCGCCAGTTGTGGGCCAGCCGAAAGATCAAGTAGACCGCCAGTATAGCTGCAGCCGGGATAAGTGGCTGTCGAAACCGAGCACAGACGAAGAATGCCGCCATAACTAGCGACAGCCCTGCGAAGTACATTATAAGAACGGACAGTTCCTTTCTTTGTCTCCAGCCAAGAACAACGATACCGCTTATCGCAATTGGGAAGAGCAATCCGGAAGGAAAGTGCAAACCCAGTCGCCAGAGTACCAGAGCCATGTATGTGCTGTAAGTCCCGGCATAATTGGGCGAGCGAAAGTTGATAAGCTCCTGGCCGTGGAAGTTGAGCCATAGCTTCTTTAGGAAGAGCTTGACCGCTCTGACTGGGTCTGCAGCGATGTCATTTAGAGCCCGATTGTACCAATACGTCGATACTTCGCCGTGGGACAGTTTGCGGCCCAGGCTCGCCTCAGCTTCGTCAATTGACGAAGTATAGATATTGTCCTGATATTTGCCTACCGGCCGTGGCTGACCGAGAGACCGAGCCGTAATACCGTCTGCCTCGGCGCCATTGCCCATATAGAAGTTCACACCACCCTGCGTCGAAATCAATACAGCCTCGCCACCAACGAAATAGTTGATGGCTGTAACCGGGGCAATTGGGAAGAGGATCCCTGCTCCGAATACAGCCGTCCTTTTGGCCATACGACCCCAGTCTCGCTGCGATGCTCGTAGCAGTAGGGCGGTCGGTAGAATGCCAGCCAGAGGCAATATAGCCGGGCGCGTGATGGCGGCGATACCAAGTACTAGTCCGGCAAACAGTAGACGGCCAGCCGTGGGGCGCTCGCAAGCGAGATAAATCAGATAGGAGGTCCCGAAGTACAGGAATACCGTGAGGGCGGTCATCATCAGCTCGCCTTCGTAGAAGATCAAAGTCGGGTACAAGGCAGTTACAATCCCAACGGCAAGCGCCCAGGATGAAGGCATTAGACGACGAGCCCAGGCGAATGCGATCAATGACGTGCCGATGCCCAGTATGTTTTGCAGGATCAACATCGGCCAGGGGGAGACTCCGAAGAGCTTGTAGACCCCGGCCACTAAGTATGGGTAAAGCGGAGCACGATAGAATGGCGCCTGGATCTCATCTCCTCCAAGAATTCCCATCGCCCATTCATGATAAATTATACTGTCGACTATGTAGTTTCCCAGGTATACGGTCTGAGCTAACTCAAGGTCATAGGCAAAGCGGGCTATCAATCCGGACGCGATCACCACCAATGTGTGAATGAGCGGCCACCCTTCGTCAGTAGGGGCAGTGGTGACGGACTTTTGACGGGATCTTCTCTTCTTACTCACTCAACGGGACTCCTAAGCTGATATTCCCCATACAAAGATCTCAAAAGCACGCTTTATCCCTTTAAGTATTTTGAATATGCAAAAATCTCCTCGAATAGTCAGGTATTATCTCGCTTCCCCGGGTGAACGCCTCTGTTGGGAAATCCGAGGTGATACTCCTGTAAGGGGCTGCCGGCACACAGGATTCCCTTGACTTTGAAAGGCTGCCGTGCATAATCACATAAATAACAAATGGTCAATTGACTCACTTCCAACAGGAGGGTAGCAAGATGAGAAGGAATCTGGTAATCGCACTGACAGGGCTGCTCATTATCGGGCTATGGGGCTGTGGTTCCTGGAAGAAAAGGGACAAAGGCGCCCTGATCGGCGCCGGGGCCGGGGCGGTAATCGGCGGGGTCATCGGTAACAAAGCCGGTAATACTGCCGTTGGCGCTATTCTCGGCGCCGTTGTCGGCGGCGCGGCCGGAGCCTATATCGGCAATTACATGGACAAACAGGCCGAAGAAATCGAACGCGACCTCGAGGGAGCACGAGTCGAACGCATCGGCGAAGGTATCAAGATTACCTTTGAATCAGGGATTCTGTTCGATGTCAACTCGTCATCTCTCAGACCACAGGCAAGAACAAACCTTGGTAACCTGGCCACTATTCTGAACAAATACGAAGACACGGAAGTCCTGGTTGAGGGTCACACCGATGCTACCGGATCGAACGACCACAACCTCGACCTCTCGATGCGCCGTGCGCAGTCGGTCGCCAACTACATGACCGGACTGAACGTACTGGCCAACCGTTTCCGCATGATGGGCTACGGTGAAGATCAGCCGATCGCATCCAACGAAACAACGGCCGGTCGGCAGGCCAACCGCCGAGTAGAGATAGCTATCTTCGCCAACGATAAGCTTAAAAACGCAGCTCAAGCGAAGACAGAGGGTTGATTGATATTCAGATATTGACACTTCAAATCAAAGGAACCGTATCCGCAGCAGGATGTTCACATGCACCAGGCGACCGTGGCTTAAAGGAAAACAGACGATGTATCACGAAAAGCACTCACTCGTTATAGTCATAATGCTCGCCCTGTTCACTATGGGAACCGCCGTTCAAGCCGGTGACACGACCATAACCGATTGGAAGAAATCACTGGTTGTGGACTTCATTACCACTCAAACGGCCTACTCGGATTCCTGGGTCGGTGGTGAAGCCGGTGCCGTTAACTGGGTCAGCAACCTCAACGGTTCGGCGGAAAAGCAACTCAAGGACTGGTTTAATTTCAAATCGAGTCTGAAACTTTCCTTTGGCCAGACCATGACACAAACCACCGACACCATCGACCAGACCAGGCACTGGAGCAAACCCCAGAAGTCCACTGATCTCATTGATTGGGAGAACGTCGCACGCTTCACCCTGCACAAAATAGTAGACCCTTATGCCGCCGTCAGACTCGAATCGCAGTTCTTGGATGCCTCCGTTGAAGCTAAGAAACGTTACCTCACGCCTGTCAAACTGACCGAATCTGCCGGAATTTCCAGGCTGTTTTATCAGCGTGACAAAGACGAGGTAATCAGCCGACTGGGGTTGGCGCTGCGGCAAATCAGGAAAGATGACGTCATTGTGGACACTCTCAGATTGTTGACTGAAGATTCGACATACACTGACGGCGGCTTCGAGTCGGTTACCGATGTTTCACTGACATTAAATGACAAACTGCGTTATACCGGCAAACTGACTCTGTACAAGGCTCTTTTCTTCTCAGAGAAAGACAAGGTCAAGGGAACGCCGTACGAAGATGACTGGAAGGCGATTGATGTCAACTGGGAAAACATCATCACCGCCTCGATCTCGAAAATCGTTACGGTGAATCTCTACACCCAGTTGCTATACGACAAAGAGGTCGAACGCCAGGGGCGTTTGAAGGAAACGGTGGGAATCGGGTTCATGTTCAAAATGATCTGATCCGCTGCCGGCCGCTCATTACGCAGCCCTTTATGCGCGGTCAGGAATCCTTTCCTGACCGCTTAATGTTGCGGCGGGTCTTGCTCGCGAAGCGAGTGTGACCTGCCGCCTGAGCATTTCATCAGATTCGTAGGTCGGAACCCTTGCCTGTCCTGAGCTTGTCGAAGGGCGGTTCCGACTCTTTTTTTCCATACCGTTCACTCTGTGGTCGGCGTACGTCCTCGTGCGCCGACTTCTCATTCCGGAAAGGAGCGTGGATTTTTGTGGGTGGCAGATGTCCACATCTGCCCCAGACCGGCGGATTGGCCGTGGTCAAGTTACCGGCGGTATCATGGTTTTGATTCTCTGTTGCCACTAGACTTGATTGAGTGAAGGAGAATAAGGAACCCACCGTAAATGGTGCGACACCGGCGCGAGGGGTCACGGACGTTTCCATACATCAAGATTGAATGAACCTGTTTCCACCTCCTTTGCTGATGTCATCTGCCTCTTCTTGACCGACGTGAAGGAGCAAGAGATGTCTTCATCCGAAGCTGACTGCGATTCAGACTCTCAGGTAGTCCAGCCGGGTAACGTGCGTACATCTTCAATTCACTCCAGTCTTTTGCCCCTATGCTGCTGACTGGCTCATGCGAGCGAACAGCTGTCGATATTGTTCCGAAGATAATCCATAAGGGTGCGGTGGCAGCCGCCAACATACCATGCGACCCGGTGGAAAGAGTACCCAGAATGGTCCAGGCCCCAAGTACGCCATGCTGGGCATCGTAGGCAGTAACCTTCGCCTTTGATACGGTGTATAGACGGATTGACTGGAGCCCGCTGTGATCCAAATAATACAACGAATCATCACTGACGGCGATGAATTCACCGTCAGCTTCGTGGGACCTGCCATCAGCAGAGTATATGATCTTAATCCAGGCACCGTACACAGTAAACTGCGCCTCAGTTGCTGAGGGCAGCCAGCCACGCGGAGCTGTGGAGGTCGCACACCCCAAACAAAGGCCAAGTATTGCTAGGCCGATTACTCCAGTATAGTGCTTACTTAGCATACTTGCTATTCCAGAATACGTTTTCCATTTCAGCTTCCACTTGTTTAAACTCGGGGGCCAATCTTCTCAAGGCTTGCTGAGGCGCCAGAAACATCTCAGCCGCTCGAGTCATATCTTCGTCAGCCAGCCACTCGTCGCGCATCCATTCAATGTAATAGCCACGACTCTCAACAAAGAGCTCATAGTCTTCTGCAAAACCTGGAAGATCATACACCAACATGTATTCATCGCCGGGAAATGTCGTGAGTGTCAAAGTGCTGTCCAGAAGTCTCTGTTTTGCTTCTCTGTCAACCACAGAACTATGGAATACTTCCGATGGACGGACCGAGATTGGGGTCGCGGCGCTTTCCAGACAGACCAAGGCCAGATAATCTATACGCCAGTGCCCGCGAGTCAACCGTAGTTGTACTTTTCTCTCATGTCCTGCCGCCGAAGACGGCAAAGGAACCACGTGAACGTCGATAGCCAGAGGTCCAGTCTCATTTACAGACCCAACGCATCTGAATTCTCCATCTGGTTGTTCGACCAGCACATCTATTCCGCCCAGCATGCGCCCCATGCTCCCAGCTGAATACCGGGCTGAAGCACCGCCGCGCTCCAGTTCAGCAATCCAGTTCCCGGCCTGAGTGCCAAGAAACCCCAAACCCGTATAGACCAGATATGTTGACAGAAGCGATTGCCGGCAACCGATGACCAGCCCAACACTGTCACAATCTTTGCACTCAAACCTGAGATCAAGCGCCTCTTTCTCTGAGAGGTCTGTCGGATCGGTTGTGCTGAAACGTTCAGTGCCATCGAGATGAC
>SDBU01005054.1_pt1 | contig 15916 bp, 13 predicted proteins | sample 2277071 | NCBI WGS metagenome assembly SDBU01 (sample SAMN10397929, study PRJNA504765) | marine sediment metagenome | isolation source: marine sediment core GS08_GC12, 126 cmbsf | place: Arctic Ocean: Gakkel Ridge, Loki's castle | collected 2008
ACCTGAAACGACCAAAGATCGAGCTGGAAAAAGGAATAAACTGGTCTTTTTGATCACCTTCCTTTTTGGTTTGATTACAATCGGGGTTCCCCTCTGGATCAGGATCTCTTCATCCAATCTGCCCCCTGACTTCATCTTTAAGCCGGCCAGGGCTCTGGTTTCATTGACGGGGGGCGATACAGCGCCGGAAGAACTCTGGTTCCCCGAATTTGCCACAATTACGCCCACCTCCGGCATTGAGGGAGCCCTCCCTGCCCAGACGCCGTCTCCGCAGCTTTCCAATGATTCAAGCCTTCTTGAGCGTATCAATTATGTTGAACCGCTCATCAGCCAGGCATCTGCTATGCTGGATGCCGGAAATAACGCTGAAGCTATTGCCCTCTGGGATCAAATATTAGGCATTGTTCCAGAGTTTGCGGAAGGTTATTACAGTCGAGCCTCAAATTACTGGGTTTTAGGAACCAACAACCAAAGAATACTGTCCCAAGCCCAGCAATATTACGATCTCGCTTTTTCTGACCTTGAAATGGCGCGCTTGCTGGGTCCTGATCGAGCAGTTTATTATGATCTGGAATATCAGATCTCCAGAACCCAGGGAGGGCTGGAAGAATACCGGTCAACCAGGTATTACTGGCTGGATAAGGCTCTGAATGCCCTGGCAACAGAGATCTCAAAAGGCTTCAGAGTGTCCGCCGGAAATCTCCTGGCAGGGGAGTTATTACTGAATCTGGGGCGCTGTGATCAAGCGCTGGCCTATTTCCAGACACTGGAGAAGGCAATCGGAATCCCTGACCAAACCAGCGCGGATATCTATAGCCTCCTTGCTCAGAGCCATTTATGCCTGCAAGAATATGATCAGGCTCTTGAAAAAATTGATCGTGCTCTTGAACTTAACCCAAGGGATTCAAGTAAAAAGGTAAAAGGGACCATCCTGCTGAATATGGGCCAGCTGGATGAATCACTGGAAATATTTGATGCTCTGATCCTGGAGAAACCCCACTACCGCGGTAGAAGGTATTACTTCAGGGCTTTGATCCATTATGAATTAGGTGATGTTGATCAAACCCAGGCGGATATGGAAACAGGTGTGGCAAACACCTGGGGAACAAAAGGCCTGGTTTCCTATTTGCTGGGTCTTCTAGCCATAGATCAGGGTGATGAAGAACTTGCTCTGCAATATCTCCAGGAAGCAGAAGCGACTATGTATACCCACGATACGCCCAGGTTCTACGACGATACTATCCGGTTGATCTCTGAACTCGGCGGCTCCTCATTATTATCCACTCCCGGTATTGAGCCAGGCTCGACACCGACACCTATTCCTCCGTTAACTAACCTGGAATACCTTCTTCCAACACCACCAACGGATCTGTTCAATTTTCAACACACAAATTATTCAGGCCCTGGAATTTACAAGCAATATGCGGGCGGTGGGATGGGGAGACGATTCTATCCGGACGAAGCAATCGAGATCAGCGGAGCGGCCGCCGTTTTCCTGCGGCTGGATACGGACCACGATCCTGACTCTTTAGCTCTCAGGGCAGCCTGTGTTCCCAAAGCTGGAAACTGGAACCTAGACAATTACCCTGAAGGCACCATCGAGCTGCTTCCTGGTGAAAACGAGCTCCTTAATCCGGATGAGTGTATTTTCGACACAGGGCTGATATACATAGTGATCTGGAATATGGAAGATGAAGATATCCTGGTAAATAACCTGGAATTAAAACTTGTTGCTATCACCCCTGATGGTTCGGAGGTAACCTATGGCTACTAATAAGGGAACCTCCCCTGTTCGGGCTTTTTTCTCTGAGAACAAGCTTAGATTAGGTATGGCGGGGTTCATCGTCGGAGCTCTTGCTGCGCTGATCATTGTCGGTTTGGCCTCTTTTGTAAAAACTTATATTTCTTACCGCTTTGCAGCCCGGTCCTATTCCTCCGTGGAGTATCATCTTCTGCTGGATGAATTCGATCGCATGTTATACCTTGACTCCTATGCTGCTTTTGATTTGATTGAAGCAGAAACGGAGACAAACCCCAACAAAGTGGACCAGCTAGAAGGGCTGATCCGGTTTGCCCGTTTTTATCAGCTCCATAACGATAATATAAAAGTGAACGAGACTTTTAGAAGAGTACTGGGTGCAGCCACGGATTATATAGACGGTGCTGCTTACCAGGATGAACTGGCCATCCTCTATTATCTGGCCATAGATTGTGCCCGGAACATCGGTGACCACAACCATGCAGACCACTTGTATACATTGATGTTAGACTCTGTCCCGGACTCAATCCAGGGAAGCAGTGATTTGTTAACAACTGCCAAGTCCTATTTTTATCTAGTTTCTGCGACATATGAAAGAGCATTCGGCGATGAGAATTGGGAAATAACTGGCAGGTATTACGGGGAAATGAAAGAAACCATCGAACCGCGCCTTGATGAGCTGGCATCCGTTTATGAGATCGGGTCTGTTTACGACTATTTAACAAACGCCGCGATGCTTTTCCTGGACATCGGGGCTGCGGACCGGTATCAGGGTGAATTAAAATCGAAGCTTCTATCCATGAAGAATGATGTTTCAGGTCCAGAGGCAAATGCCTTATTAAATCGCTATCTGGGTGATGTTGAGATCTATTTCGAGATGCCGCTCGTAGCTGCCTCCTATTACCGGCAGATGGTGAACTACAATCCCACCGCCACCAATATTAATCTCGTGGCGTTCACCTATGCAGAAGCTGGGGATTATGAATGTGCGTATAAGTACTACCAGCGGCTTCTGGACGTGAAAGATCCATCCGGGGGAGCTTACCATTGGATGGCCAGAAATGCTGTAAATTCCATAAAAGGATTGATCCTCTGCGAAGGGGAATCTTGCTGTCCATAAAATCCATTAGTATCCATGGATCACAAGGAATGCACAAATCTTTATTAACCTCTTAGGGCGACTACTACATCATTGCCGTCTACCTAACTCTTAAAGAGAACCTAATTTGTTCGCGAAAACCCAACAATTATTTTGGTACATCAATGAATAAATACCGATGTTGATAAGTCCATTTATCATAAGCAACTATCTTTACTAAATATTTCATGATCTTCTTTTTTCAATAATAGGTGATTAAATATGATGATAATTTGGGGAAAAACCAGGAGACAAAAAGAATTGGTTTGGTTGCCGATATTTGCTCTATATGTAGAGAAATAAGACCTTTTGAAATGTTTTCGATAAGTATTACCAGACATCTATATTATTTTCCTATCGGACATGGAAAAACAATTGGTTTTATCGGTGTTTGCCAAGAATGTAGCATTGAACGACCTCTAAACTTCACAAAACTATCAATAGTTTTCGATAAGAATGCTTATCAAAACACCGCTGGATAAGAGGAGAAGAATAGCATGACAAATATATTTATTGATATTTATACTGGTGACGTAGATAAGCCGTATAAGGAGATTGGTAAAATAAAAGCTAGAGTTGGGGCTCCTTCTGCATTTCATAAGGCACCAACACGGGATCAAGTGAATAGTAAGCTTAGGAAAATTGCACTTAAGAAAGGAGCTAATGCTGTTATCAAAGTTGAATACTACCGAGGAATATCACCTTTATCATGGAAAGCACATACAGCCACTGGAATTGCAGTCATTATGAAAAAGGATAAGTTTAGATGTCCTTATTGCGCAGAATTCATTAATAAAGAAGCGATTAAATGTAAACATTGCGGGGAAAAATTAGTCAAATAATCCGCATTACCAAGTGCAATTATGGTTTAGATAAGTCCATTTATCAGAACCAATTATTATTATGATGATGAAATATATTCTCATTGGATCCAAAAAACCTGTACTCAAAACTCTCTTCATTTTGTCATTAATTCTTATTCTTTTCGGAATGTTCCAAGACTATTATGGAAGACCTCTTGTAAATATCCTTAGTCTCATGGGTATAGGATCTCTATTAATCTCAGTGAGTTTATTCTTGTATTATGGATTACCTCAAGGAAAATTTTCTGACAACCTATTGCTAAAGTCTATTTCATTCATTTGATAGAGAACGTGACGTGCCCCTGTTACATATACTAGACAGTAAGTACTGAAAAGGGTAGAACAGATGTCAACATCCCATTTTTAGTACCAGTTGAAAGTGGACACTTCATACCTTTTCAACCAGATATTGATGCGGTGGCAAACCCTCCAAAGATTCATGTGGTCTGATAGCATTGTATTCCTCAATCCATTCATCTGTGATATCGCGAACCTCTTGAAGCGAGGAAAACAAATAAGCTTAATTAGTAGACAAGGAGACTGTAAAGGAGACCTTTTAGTTGTATTATGTGGTTTTATAGGAAATATAATCATCCACTCAAATAATATTGAGGATAAATATATGACAAACAAACAAGCACATTTAGAAATGATCCAGGGAATTGTTAATAGGTTGTCACAGAATTCATTTTTACTGAAAGGATGGACGGTTGTCTTAATTTCAGCCTTAATTGCTTTAGCGGCTAAAGATACTAAATTGCTCTATGTTTATCTTGCATATTTTCCATCAATTGCTTTCTGGGGTCTTGATGGTTATTTTTTGTATCAAGAACGTTTATTTAGAAAACTCTATGATCGTGTTCGAAATTTATCAGATGATGAGATAGATTTCTCCATGAATACATCTGTGATCAAAGATGATGTTTCACCTTGGTTGTGTGTAACTTTTTCTATAACATTAATTGTCTTTCATGGAGTCATACTATCATCAATAATTCTAATTATGTTGTTAAGTAACCTTATATAAACAGGAGGTTTTAAATGGCTCGCAGAGTATTTTTCAGCTTTCATTATAAACATGTATGGAGAGTAAATCAGATTCGAAATATGGGAAATGTTATTGGAGCAGCTGCAGCAGGTTTCCAAGATGCATCATTGTGGGAGGAAGCAAAGAAAAAAGGGGTTAAAGAAATCAAAGAAATGATAGATAAAGGATTAGAAAATACCTCTGTGACAGTTGTTTTTGTTACATACGGAACAGCTAATAGAAAATATATAAATTATGAGATTGATAAATCCCTCGAACGCGGAAACGGATTGGTCGCTGTTCAAATTCATGACCTAAAAGACCAAAATGGTGATACAGGATCACCTGGTGCAATACCTGATCAAATTGAATCAAAGGGGTTCAAAGCTTACAAATACACAAACAAAGAATCACTTGCTCGTTGGATTGAAGATGCTGCAAAACTTGCAGGTAAATAGTTTACATTCATGTATATGGGTTTACAAAAATGATCTGGAGTAGTTTAAGAACTAATACTCCCAATAATAATTGACTTAATCACAAATATTATCTATTTATTATTTTATGATTAAGATAAGTCCATTTATCATAAACACTAGATAGTAATATAAAACTCATTTTAATATATGAAAGATATAATTGATAATTTGTACATTGGAAGCCTACTAGACCTTCGTAATTTTTCACTTGAAGATGATGCTATTGTTCATGCAACACAAACAACTCATTACCAAATAATGGGATGGAATTGGACCACAAATAAACCAAATAAAAACCATCCAAACTATATTATTTGGGAAAAAAATAATCGTTTGTCACTAAATTGGGTCGATGGACCTGCTCATCTTTACAAGTGGAGCGGTATTGGTACTTTTATCAAAGTTTTAGATTTTATAGATTACTGGATCGAAAATAGAAAGATACTCATCCACTGTAATCAGGGTATTTCTCGCAGCCCAACATTAGGCCTTTTATATCTTGCTAAAAGGCGAAAGATTGTACCTAATGATACTTTTCATTCTGCAAAAAAGGAATTTCTCAATATTTATCCCATGTATAATCCAAGTGGAATTTCCGACTTTGTAAATCAACATTGGATCGAAATCGAATAATCTATAATAAATGGATATCGATCCTTTCCAACATCGTAATACTTAAGATAAGAATTGTTATCGCAATCATAGATTAATAAGTAATTACCCCTATTCTCCTAATCCCTAAACGCAATTAACACCTAAATCTAAAAACAGCATTTTCTCAAAGCGAGAATAGAAGAATGGGAAACCGGAAGAATTTATTTAGTTTTTGAGGGTTCAGACTAGCTTGTTCAATGGATACACTTGATTGAATTTACAGAAAAGAACTTGCACTATCTTATCCTTTTATCCTTCAATTAAAAGTTAATTCATTAATAGCAGTTAATCATTATGTCGGAGAAAACATTTCGTTATTTTGCATACGGATCGAATATGTTATCAAGGCGTCTTAAGGCAGACAAGCGTACACCGTCCGCCAAAGTAATTGATGTTGGTTATCTTATAGGTCATCGTTTAACCTTCTATAAACTAAGTCAAGATGGTTCTGGAAAATGCGACGCAGAATTAACAAATCGGAAGTCAGATCGAGTATATGGAGTTATTTTTCAAATTGATTGCAATGAGAAAAGTGCTCTTGATGGTGCTGAAGGTCTTGGATATGGATATGATTCAAAGAATTTGAATGTCATTTTATCAAGTGAAATAGTAATTGCAAAGGCCTATATAGCCACAACAAAGGAAAAATCATTACTACCGTACCATTGGTACAAAGCATTGGTCGTCTCAGGTGCTATTGAACACAGCCTTCCAAATTATTACATTGAATGGATTCGATCATTTAATTCCAAAGAAGATCATAATATGGAAAGACGAGCTGAGAATGAAGAACTTCTTTTTTCCATCTAACCCAACTCAATCGGAATGCTTGGATTATCGGACAGTTGCTCTCTTCTTCCTCTGAGTGAATTATTTATTTACCTCAATAGAATACCTTTCTCTACTATAATAATAAGCGGCAATCTTACTGTTTTTATTTCTTAGTTTGTAGTTAATAAATCTTATAATTTATTATCGATCTTAGGAAAATTATGACAGAAGTGTACAGATTTCTTCATCTGGCAGATGTCCACATTGGTCAAGACATACATAATATTGTGCTCCATAAAGATATACGAAATGAAGTAATTAATGACGCAAAACAAGTTTACAAATCGATAGGTCCAGCCGATTCAATTTTCATTGCAGGGGATATCGCATTTTCGGGCAAAAAAGAACAATACGACGAAGCTGAACTCTGGCTAAAAAAACTTACAGATGCTGTTGGGTGTCCTGAGCATGCTGTATATTTAGTACCAGGAAATCATGATGTTGACCGGGATAGATGTTCGCCACTTGCCGAAGAACTACAGGATAGTTGGACAAATAAAAACCAAGATGAAATCTCAAAAACAATTTCACTATTAATAAATGAACCCAGTGAGATGCTAATTCAGAAATTTGATAATTTCCGAAATTTTACGAATGGATTCAAGGGATATTTTATTTCACCGAAAGAACCTTGTTGGAAAATATCTATAGAAAAATGGACGGACGATTCGATTCGTGTTCTTGGACTTAATTCAGCGCTATTTTCACATAAAAAAAATGAAATGAAACGAATAGCTTTAGGAGAACATCAATTTATTTTTGAGAGAGAACCAGGTATTCATAACGTAATCTTAATGCATCATCCATTAGAATGGCTTGCTGATGAAGAAAGAATTAGGGAATATTTAGAATCTAGAGCCAGGATTTGGTTATTTGGCCATGAACACGAATTCAGAATTGATCATAAGAAAGCTATTGATGGTTTTGAACGAGTTGAGATATACGCAGGTGCGACTAACCCACCACGAGCTGAAGAAGTGGATTTTAGATATAATTGGATTGAGATTTCCGTAGAAACTCTTTCAAGAATAAAATACTTAAAAATTGTCATATGGCCAAGAGTGTGGACTTCTTCAACTAAATTTGTTCCTGATACCAATGGATTACAAGGCGCTGAGAGAAAAGAAATCTTGATTAATGTGGAAGAAAATAATCAACTTTCTACACTAATGGATGTAGCTGCAATCCAAGACCAAGCAAATCCTGAAAGCGTGGACAAAACAAGAGCCGAGGAGGATTCTGAAGAGCAAATTGATTCTCTTGATATACTGAACTCAACGAAAGAAATTGGAGCGACAGAAGGCCACATAGTTTCAGAAGAAGATCATCGTTTTGCACGACTACAATACTTGTTTTGGAAAAAGATACAACGAGATGAACGATTACAAATATTGATTGATTTAAATATTTTGCCTGATATTGAGAACGAAGTAATTCAAACTTGGATACGCCATGGATTAAATATGGCCAGGAATAGGAAAAGGCTACATGAGCTATGGGAAAAAGTTATGGCCTATCTACCACATGAAGAACATGAAGAAAATCCTTTCCCAATGAAAGAGGTATAAATGTTATCAAAATTCGAAGAATGGTATGAAGTATTGCAGTTGAAAACCACTGATGAAGGTATTGTTCAACTTCGAAAGAAATCAATTGATAAAGTAATTTCTTACATAAAACAACCAAAAAACAAGAAATTATTATTTGAAGCTGTTACATTTTTTACATATAAAGGAGACCCAGAATCTGGTTATATACAATTCTTAATTAACAGTTTAAAGGAAGACGATCCAGACTTTGTCGATGATTTATCTAAAAGAAAAAAAGAACTTCAGGTGCTTTCGGCGATTATTCTTGGTGAATTAATCCAATCTTCAACAAATAACAATAAAGCTCGACTGCTATGTTCTATTTCTTTACTTGCAGGCATGAATATTCCATTTAGCAATAATCTATTAGCAAAAAAATTATCAAAAATTCATTTTGATATTAGAATTCTGATTGAAAACGCTTTATTTGATGACGGGGAGATATTTAGGGCACCGGTAAAGAAATTAACAAAATTCGGTCACGAAAAATTTGTAGATAATCCTGCCGACATTCTATCTAATCCTAAAGATATCTTGAATATATTTACTAATATCGAAAGAGAAATCCAAGATATAAAATCTAATGGACTTAGGGAAAAAGAGCACCGGGAAATCTACTGGTGGGTTTTAGGGAAAAGATCAATGTATTCTGAGGAACTTTTTTCTGAAATGACTCTGGGTTCAGCTGTAATGAGCGCAGGCTGTGAACTTGCCGACATTACTATGTTTCCACCTCAAGCAAATTTTCATGAGTTTTTAAGTGATGTCCTGTTTTTTGGGGTTAAATACAATGAGCTAGAAATTGATTTAGTAACGCTAGTAAAAGACTGGGAGGAGGCTACATTACAAAGAATTCAACCTAAAACCAAAGGATCGGAAGCATTAATATATGAATTCCCAAAGCTATTTCCATTATCGTGGATATTATTGAATAAGCTTAATAATAATATGTCAGATGAATGGACTTCATTGTTATACAAACAAACAGGAATAGCCAAAGGCGTAACACTACAGGGGTCTCAGTGGGCTTACCAAGCTATGGTTGAAAGATATTGTTTGAGAGCCTATCTAACATGACTGAAATTAATAACGTACAAGCCCACTCATGTAAACATGAAAATTGCACAGTAGCAGAAACCGGGGCTTGTATTCTTGATCACGAAGATTTCACCAAGGATTGTCCCGATTATTTGGGTTTAGATAACGAACTTAATATTCCTTCACCCGAACTTATTGAAGATGAACTTGAAGATAAAAATTCACCTTCAATTGAAGAATTATCTCCTGATCGGAAATTTTGGCCAGGAAACGAGATGGGATATGAAGACATTGAAGATTTATTGCTTAGCACGTATGGACATGTAATTGGTTTAATTGGACTTAGTGGCGTTGGTAAAACATGTTATCTTATTTCCCTATATTTAAAAGCTTGTTCAGAACGCTTCCCGCTCAAAGAGCTTTGTTTTGCTGGAAGTAAAACTCTTCCCGGTTTAGAAGAAAGATCTATACGGACAAGGGATTGGGAAGACGGCAGAATACCGGACGAATTAGCAGATCATACAATTCTTCAAGATCCTCGGCAACCAGGCTTTATTCATTTTAAATTTTTAGATAGAAATAATAGAAAAAACATTTACAACATATTATTTACAGATTTGCCAGGAGAATGGTATAAGAAATTAATTATTGATAGTACTGAAGGAGAAAGATTGCAATTTCTAAAGCGCGCAGACGGATTAATAATATTTATCGATGGCGAGAAGCTATCCGATCCATCAAAGAGACATAAAGAGATAAACCAGACAGGCATACTGATTAGGAGACTGAAAGAAACAATTGGCATAAATGAAGAAACCCCGCTAGAAATTGTTGTGAGTAAAGTTGATGTATTGGGAGAAAAACCCGTCGATGGCGTTGATATATTTCATATTGAAGAAATTAAAACTCAAGCAAATAGGTATGGATTTAATGCCAGGCTGTCTTGTATAGCTTCATTTTCAAGATGTCCCGAGCAAATTGAAAACGGATATGGAGTTGAAGAATCACTTTATTCATTATTACAGAGAGACATGGAAAACGCCAATAATCTTTATCTTTCAGTTCCTATGAATAAATCTTCGCTGATTTCATCATTTTCTAAATATCAAGGATCCTCCAGCAGAAAAACCCCGGAATAACTTTCATTATGAATGAGAAACCAACAATATTGTTGATTGGAGAGGCAGCAACCGGTAAAACAAATTACATATCTCGCTTTTGGTTAGCAGCTAAGAGCGAGGATTACCCAATAGTTATTGGGCCATTATCTGAAAATATTGAATACATACTAACTAATGCGAATGATCTATTACAGGGAAATTTTGCGGGTAGAACAAACAGGGGGACAGTAAATGAAATCATCATACCCATTAAGTTTATTGATAATAAAGGAAACGTAGAATTAATATTTCCTGATCTATCAGGTGAAGATATAAGGGATGTGTTTTATAAAAGATCTTGGGATGGAAGCATTGAAAAATATATCGCAAATTGCGAGGGCGTGATCCTTTTTATAAGGATGAACAGTTTACACAATCCTCCGAATTGGCTAGAGTTAGGCAGTTTATTTACCCAGGAGGTGATAACCAAAGAAAAAAGATCGGAAATATTAGATGGACTTGATATAGACCCAGATAACTTAAAACCCCCTACACAGACAAATCTGGTTGAATGGTTACAATTTCTTTGTGTGGGGATTAACGAAACTCAAGGTATTCAAAAAAAACTAAAAGTTTCCCTAATTATTGCGGCCTGGGATGAAATTGCAGAAGAATATACCGAGGGAGGTCCCGATCATTTCCTTGCTAAACATACCCCTCTTCTTGATAGTTTTCTTAGGACAAACGAGGAATTAATAGATTTTAAAGTATTTGGAGTTAGTATTGTTGGGGGCGATTTAACAAATGATCAAGCTTTTAAGAAAAAGTATCTTGAAGGTAATCCTCTTAAACAGGGCTATGTTGTGTATGATTCAAATAATAAATTATGTCAGAATCGGGATATCACATTGCCGGTTGCGTGGATCTTGGGTACAGCTTTATAAGAAGAAATAAATGAATAAAATGATTAATGAAGTTCACCAAATACTCCACGGTTATGATGGTGGGCACAGAAGGCTAGCGGGTAGCACCAGATTATTGTCGGAGGATGGATATTTAATTGATAGAATCAGCGACCTTTCAGGATCATTATTGGATTTGAAAATATTTGATCCCTATTTTACGGGTTACCCACTACCAAACAAAGAGTATTATGCATTAGCTAAGACGTGGCCGGATCTAAACGCAAAACGTTCCGGAACAGTATTAACGCATACTCTCCTAATTCCAATTTTCCTTATGCAAAAAGAAAAGAGCTTTGGCCAATTTATTAAATATTTCGATGAATCACCAGACGTTACAAAAATAAATAAATACCAACAACCAATTTTATTCATTCCAAGCTATGACAATTCTGACAGCTCTTTGAAGGGAAAAATTGATTCAGAAACATTAAATATCTTTGCAAATAAATATTTTGGATTAGGACAACGCCCAATATTATTTATAGATATAAAAAACCCCATAGATATTGTTATTCAAATAATGGATAATCTTTGGCCGAGCATTCAAAGCGAGTTCGCTTTTTGTACTTTAAGTTTACAGTATAGGACATTGAAAGCCCAACCCTTTGATATTTTATTCGCCCCTACTTCAAGAATAAGGAAACACCTTGAAATTTCAAATAATAATATTGTTGAATATTCTTCGAATCTCAACGAACATCTCGGCGGGGACGATTCTTCCAATGAATTCCTTGAAACAATATTTAATCCGTTCACAAATCGAAGAGGAATAATTGAGAAATATCCCTCTATATGGAATAATCTAAAATCAGATCCCGATGTACTTAAATCATTTCTTGCATTTGATGAGCTGATGTTAAAAAGAACAAATTCAATAAACGCCTACTTGGGAATTTTGGATTTGTTACACCATATGATTATTGAACTGGAAAAGACTAAGGACTTTCAAAACAGCCTAATTATTGAAGCTCTAAACCAGATTGGGGATAAAAATAGCGGCGAAGAAGAACTTAACTTTCTAAATCTCTTGTGTAATAAATTAGAAAAGCGAAGCCCTGATTATATTAAGGAATCGGTTTGGTATAAATTCAGCACAATAGTTGAAGTAGAAACAAAAATGTTTCCTCAAGAAGCAATGATTCTTTTGAACAATTCAATAAATAATGAATATGAAGAATTATCACATTTTGATATTGGTGTTGTCAAAGGAATAATTGATATAGACCTCATAAATTCCGAAAATCTCTTAAAGATAAAGCCGGAATTGATTTTTGTTTCGCCAATAGCGAAACAATACCCTGAGCTTATTTCTTCCTATTACAAACTGGCTCAATCCTCATCGATTAAACAGGAAGCATCAAACATTTTGTCAGATTTAATCGCCAATGAATCGACAGAGTTAAATGTGGAACTGTTTATTGATTTACTACTCGAATCGGGACAATACGAAGACGGCCGGGTGTTTAAGGAATTACTGTGTAAAGACTACTTAAAGAATGTTAATAATATATTCAACGGCATAGCTAAAAAACCGGGCATATTAAAATCAGAAGAAATTTTGAATCTATCTATAGAATATATATCTAAAAAATACCCGGAAGAAATTATAAACTGGGGATATAGCCATGATTATATAAACGGTGAAATGTTGGCATTGGTTTCTTCAGCATATAAATTTGATGAAGTAGGATTTTTAGACTTACTTGAATATGTAAATATTTATCCTACAGAAAGAATTGGAGCGCCTTATTATTATTATAAATTCAATTCTGGAACTACAATTCCAGATTGGTATGTAAAAACTTTTCAACAATATAATGAGTTGTTGGCGCTTCTTGTCTCTTTTTGTATAAGTTTGTGGCCCAATACTAAAGACTTTATCCTTAATCTAATTGAAGTGCTTACTGCTGATTTAGATTTTCCTGTCGACAAATTGTTTTTATCCACAAATTATATATCTGATTCCCGGCCATCAATTATAATTTCAAACTTGATAGCAAATAATCAAATCAAGAAAACAATAAAGATTGGATGGAGCAAAAGTAACTACAAGAATTTGTTTAGTAATTTATTTTATATAGAATGGTTTGGTAACGTTTCAGAAGATGATTTTAATAATACATTACTTCTTTCCATAAATACTGATTTATCTATTTGGGAAAAAACTTGGGAGATATTAGAAATCCTTCCCAAGTCTTTTTATAAGAGGAAGCCTACAAGATACAAGAAACATATCTTAATTAATTCAATTGAAAAATTATTAAACATTGAATCAAATACCAGGATTGAAAAAATCTCAAAAACCTGGATCACAATTATTAAAAGGTCAAAAGAATTAAAATTAAATGACTTGCATTTTGCATTATGTGATCAAGCCTTATCTTTCTCATTTAATCATACGCATTTATCAGTAAGCGATATAGTTAGGGAAACATTTCCAACTGTTTATACTGTGGCATATGCAAATAAAATACCCAGATCATTTTTAAGTAAACTGTTTTGGAATTCCAATAAATGGGATAAGGCAAAAGTTTTAAGAAATAAAATTACTAATGCTTATCTGGAATCAAAATGGCCTGCAAAAGACTTAGCATTATCAATGCCCAACAGAGATACCTTTAGCTTGATATTTAATAGAATATATAAACAATCAACGCGAGACATAAATTATTTAGAACAAATGAAAATTGATTTAGAGAAACTTAATAATAAGAAGGCAAAATTGCTCTTATCCCAATTGAATGAAATGCTAGACGATCCAGATTTTTATGTTCCATGGGATTGAAACACATTGAAACTAATAATCGCTCGATAGACACACCAAGCTGACTTGCGACAGATCTATTAATTTCAACCAAATCAGAAAAATGTTAAAAGAAGCATTAGCGCTCGTCGATAAAAACAAGACCTATTAGCCATTTTCCCCTTTATTAGTGTGGTTATGTTTATCCTGTCTCCATATCCTAGCTATAGATTCCCTTTCGCCAATTCAACCCGAAACGGTAAGGATTATAGAGATAGTTTTGCCATTTGTGCCTATTTTGCTTAAGTATGGTTCCTTTGTAATATTATTTTTATTAATTACTACATTTACTTCTGTTGTAATTTCCCTTGGCATAGAAAACGAATTATATAGTGAGTACAAAAATACCTTTAGAGAGCTAGCTTTTCGTTTTTTAATTCTTAATTTTGTAATTGGAAGCACACTCGTTAGTTTTTATTTATTTGGGCACAATCATGCTACGTCCATAAAAGTATCAGCCTTGTATCTTGGTGGTCTAATATTTGCTCTCGTTGGTTACCTATTGGTCCTTGGTTACGTATTCCACAATAGCGTAAATAATAACCGATAACAGTATTTACTTCAGACAGGGCTGATAAGATTAATCAAATACTAATAGAGTTTAATAAGATAATGTGATTCACATTTTTAGTAATTTGTAGCCGATTTGGAATAGAGCCGTTATCCGCCAGGTCACAGGCTCGAATCCCGCTGGGCTCATCCGCTATACAGTCATCGATGTAAGGCATCAACGGGGCAGGGGAGTAGAAGCCAGGTTTAGATTCCTAATCATTTTCAACGCGCGATATATAAAAGCACGATGGTCTTGACTTTGATGCCAACGGGACAAACCGCTAGGGTGGGGAAGGGAGATAACAAGAGCACGGGAATACTTCATCTGCTGGCCGACGATTTCTTCCAATGGTTTTGAAGTAGGAAAAAACGCATTGATGGCCAACCTACCAACGGGCACGATTAGTTTTAAGTTCAAACCAGCCATTACAGACAGCACCCTGGCCAGATGAGGTTGGCAAAGGTCAAGTTGTTTTGAGGAAGGTCCACGATCGCCGCTCCCATCAGACTGTTTTCCTGGGTAACAAAGATAACGCTGAAAGATAAGAGCGTGCTCTCTGATCCAGTCTTCCTCAAGTCCGGCTTGTTTGAGCCAGGAAAAGAGTCGTGTCCTGTCGTGTCCTACAAAAGGATGTTTCTGGTTGAACTCGTCTATTCCTGGTGCCTGCCCGATAATCAGGACGGAGGCATTTAAGCTGCCTTCAAAGATAGGAGGAGGGTGGACTGATTCGCAACCGGCGTCAAGACACATTCGGCAGCCGTGGATTTCTTGCAGAATATTTTTCATTGAGATATCTCTGGGCTCGATGGTAATCCTATCGAGCAAAATGTAGAGCTAATATTAACAGGAGCCAGCTCAGCACCCGCTTTATGCTTTTGTGGCCATTATTATAATGTTTGACCCCAAAAAAGACTCTCGTTACACGAAGAGAAAGCTTCTATGAGATAGTGGCTATATCAGATATGCCCTGATACCAACAATGTTGTTGCAAGATCAAAATGGCACGAAATCACTAATTGTTGTTTCAAGATCAAGCTCTATATTGAGATAATCCTGGGTGGTCTCAATACTGGCGTGCCCCAACAGCTTGCTGATCTGTGATATCGGAACCCCGGCG
>SDBU01005055.1_pt1 | contig 15914 bp, 12 predicted proteins | sample 2277071 | NCBI WGS metagenome assembly SDBU01 (sample SAMN10397929, study PRJNA504765) | marine sediment metagenome | isolation source: marine sediment core GS08_GC12, 126 cmbsf | place: Arctic Ocean: Gakkel Ridge, Loki's castle | collected 2008
GGGCAGGGTGATGCCATTCTGATTCAAAGAGGCAGTCAGCAGGTTCTGGTTGACGGTGGACCAAGCCCACAGGCGATAGGCTTGGGGTTAGGCCAGAAAATGCCCTTCTGGGATAGGACTATTGAGTTAGTAGTCTTGACCCACCCCAGCGCTGACCATGTTACCGGCCTCGTAGAAGTTCTAAAAAGATACAAGGTCAAGCAAGTGCTCTATCCTGATTTGGATTTTAAGTCCAATATATATGATGAGTGGCTCAGCTTACTTAAGGACAAGAATATTAAATACACTCCAGCCCAGGCCGGACAAGAGATTGATTTAGGCACAGAAGTAATAATAGAGGTACTCAATCCCCAGGTACCCCTTTTGACTGGCACCGAGTCCGATGTAGACAATAATGGTATTGTATTGCACATAAAGATGGGTGAGGTGAGCTTCCTGCTCACCGCCGATATAATGTGGGAGGCAGAATTTGAACTTATTACTCACCGAGCCAGTTTAACCAGCACCGTGCTCAAGGTTGCTCATCACGGCTCAGCTACATCTACCACTGCCGAATTCCTGGCGGTGGTTACCCCCCAGCTAGCCGTTATCTCAGTAAGTGAAAATAACACCTTTGGCCACCCCAGCGGTGAGGTGATGGACAGGCTTGAACAGAAACTGAATCGGGGAAATATCTACTGCACCAGTGAGAATGGTACAACAGAATTCATTACAGATGGCGTAAGGCTGTGGGTGAGGGTGGGGAGGTAAGACATGCCTCATCTTGGACATGTTGACAAACTCACGGAAGAAAAGTAAATTTAAGCCCTCACATGTGAAATGGTGCTAAAACAATAAGAATCGGGTTAAGGATGAAGATAATGAAAAAGAAAATTATATGGCTTGTAGCCAGCTGCTCAATCGTAGTAGCCTTGTTGCTGGCATCCTGTGGTCCGGCAGTCACTGAGGAAGAAGAGGTAGCCCCACCAGGGGAAGAAGAAGTAGTGACGGCAGAAGAGGAAGCAGCCCCACCAGAGGAAGAAGAGGCGGTAACAGAGGAAGAGGTGGCACCGCCAACACCGCCCGCCGATACAACACCCCCATCTCCAATCACCGGCTTAGTTGCCACTAATGCCTATGACGGAAGAGTAAACGTATGGTGGGACAAGACTGCGGCTACAGACTTCGGCCACTACAATGTCTATTTAAACGAAGTAGAGATGGCAGACATCACCGGCATGAAGCCCACCCGGCAGATAAAAGGCATCGCAGCCTGTAGATATCAGGTGGCCGGGCTTGAAGACGGAACCAAGTATTATGTTGTCGTAACTGCCGTGGATAAAAGTGGCAATGAAGATGTACGAGTAGATAGTGTCAGTGCGATGCCTGTGCCCATGCCGGAAGGAACTAAAGACTCGGGACTAGCTGTGGAAGTCTATCAGCCTGACAGGGTATGGGCGGGAACGACTTTTCTGCCACTCAGCTATGTCGGAAGCCACCGAATCGTAGAAGTGAATATGCTTGGTGAGGTTGTCTGGGAATACGTGGTGCCACAACGGGGCACCTTTGAGGCGGAACTTTTGCCCAACGACCACATATTGTACACGGTAAGTGCTAAGGGAGTGTATGAGATTGACCGCAGCGGCAAGCTTATCTGGTCATACCAGACCAACAAGATTGACCACGATGCTGACCTGTTACCGAATGGCAATACCATTTTTGTATTCGGTTTCGGTGACCAGAAGAGTGATGCCCAGGTGACGGAAGTAAACTCAAAGGGTCAGATTGTCTGGAGCTGGTCTGCCAAGGACCACCTTGACGTACCTCCCTACAATAGCATTTATGATGATGGTTGGGTTCACACCAATGCCGTAATCAGGTTGCCGAACGGCAACACGCTCATCAGCCTGAGGAATTTCGACATGGTAGTTGAAGTCGATCCCGAGGGTGCCATTGTCAGGAAAATCGGGGAGGGAATTCTTCTCGGTATCCATGACCCGGAGGTTCTCCCTAATGGTAATATACTGGGCGCTTTACCCGCCGTCCGCAACCCCGTTCACGCCATAGAAATTAACCCCAAAAATGACGCGGTTGTTTGGCAATTCCGATGGCCCAGCGAGTTGATGCCGCAGTGTGCCAGAGATACCAACAGACTACCCAATGGCAATACGCTAATTAGCGGCTCAACGGCCATAGTCGAAGTTACTCCCCAGGGTGAGATTGTCTGGCAACTCAGACTGCAGGGCGTCACTACTGAACAGGTAAATGCAGGAACCGCTTTCTATAAGGCCGACAGGATTAGCATACAGAGATAGGTGACAACCTACGATTGTGCCACACTTCACAGCCAGCAATCCCATAGAAGCTTTTTATTAAGCTGTGCGTAGTTACGCATTAACGTAATTGCGTAGTTACTCTACTGAAGAGTTCTTCGTCAGTCTTAACCCCCCGCACATCCAAGTTGGTGGTTCGGAAGGCCCGCACCATAGCTTCAATGAGCTTCGTCTTACTGAGCTTCTTGCCGCCAGTGAACTTCGCCGTTGAAGCCAGTGCTTCCAGGTAGGCATCTTCCTCACGATTTAGAAACACGGATAGCTTAATCATCAGACTTTTAGATTGTTCAGCGGGTTCCTTCTTGAGCGGTTTCGGCACTGGCTTATCAGCACCGGTCAGACGGTCCAGTGCCGTCCCATAGGCAAGTTCCTCAGTTACACTAGCCCTTTTCATTCCATCACCTCTTTCGTAAATAATCTGTAGGCATTGGCGGCCGCCGAATTAGAGGCATAGGTTAGGATTGACTTCCCAGCTGCGGGGGCCTCCTTGAAGCGAACACTAGTGGGTATAAGGGTATCAAACACTCGGATCCTGTCGCCAAAGGCTCTCCTGGTAACTTCTATAACCTCTTTGCAGTGCAAGGTACGAGAGTTGGTCATGGTAAACACTATGCCCGAAATCTCCAGAGCCGGGTTAATCCTATCCTTTATCCCGATAATCGTACTCAGTAATTGGGTCAGCCCTTTCATAGCCAAAAAGTCGGCTTGCAGGGGTATGATTACCTTGTCGGCTGCCGATAAGGCGTTGATAGTTAATAACCCCAGGCTGGGCAGACAGTCCACCAGTACAAAATCATAACGCTGGTGTAGTGGCTTGAGCATCTCTTTTAACATCAGTTCTCTACTAAAGGCCCCTACCAGGTCAAGCTGGGCCTGTGACAGCTCTATGTTAGACGGGACGAGGTCAACATTCGGGTTGGTCGTCTGGATAATAACATCGTGGATTGAGGTGCTTCCGTTGTTCTTGATAGTGCTAGCTAGAACATCATAACCGGTACCTCTGAGGTTATCAGGATTGAACCCCATCGTGATAGTAAGGCTAGCCTGAGGGTCCCAATCAATAAGTAATACTTGTTTATTGTATTCACTTAAACCTTCAGCTAGAGCGGCTGCTGTAGTCGTCTTGCCTACTCCACCCTTTTGGTTGGCGATACAGATGACTGGCATAACTCAAACCCCTTCCGTTAATAATTATAGCGTAATTGCGCAACTGCGTCAATACTCCATTGCGTAATATGAAAGTGGGATACTTGCTTTTTGCCGCACCCATGAGCGTGCTACAATATAGTTAATCACCGATGGAGGACAGTTGTGGATGAGGACGGGGGAGTAGAATAGAATTGCCTGCGATTTCGTTTGGTTATAGAATAGGTTTAGATTATCCGATAGGTACTTCGAGTACAGAGAACCAGTGATGGACAAAAAACGTAAGACTGGAAGAAATGAGCCGTGCCCTTGCGGTAGCGGTAAGAAATACAAAAACTGCTGTTATCCTGATAAGACAAGAGCGTGGAAAACAGCTGGCTCATACGAAGGTCCCGCGTTTACAGTCAAGCCAAAGGAAATACCTGAGCCAATAACGGATCACATTGTTTCTTCAGATGGTGGCAAAACATGGGAATCTCAGCCTGGACTACTAGCAATGCGAATATATACTAAAGACCCGAAGGATATAGACGAAACAATTAGTAAAATGACTCAATCAGTAATTAGCAGCATAAACGCACTGAGTCTATCTGATACTATTACACGAGATTTAATAAAGTGTATACATGACATTGGCCATAAACTCCACGCAGTAAAGTACCACCTGAATAACTATGAGCAAGCTGAAAGCGCGAAGATTCGAGAATTCAGTAATAATTACAAGCCTCCTGCTGGGGCACAGATGATTAACGAAGAACCGAGGCTTATTTATGAAGTTGAAGCTTTCCTTTTCCAAGCAAAGAGTTGCTTGGATATATTATCTTGGGTGCTAAAGCCTGCATTCGGTTTTACTTATTGTAGCTTTGGTGACAAGGGGGATGATGTTATAAAGCAGTTGATAAATAATTGTCCTGCCTCACTTGGAACTTACGCAGAGAAAATAATAAAGCTGATTGAAGACGCTCAAGATGTGTGGTTAGTGGAGCTTATCAAAATGCGTGACGAAGTCACACACTATTCAAGGCTTGAAGGCTTCAACTGTTTTATGGAAGACCCATATATAGGAGGCGGCATTGCCACCATTCATTACCCAACTATGCCCAATAAGCAGAGTGTACTGGAGTATTGCCAAAATGTCTGGGGGCTGCTTTTAAGTTTTTGCGAGGACTTTCTTAAGTTTACAATTGAGGCAGCAAAAATATCCAGATAATGCGTTAAATGCGCTATTTTTCTATTAGGGGCCTAATTTGATTGAAAAAGCAAAAACCACCATTATGCACATTGACCTTGATGCTTTCTTTGTCTCGGTAGAGCAAGTGCTGAATCCTGAGCTTCGAGGTAAACCGGTAGTAGTGGGAGGCAGACCTGGGGGAAGGGGGGTAGTTGCCGCTGCTTCGTACGAAGCCCGGGCTTTTGGTTTACACGCCGGTATGCCACTGAAAACTGCCAGCCGTCTTTGCCCCCAGGCTATCTTCATAGAAGGCAGCTTCCCCAAGTATCGTGATGCTTCGCAAAGATTTATGGCTATCCTGGCTGATTTTTTACCCTTTCTTGAGCCGGTTAGCCTTGATGAGGCCTATCTGGATGTAACCGGCTTTGAATCTATCTATGGCTCTATTCATCAGATGGCGATAGCTATAAAGCAACGGGTTAAAGATGAGCTAGGGCTCTGCGCTTCAGTGGGCATTGCTAGCTGCAAGATAGTAGCCAAGGTTGCCTCTGAGTTGTCCAAGCCAGACGGCTTACTAGAGGTAGCTAGGGGAGAGGAGCGTTCCTTCCTGGCACCCCTGCCGATAGCTAAACTGCCGGGGATAGGCAAAAAGACTGAGCGGATATTAAGGGGCTTGGGCATCAATACTATAGGAAGACTATGTATTATGCCGCTAGCTGCCCTCAAAAGCCATTTTGGTGCGTCTGGTGAGGTTCTGTATCGCTCTGCCAACGGTATTGATGATAGAAAGGTAGAACTTCCTGGTGCTGCCAAGTCTATCAGTCGGGAGACTACCTTTGGTAAAGACACTAAAGACCGCTCTCGGCTAATGGCAACACTGCGCTATCTTGGCGAAAGGGTTGGAGCTGATTTACGAGGGCGAGGCAAGCAAGCCAAGTGCGTAACCCTAAAGCTGAGATACGCTGATTTCACTACTATTACCCGTAGTCATACCCTGCCGCAAACCACTGATAGTGACCAGGTCATATTTGACACTGGAGTAAAGCTGCTAAGCGGGGCGCTCTCACTGGAAAAGCAACCGGTTCGCCTCATTGGTATCGGGGTATCAAGCCTGGTTGAGTCTGGTGGGCAACTGGATATGCTGGACTCATCAGCCCAGAGGCAGGAGCAACTAAATAGAGCTATTGACCGCATCCGCCATAAATACGGCTTCACCGCCATCCAAACCGGCCGAACCCTGCTGCTAAAAGATATCTTCCCCGAAACCGAAGAAGGCTATACCATCCACACCCCGAGCTTATCGAGGTAGAGTACTAACGAGTTTCTGAAGTTAAAGTAAAATTGGTCTAAAAGGGTATTGATAAAGGTTTTAATATTTGCTACACTAACAATGGCAACTGAAATCAGCTTTATCGCTGATGTAGGCGGCCTCCTCAGCCCTCTCATAGAAGAGGGCTTTTTCTTATGGGTAAATCACAAATCCGTAGTTGTCTTTCCTTGGCGCCTCTAAAATATAACTTTCAACTTTCCTTTAAATCCTGTAAGGGGAAGGTGATTTCTGTCCACTAATAAGTTGGTTCCCCATGCCTTAAAACTTTGACTTATTTAGCTATTTTAGCTAGAGTAGAATAGTAGTTTGGGGCTAGTTACAGAGAGGATAGGGGATGTCATATCAGGAAGTGGAGCGGACAAGGATAAGACGCCAGTCCAGTAAACAGGCTATAGCCTTAGCTATGCAGGGTCAGTGGCGGGAGGCGGTAGCAGCTAATAAGAGCCTACTGGAGAGCTTTCCCAACGATGCTGATGCCTACAATCGTTTGGGTAGAGCCTATATGGAGCTGGGGGAGTATTCTCTGGCGAGGGAAGCCTACGAAAGAGCTATAGAACTTGACCCTTATAATACTATTGCCCAGAAGAATCTTAATCGTTTATCTCATCTAGGAGAGACTGCGGCTAGTTCAGAGGGTGGTTTTCATAAAGTCGAGCCACAGCATTTTATTGAGGAAGTAGGCAGAGCGGGGGTGGTTAACCTTTGTTACCTAGCGCCACCGGGGATACTAGCCAAAACGGTGGCTGGTGGCAGGGCAAATTTGAAGATAGACGGGACTAGTTTAGTAGTGGAGAACAAACATGGGGAGTATTTGGGACAAGTTGAGCCTAAGCATGGGCAGCGACTTATTAAGTTAATGGGGGGGGGTAATAAGTATACAGCCACTATCATCAGCTCAACAGAAGAGGCGGTAACTGTTATTATTAGAGAGGTATATCAGGATCTCAGTCAGGCAGGGCGCCTTTCCTTTCCCCCAAAGGGATCTGAGAGTTTTCGGCCTAATGTTGGCGATAGAATAATTAGACGTGAGCTTGAGTCTGAGGAGGCATTGCTTGGGGAGCCCAGCTATACCATAATCGGTGGGGAGCTAGATGGAGAGGAGGCAGAATTATTGTCTGAGGAATCCCCTGACGATGATGAGATTGATAATGAGGAATAGGAGGTTCAACCGAGCATGGTTTTAGGCAAAACTAAACCAGTAAGTATAGAAGTTGAAATGCGGAGTTCTTACCTTGACTACGCGATGAGTGTTATCGTTTCCCGTGCTTTGCCTGATGTGCGGGACGGACTGAAGCCGGTACATCGACGCATTCTATATGCTATGGATGACATGGGGATGAGCCATGCCAACCCTTATAAGAAGAGTGCCCGCATTGTTGGTGAGGTGCTGGGTAAGTATCACCCTCACGGTGATACCTCTGTTTATGATGCAATGGTGCGCATGGCACAGGATTTCTCGATGCGATATCTTCTGGTTGACGGACAGGGTAATTTTGGCAGTGTGGATAATGACCCCCCGGCCGCCATGCGTTATACCGAGGCCCGCCTGACCGAGATTGCGGGACAGATGTTAGTTGACATTGACAAGGATACTGTCGACTTTGTGCCCAACTTTGATGATAGCCTTAAAGAACCCTCAGTTCTACCCACCCGGTTACCCAATTTACTGGTTAATGGAAGCTCTGGGATTGCGGTGGGGATGGCGACCAGTATTCCTCCTCATAATCTAGGTGAGGTATGCGATGCTATCTCCTATCTCATTGATAATCCGGGAGCCACGGTTGATGAACTTACCCAATTCGTTAAAGGGCCTGATTTCCCTACTGCTGGTATCATCTTGGGGCAGGAGGGGATTAAGAGTGCCTATGCTACCGGACACGGCCGGATAGTAGTTCAAGCTAAGGCTCATATAGCCGATGGTTCGGAGACTGGACGTCGTCAAATAGTGGTTACTGAGCTTCCTTATCAGACAAATAAGGCTACCCTGGTGGAGAGGATAGCTAACCTAGTTACCAATAAGAGAATCGGGGGCATCAGTGAGCTACGCGATGAGTCAGACCGTCAGGGCATGCGCATTGTCATTGAGTTAAGGAGAGAAGCTCAACCGCAGCAGGTACTTAACAACCTGTATAAGCATACTGCTATGCAATCGGCTTTCTTCGTTAATATGCTGGCTCTAGTTGATGGTCAGCCCCGAGTGATTAGCCTCAAAGAGGCACTTCAGTATTATATAGCTTTCCGCCGTGAGGTTATCACTCGGCGCTCTCGGTTTGAGTTGAAAGGGGCTAAGGCGAGGGCTCATATCCTGGAAGGACTTAAAATCGCTTTGGACCAGATAGATAAGGTGATTGCTACTATCCGAAAATCGGAGACTGCTGAGAAGGCTCGCCAGAGTCTTATGACTGACTTTAGCTTGTCCCAGGCTCAGGTGCAAGCCATTCTTGACATGCAGTTACGTCGACTGGCTAATTTAGAACGGCGCAAGATACTTGATGAGTATACTGAGGTTTTGAAAAACATCGCTTATTTGGAAGAGCTTCTGGCTAACCCCAGAAGAGTGCTTCTTCTGATAAGGGATGAAGTGAAGGAATTAAGGTCTAAGTATGGCGACCCCCGGCGAACCGAGATAAGTGAGCAAGGAGAAGCAGAATTTCATGAGGAAGACCTTATCCCTCACCAAAGGGTGGTGGTGACGCTCAGTAACAGGGGATTTGTCAAAAGGGTGCCCTCCCAGCTCTACACGCCTCAACATCGTGGCGGTAAGGGTATCATTGGTATGGTAACCAGGGAGAACGACGCGGTAAGACTGCTGGTAGTGGCTGATACCCATGATAATCTGCTGTTCTTCACCAACCGGGGTAAGGTTTTTCGTCTCAAGTGCTATGAAATCCCGGCCGGTAGCTCTCGGACGGCTAAAGGGATGGCGGTGATTAATCTTTTCCCTATTGCTGAGGGTGAGAGGGTTACGGATGTGGTAGCAGTGGCTGATTTTACACCAGATGCCTACCTGTTAATGGCTACTAGTCGTGGCGAGATAAAAAAGACGACCTTGGCTAATTTTGCTTCGGTGCGCAGTAGCGGGCTTATCGCTATGGATGTGGAGAAGGGGGATGAGCTGGTGGGCGCGCGTTTAGCTATTGACCAGGACGAGGTCATAATGGTAACTGAGAGGGGGCAATCAATCAGATTTGTCGTATCCAAGCTAAGAACTAGCTTGAGAACCAGTGGTGGGGTATATGGTATCCGCCTGGCTTCTGGTGACCAGGTAGTCAGCATGGAGGTTGCGCATCCCGAGGGCTTCCTCCTGGTTGTTACCACCAACGGCTTCGGTAAGCTTACCCCTGTCAGTCAATACCCGCGGCAAAAGCGTGCTGGCAGTGGAGTCAAGACCTTCAAGCTTATCGAGAAGACGGATAAAGTTGCTGCGGCCAGAGTGGTTTCTCTATCTGAGCAGGTAATGATTATCTCGGCTGATGGGATTGTCATCCATACTCCAGTGGAGGAACGGGACCCTAAGAAGGGCATTACTATTCAGGGCAGGAGCACTCAAGGGGTGCGACTGATGAGGCTTGATGATGGTGATAGCGTGGTGGCAATCACTTGCTTCGGCCAGTCTTAGCTAAGCTTTTTCATAATTTCATTCGCTTCTTGGATGCTGAGATAACGGTTATACTGGATGGGAAAGGATAACGAGGAGGTAGAAAAATGACAACGAATGATGAAATAACTTTTGAGGCATTTCGCGAACAATGGCTAATAGATATCCAGAAAGATAGCCCCTCTACCATTGAGCTTGGACGGCGCTTCGCTCATAAGCTTCTTACTCAATGGCTGGACATAGAAGGAACCACTGACGACCTAGTGTATTGTGATGGCAGTGGGGATGGGGGCATAGACATAGCCTATTTAGACCGTGGCGAAAGTGATGGGAGTGAAGCTGCGGATCAATCTGTTGTCGGGCATACTTGGTATGTTGTTCAAAGTAAGTATGGCAAGGCTTTTCAGGGCACCACAACACTCTTGGAAGAGAGTCAGAAAGTCATTGATACACTTGATGGTAGGCGCCCCAAGTTATCTTCCTTAGCCCAGGGTCTCCTTGAACGCTTAACCAATTTTCGCAGACAAGCATCAGACCGTGACAAAATCCGGCTGGTGTTTGCCACTGAATCGCCCTTAAATGAGGATGAAAAGCAGGTTCTTAAGGATGTTCGTGCGATGGGCCGCGAACGTCTTAGCACCATGTTTGATGTTGAATCAGTATCTATTGATACAATATACAAGCGTACCCTTGAAGAGCAAATAGCAGGAAAAGACCGAATCCGTGTTCCCATTAAAGCCAATGTCGTGAGTTCGGGGGCGGACTTAATTGTTGGCTCGGTGACCCTTGTAGACCTTTTCAATTTTCTTAAGGCTTATCGTGACCGCACGGAGGACTTAGACCAGCTTTACGAGAAAAATGTTAGGCGGTTTCTCGGAAGCCGGGGCAAAGTCAACAAGGCGATTCAAGAGACATTACGCAGTGCTCCGGAACGTTTTGGTTTATACAACAACGGAATCACCATTGTTGTAACAGATTTTACCCCTCAGGAGCAAGGGAATTTTGAACTTGTTGAACCGTATGTGGTAAATGGTTGTCAAACAACAAAAACCATTTGGGAAGTCTGTTATCAGAGATTAGAAGCGGGTGGTACAGGTGTAGCTCCTGAAATGGAGGATTGGCGCAGAAAAGCAAGCCAAGGAGTAGTGATAACAAAAATTGTCAAAGTTGGCGATAGCGGCGAAGATTTGAGCGTTGCGATAACTCGCTATACAAACAGCCAAAATGCAGTTAGAGAGAAGGATTTTCTTGCATTGACTTCGGACTTCAAAACATGGGCAAGCCTTATGGCTGACAGATATGACATATACCTTGAAATTCAACGTGGTGGTTGGGATTCCATGAGAGCATTACAAAAGCAGCGCCCTGACATGAAGCAGTTTACACAATCGGCTAATGCGTTTGACCTTGTTAAGGTGTACGGGGCGGGATGGCTTGCGGAAGCAGGGACAGCATTTGGGAAGAATGGCCCATTTCTGCCTAACGGAAGCATATTTAAACGAATCACGGAACCTGTTAACGGTGATGAAGAGGCTTTCGGTGTGGATGATCTATATGCTGCCTATCATCTGCATTGCGATGCAACTCAACTTGACTTTGGGAGAGGCGCAAGCAAAATTACGAGAAGGCAAACAAAGTTCCTCTTCTATATGGTCGTGATTGACCTATTGAAAGACGTTATGACTCACTGTGACATAAAAATATCACCCAGATACATTACTAGCTCGTTCTTAAAAATATTCAATGGGAACCATGAAGGTGCAGCCGAGGCTTTGTTAAATACTGCGACGGAGGTCATTGACAGCTATTTTACCGAGGGTACTGACGCCTGTGTTTTCGATGAACCTGCTTACAAGAACACTTTCAATTATGATTTGAATGCCTTCCTGAAGTGGGAGAAGCTAGGCAAGAATGAAAATGATTGTCCAAGATTAAGAATTTTGTTAGGGGTAAGTAAGTTCTCTATGGGACATAAGACCGGCGGAAACCCGTCTATCCGCGAGACAATCAGGACAGCTATTACCTCTTAGGCTGTTGTTTACGTCCCGTCAATACAGGAGGGAAATTTCATTCGCTTCTTGGATGCTGGAATAGCAATCGTACCTGACCATCATTTTATTATCGGTGGTCATTTTGAAATAAGCTTTTGCTGGCAGGCTGGTTGCCAGCGTTCCAGTCCACAGGCGTTACAAGCTTCAGCACGGCAGTCACCGGTTTCTCTACCGTCTAGGGTATGCTGATATTCCTGCTTTAGGAAAGCAGTAGTTACTCCCACATCAATATGAGACCAGGGGAGTAGCTCGTCTAAGGAACGCTTCCGTTGGGCATAGAAGCCGGGCTTAAGTCCAGCCTCTTCAAAAGCGCGAAGCCAATTTTCGTAATTAAAATGTTCACCCCAAGAATCAAAGACGCAGCCCAGCTTCCAAGCATGATAGATAACCTTACCTAATCGCCTGTCTCCTCGTGACAATGCTGCCTCAAGCAGGCTGACTTTAGGGTCTTGCCAGGACAGCCTGGTTCCTTTACGGCGTAACCCCTGCCTAAGAAGTTCATGCTTAGAACTTAGCTCCTGTTCGCTTTCCTGGGCCACCCATTGAAAAGGCGTATGTGGCTTGGGCACAAAGGTGGATAGGTTAATCCTTATCTGGGGTGTCCTCCCTTTAGTCCTTTTGCTTAATGTGCGGACTTTATCCACCAGACTGATGATGTCTCCTATATCATCCATGGTTTCTGTAGGCAAGCCGAGCATGAAATATAGCTTAAGGCCTGTCCAGCCCCTGTCAAAAGCGGCGGCGGCCGTTTTCAGGAGTTCATCTTCAGAGATATTCTTATTGATGGTTCGCCGCAGTCTTTCACTCCCTGCCTCGGGGGCGAAGGTGAGACCTGTCTTCTTGTAGGAGGCTAGAGAGTCCATCAACTTCATCGAGAACCTATCGATGTAAAGACTGGGTAGTGACAGGGCAAGATTATGGTAGCGGTGGGATAGGCTAGCTACCAGCTCATCAATATGGGGATAGTCAATGGTGCTTAGTGAGACTAGAGACACCTCGCTGTAACCGCAGTTGGTAATAAGCTCTTCTATTGCTGGCAAGACCTCCTGTTGAGCCCGCTCACGTACCGGGCGATATATAATTCCTGCCTGGCAAAAACGGCAACCGTGGCTGCAACCCCTCTGAATCTCTATCGCCCCTCGGTCATGGACCACCTCAATGTAAGGAACTACCGGTTTAGTCACTGGAGGAGGCAGCTTGGTCACTATCCGCCGCTCAATGGTGGGTCTAGCCTCAGGTATAGTAGGCGTAATGCTTTTAAGTAGACCATCAGCTTGGTATTCCACTTGATATAGGCTAGGCACATAGATGCCAGGGATGGTTGCCACTTGACGGAGTAGTTCTTCTTTGCCCCGCCCTTTCCAATTTCGGAAGCTACCAAGTAGCTCAAGCAATACCTCTTCACCCTCCCCAATTACAAAAAGGTCAATGAAGTCAGCCATCGGCTCTGGGTTGAGGGCACAGCTACCACCAGCTATTACCACTGGTTGGGAGTCATTTCTTTCCGAGGCTAGAAGTGGTATTTGAGACAGGTCAAGCATGTTCAATACATTGGTGTAGGTAAGTTCATAGCCCAAGGAAAAACCGATAATATCAAATTCTTTGAGTGGGTGCTTGGATTCTAGGCTAAAGAGGGGGATATCTGCTTTCCGCATGGCTGCTTCCATATCTACCCATGGGGCAAAGGCTCTTTCGGCAAGAACATCCGGCTGGCTGTTGAGTAGCTCATAGAGGATAGGCAAAGCCATATTGGACATGCCTATTTCATATAAATCAGGGTAGATGAGGGCAATTTTGATAGGTGTTTTTTCCCAGTCCTTGACTATGCTGTTCCACTCACCACCAGTATAGCGGGCCGGTCTGGTGACTTGATACAGTATGTTATCGAGATTGGTCACTTTGTCCTCCCCCCAATACCATTATACTTTAAGCTGGGGGGAATAGGCTAGCATTCGGCTAATGGGGAAAAGCTCACTTCAGCTATCATCCAACTGTGACAGGTCAAACCTCATGCCGTCCCGGGCAGCCAGCACCTTGACCCCGGTCTGCTGGGACAGCTTTTCGGCTATCTGCCACGGTTTTGCCCGCCACACACTCATGCCAAAATGGGTCAGGATAGCTACCTTGGGCTTTAGTTCCATAATAATACGCTCAGCATCAGGCACCGCTAGGTGGTCAACAGGCATCCGGGGGTGGTCAGCAGGGGAACGAGGCTCTAGAAAAACTAAGTTGATAATCAGTAGCTCGCCACCATAGTGTTGGCACAAGCTGTCAAAATAACCGGTATCGGCAATATAGGAGAAGGTGTGATTAGCTGTTCTAAAGACCATGCCATAGGTTTCCACCCGGTGTATATGCCGAACCGGGGTGGTAAAGGAGATATTACCTACCGGGTAGGATTTACCCTCTTGTAGAACCTCAATACCATCAAGATAGTCCTTCAGATATGAAAAGATAACTGGTTCAGTCTCCAGAGCATCGGCCGGGGTAAAGAGCCAGCCATGTCGATTGAGTCCACTCTGTGTCATTGCCTCAACCATAATGTTGACATCCGCTGAGTGGTCGAGGTGGCGGTGCGATAGAATGATAGCGCTTAGCTTCTCGGCTTTAAGTTTCCTTTTGATGGACTGTACTATACAACCTGGACCAGGGTCAATAAGTATTTCGGTGCCACTTAGATTGAGCCATAAGCCGCCTGAGGCCAGAAACTGGTTGATCATCATGAACCTAGCGCCGCCTGTTCCCAGAAAGGTTATGGTATCGCTTGTCGGGCTCTTGTTTTCCATAGCTAAGTTAAATATAAAGGATAACCGCATTTTTTACAATTGTTGTCTTACCCCTTTGACGCTTGAAGCATAGTCGATTAAAATGGCAGTAGGTAGCCAATATAGACCGCTGAAAAACGCAGTTTTTCAACGGAGGTTAAAGTTGGGAGTGGGGGTAGGTTTGCTGACAAAGCTTCTAATGACTTTTTCAGCAGTCTTAATAAGGAGAATGATATGAAGCAAATTTGGGCACCGTGGCGGATGGAATATATCCAGAGCAAGAAAACGGAAGGGTGTATCTTATGTGAAAAGCCTGGGCAGGATAGTGATGATGAAAATTACATCCTGTACCGAGGAGGCAAGAACTTCATCATTATGAATAGCTATCCCTATAACCCCAGTCACCTGATGATAGTCCCCTACCGGCACATAGCTGGCCTGGAGGAGATGACTGATGAAGAACTCCACGAGCACTTTGATATAGTTAGCCGAAGTATCAAGATTCTGAGGCAGGTGTTTAGTCCCGACGGTTTTAATCTAGGTACAAACATAGGCAAGGCAGCTGGGGCCGGCATAGAAGACCATGTCCATACCCACATTGTGCCCCGGTGGCGGGGTGATAACAATTTTATGCCGGTAATAGCTGATGTCCGGGTAGTTCCTGAAGCCCTGAGCGAAACTTACAAAAAGCTAAAGGGGGAATTTTGAGTGAGGACGAACTGGTGCCCCCAAGCGAATTCGAATCGCTGTTTACAGCTTGAAAGGCTGTCGTCCTAGGCCTCTAGACGATGGGGGCACACGAGCAAAGTATAGCAAAGACAGAACTAGCAAGCAATGTTATAATTTTTATATACTTTACTTAAATCGCTTTCAACCTCTCTTGAATCTCTAATGTGCTACAATAATCAGAAGGAAAAATGAGCAGCATAGTTAGCAAAAGTAAACAGGCCAGGGTGGGGAAGGGAGAATGGGTAAAGAAGAAGTTTATTCCCTCATTAACTCTGCTCCTTATTATAGCTGTTATGGTTGGCATTTTCTACTTTTACAAAAACTACCCAAGTAGGATTGACGAACTGAAAGCCTATGGCTATTTGGGTGTCTTTCTTATTAGCCTGATCTTCAATGCCACTGTCATTTTACCTGCGGGCAATTTCCTAGTAATTGCTGCGTTTGGTGCTACTTTGCCATCACCTATCTTGGTTGGGCTAGTCGGTGGGGTAGGGGCAACTATTGGCGAGATAACCGGCTATATGGCAGGCTATAGTGGGCGGGTAATTATGCAGCGGCAGGCGACGTATGCTAGGTTGGAAGGTTGGGTGAGGAAATGGGGAGTTCTAACTATATTTATCTTGTCACTGGTGCCCTTCTTCTTTGACTTGGCTGGGATAGCGGCTGGTGTCCTCCGCATCCCCATTTGGAAATTCTTGATTGCCTGCTGGGCGGGCAGAACCATAGGATATATAATCATTGCCTTAGCCGGAGCCTGGGGGTGGGAAGCTTTGCTAGACTTCTTTGGCTAGCCCCCGCTCCTTAATTTTCAG
>SDBU01005056.1_pt1 | contig 15911 bp, 12 predicted proteins | sample 2277071 | NCBI WGS metagenome assembly SDBU01 (sample SAMN10397929, study PRJNA504765) | marine sediment metagenome | isolation source: marine sediment core GS08_GC12, 126 cmbsf | place: Arctic Ocean: Gakkel Ridge, Loki's castle | collected 2008
CGACGGCTGCTCCTGCGAGCAACTGGAAAACTGTTGCTATGAATCAGTCGACGTTGAGCATACCTTCAGTGTATGGATTGATGGAATAGACAGGCTTCTAATTCAAGGTGAGACGGTACAATGGCACCACCTAGAATGGGCGGCACCTGGACGGGCGTGGGGGAATAATAAGCCAACTGCTATTGATGGTGTCGAATGGTACCCGGAATGGCCTCAGCCTGTCCCCGCTGAAATCCGCTACAACGCTTTCTCTTCTGTCTACGAATCTCTCAGTCCAAGGCTGCCGGCCGAGGCAATCTCGGTAGACCTGGTGAACGTGGATATCAGGCATAGTGTTTGGATTGTGCAGCAACCTACGGAAGCGAACGATTACACACTCGAAGTTGAGCTGAATGATGGCCCTCCTCCCGGTTGGTATCATTACGAGATCACGCTGGCTTGGCCGGTGCTCACTAAGATCGACTGTAACCCAGACAGGGATGACGAAGATGGCGATGGCGTGTTCGACGAAGATGACGAATGTCCGGACACCGCGCCAGAGTCCGAGGTCGATGTGGACGGCTGCTCTTGCTCGCAACTGGACGGCGATGCCGATTGCGGCGATCTCGTGTTTTGCAACGGACAGGAGTCCTGCGTTGACGGGGCCTGCGTCGCGGGCAGCGATCCGTGCCCCGGGCAGAGCTGCGACGAGGTGAACGACGAGTGCGTCGCGGCCCCGGATCCCGCAATGGAGTCCGGAACGGTGCTCGCGGGCGGCGGGTATGTCACCGTGTCGCTGACAAACACTTATCTCAGCCCGGTGGTGGTGTGTTCGGTGCAGTATAACAACAACACGACGCCGATCGTCGCCAGGGTAAGCAGCGTGACCGCAACGAGTTTCGCCGTGCGGTTGCAGAATCCCTCAGGCGGCGCCGTTGTGGATGACAACGTCCACTACCTCGTCGTGGAAGAGGGAACCTGGACGATCGACGGCGTCAACATCGAGGCGCAGACCTACCTCTCCACGGTCACCGACGAGAACAACAGTTGGGTGGGTGAGGCTCAGAGCTATGGTCAGAGCTACACCAACCCGGTTGTTGTCGGCCAGGTGATGAGCGAAAACGATCCCGATTGGTCGGTCTTCTGGTGTCGGGGGGCCTCCAGCGGCGATCCGCCGTCGGCCAGCTTCTTGAATACCGGTAAGCATGTCGCTGAGGACACAAACACGACCCGGACGGATGAGACGGTCGGCTTCGTCGTGTTTGAGGGTGGTCACGGTACGATAGGTGGTGTTGCGTTCGAGGCGTGGCTTGGGACGGACACGGTACTCGGTGTGGGCGATTCTCCGCCATACAGGTACACGTTCAAAACGACCTTTGCGTCGGCTCCTACGGTGGGCATTGCCACGATAGGAGGCATGGACGGCACCAACGGCGGCTGGTCACAGATCCATGGTGCGACGCTGGCGACGACGACGCTGTTGAATCTGTCGATCGACGAAGATCAGATTGGCGACGCCGAACGTAACCGCACGACCGATCAGGTGGGCTATGTCGTGTTCGAGACGGCCGCAGTCTACCCGGCGGCGCCACCGTGCAACGTGCCTGCGGACTGCGATGATGATAGTGATGGCGTGACAAACGACGCGGATAGGTGCCCGAACACGCCCGCCGGCGAAACGGTTGACGGCAATGGTTGCGGTTGCAGTCAGCTCGACGAGGACAACGACGGGGTCGACGACTGCAACGATCTCTGCCCAGAGACATCCAGCGGTGAAAGTGTCGACGTCGACGGCTGCTCGACAAGTCCACTGACTGTGACCGCCACGGTCCCCGGTCCGACTGACATTTACCTGGCCGGTCAGCCGGATGGCGCCACCGTCAGTTGGAACTGTGAGCCGTTTGTCGGGTGGACGAGCACGGCGCCTCAGCATTCGCCGGTCATGCTGGATGTCTCCAGCTTCGCCGGCAAGGAGCTGGTGCTCACGGCCACGGGCGTCGTCAACACTGGCGGCAATAACGGCAGCTATCCCGACGGGCAGAACTACGGCCTGCGGGTCAACTGCCTGAGCCAGGTCGACGGACTGACCAGGATGTACGGCTTCAAGCAAGGAGGGCTTGTCGGTGTGTTCTTGACCAGTAGTCCCCCGATGTCTGGGCTACTACCGTACATGTCCACCTCGGGGATCGTGACCGACACGCCACTCCTCCAGCACATCTTCTTCGTCGGCGCGTCCAGGCAGGTGGTCGTCCCAGATGGCGCAACAAGGCTGTTTTTCGGCGTGGCGGAGCAGCAGGGTTTGATCAAGGACAACAGCGGTGGATACGAGGTCACGGTTGAAGCAGTTCCGCATGAACTGCTGCCGCCGGATCCACTTGTCCTCACACGGTTCTACGCGGGCGACCCAAACGATCCGAAGGACGGCGTCGGATGGTTCGACGCTGGCGAATGGGCGTTTGATTTCGACTTCGACGGCGTGGCTGACTCCACGACCACCTTCGGCCAAGCGGGCGATCTCCCTGTCGTCGGAGACTTCAACGGCGACGGACTAGATGAGATCGGTGTTATGACTCCGTCCGATGCGGGCAACATGTGGATGCTCGACACCAACGGGAACGGTGTATTCGACGCCGGTGACGAGAGCTTCACCTACGGGGCAGACGCGGGCTCGAGCCCGATGGCTGGGGACTGGGACGGTGACGGCGTGTTTGAGCTCGGATTCATAACGCCCGAGTCCGACCCGTTGTGGCATTTCGATCTGGACGGCGACCGCATCGATGATCCCGGCGAGGCTGAGAATACGCAGTTTGGCCAAAGCCACAATGCCGTGATCGGCGACTGGACCGGTGACGGCACCAGTAACCTGGCGCACGCGATCTCGGGATCCTTCGGCTGGCGGTTCGACCTGAATTACGACCGCCGCTGGGTCTGGGGCACCACGCACGCGGACCAGTGGTGGCGTTGGGGTAACCCCACCGCGCACATTGGTGTTGTCGGCGATTGGGACGGCGACAGACTCGACGATCCGTGCGTTTTTCGCACCGGCAGCGGGCAATGGCAGTTTACCAACAGAGCCCAGCGCGAACCCCTTGACGGTCGTGCTGGCTCGATCGCCCCAAGCGTCGAGGGCTTCGGCGCAAACAAGACGCCCGTCGTTGGTTCCTGGGCCACGATCCGAGCAACTGATAGGAACTGATGCGGGCGACCGCAAAGCGGCGTTGCCGTCGCATCAATCCCGGTCGTCAAGGTGCGCCCGGCCGCGATGCGACGTCGATGCACAGAGCTATACTCTTGGAACGGCGTTTAGACCGGCACGGAGGCCGGTCCGCACACCCGGAAACCACCAGCGGCTTCGACCCTGACTTGTCCGATAGCTATCGCATCATAACGACCATCGTCGGACGTTCGCTCCTCGGCCGCCGTGCGACGATGAAAACAGCAACGCCCACCATTAGCGACATGCGATAAGACCGCTTATAGCTTGTCGGCCGACCTTCTTGTTTTGGTGGTCGTACCGCGGTCTTCACGCAAGCCCGGTTTGCAGGTAGACGAAGGGATCTCTACTGCCGGACCGGTGCAATAGACGCAGATTCCGGCCGCCCTCGATTCTGTAGCTGCCATATCCAAGGCCGGTCGTGCATGACTGATTTGCCGAGACCGGGAAAACGGCTCGTCATCGGGCTTCTTTTCGGGATAATGGCAGGCTCAGGCCTTCGTGGAAGTTCGGCCGGTGGATTCTGATTGGTTGGTGGCGGCTATGTCCCTTGCACCCGGCACTCAGTTTGGCCCATACGAGACTCTCTCGCTCCTCGGCGCGGGCGGGATGGGAGAAGTGTATCTGGCCAAGGACACGCGGCTGGGGCGTAAAGTGGCGCTGAAGCTGCTCGCCGACAGATACACGAAGGATCCGAGCCGCGTGAGACGCTTTGAGCAGGAAGCGCGCGCCGCCTCGGCGCTCAATCATCCGAACATTGTGACCATTCATGACATCGGCGAAGCCGAGGCCGGTCGCTTCATCGTAATGGAGGCGGTCGAGGGACCTACGCTTCGGACGCTCATCGGTGGACCCACGCCCGTGACGGCCCTTGCCAAGGTCGGGCAACAGATCGCCAACGCGCTGGCCGTGGCCCACAGCGCAGGGATTGTTCACCGCGACATCAAACCGGCGAACATCATGGTGCGCGAGGACGGCATCGTAAAGGTCCTTGACTTCGGGCTTGTTCGGCTCATGCCGGAGAAAGGCGCGGAGCCGGATGCCGAGACGCTGACATTCGAAGTTCATCGTGAGACGGAGACGACCCCGGCACGGGCCGATCCGCCGACCGAGCCCGGCGCCGTGATAGGTACGGCGTTCTATATGTCGCCGGAGCAGGCCCGCGGCGAGACCGTTACGAGCGCGACGGACATGTTCTCGCTCGGCATCGTATTATACGAGCTGGGCACCGGGGAGCATCCCTTCTCCGCCGACTCGCATGTTGGCGTGATGCATGCCATCATCGCAGGAGAGCCGATCGCGCCCTCGCGGCTAAACCCGCAGATCCCCGCGAGCCTCGACAGCCTGGTCCTTCAGTTGCTGGAGAAGGACCCTCGTCTGCGGCCAGGCGCGGTGGAGGTGGCGGTCACGCTCGGCAAATATGCGCAAGACGCGGAGTCGGTACGAGCGCAACCACGGGCGCCGAGACGCAAGTCGCACACCGTGGGGCGGGAGATAGAACACGACAAATTGAGAGCTGCGTTCGATTCAGCAGCCGCCGGGAACGGGTTGTTGCTTTGCGTGACCGGTGAGCCGGGCATCGGCAAGACGACGCTTGTGGAGGAGTTCGTCAGCGAGCTTTCGGCGAGTGACGAACCGTGTCACATCGCGCGCGGGCGTTGCTCCGAGCGTTTGTCGGGCACGGAGGCCTATCTGCCTCTTCTCGAAGCCCTCGAAAGCTTGCTGCACGGTGACCAGAGTGAATCCGTCGCCCGAGCGATGAAAATGCTGGCGCCGACGTGGTATGTCCAGATCGCGCCGCTCTCGACAGGAGACTCCTCTACCGAACGCCTGCTGGCCGATGCCAGGGCCGCCTCGCAGGAGCGAATGAAACGAGAGCTTTGCGCCTTCCTTGGGGAGGTTTCTCGGGTCCGGCCGTTAGTCATCTACTTTGATGATCTGCACTGGTGCGACGTCGCCACCGTCGACCTGCTGGCCTATCTGGCCACCAAGTTCGAGTCGACGCGGATACTGATTGTGGCGACGTTGCGACCCTCGGACCTGCTCTTGGCGAAGCACCCGTTCCTCCAAGTCAAACTGGACCTGCAGGGCCGCGGCCTCTGCCAGGAAATTCCGCTCGATTTCTTGAGCTGTGAAGAGGTGGAGCGGTATCTGGCGCTGGAGTTCCCCGAGCATAGGTTCCCGGATGAGTTGCCGGTGCTGCTTCACGTCAGGACGGAAGGAAGCCCACTCTTCATGGTGGATCTGGTGCGATATCTGCGCGATCAGGGAGCGATTATCGAAGAGCAGGGCCGCTGGACCCTGGTGAAATCGGTTCCCGATGTGCAGAGCGAACTTCCGGAATCCGTGCGAAGCATGATCCAGAGAAAGATCGACCAGCTCGGCGACGACGATCGCCGATTGCTGCTGGCCGCCAGCGTCCAGGGGCATGAATTCGATGCGGCCGTCGTGGCCGAGGCGCTCAAGCTGGATCCGGCCGACGTCGAAGACCGCCTTGAAGTCCTGGACCGAGTTCACTCGTTCGTGTGCCCGGTCGGCGAGCACGAGTTTCCCGATTCGACGCTCACGGTCCGCTACTGCTTTGTCCACGGACTCTACCAGAACGCCCTGTATGGGGCGCTGAAACCGACGCGCCGAGCGTCTTTGAGTTCGGCGGTTGCGGTGGCATTGTTAGGTCACCACGAAGAGAAGACTTCGGCAATCGCTTCGGAGCTGGCCCTCCTCTTGGAGGCTGCCCGTGATTTCAAACAGGCTTCGGACTTTTTCCTTCAGGCATCGCGCAATGCGGCCAAAATCTACGCCAACGAAGAGGCCGTTGAGCTCTCCCGCCGGGCGATCGCAAACGCCGAAAAGCTCCACGGTGAAGAACGTAGTTCTCGTATCCTAATCGCGGCCTTTGACTTGGCTCAGCTTCACCAAACGCTTTCTCGGTTCGAAGATGTGATTGCTGACTTCGAGTTGGCAGAACAGGTCGCCCACGACGCCGACAATGCTGATGCTGAGATTAGCGCCGTATGCGGTTCGGCGATGGCGTTTTTCAATCTCAAACGGCTTTCGGTGACGCGGGAGCGTGGGCATTGCGCGATGGGGCGTGCCGAGGCTGCCGGGTCCAGCGTGGGTATGGCGTCGGCGGCAGCGGTGCTCGCTACTGAGCGGATGTGCTCCGGCGACCTGGACGGCGCGGAACAGTACTTTGATCAATCGATCCCTGTGTTGCGGGATGGTGGGGTGCCCATCCAGGTTTTGGAAGCGTTCACTTCTCGCGGCCTCCTACATACTTGGCGACTAGAATACGAGCAGGCCCACCACGTTTCGCAGTGGGCGATCGGAAAGGCGCGTGACCTGGGCGTTGGCTTTCACATCGTCGCCAACTTTTTTGTGCGTGGGATGGCACTGGGCAACCAGGGACGCATGTCCGAAGCGATGAACATCTTGCAGGAGGGAAGGCGATTCGGAGAGCTAAATGGCGAACGCTATTGGATCGCCCGGCTTCCCAACACCATCGGCTGGCTCCACCGGGAACTGCAAGACCTGGAATCAGCGGTGTGTCTGGACACCGAAAATGTCCAACTAGCTCGAGAAGCAGGGTTTGGTGAGGGCGAGGCCAATGCCCATGTCAACTTGGGGCATGACTTTTTGCTGCTTGGCGAACCGAGTCGCGCCTTTGAACACCTTCAGGAAGCTGGGCGAATCTTCAACGAGGACGTCTGGTATCGATGGCGCTACAACATTCGCTTGCAGGCCGAGCTGGCGAGCTATTGGCTCGCGCGGGGCGACTTGGGCGTGGCTGCATCCCACGCCGCCGCCTGTCTGAAGAGCGCGGACAAGACGCGTTCCCACAAATACCGGGCGTGGGGGCAAAAGCTTCTGGGGGACATTGCCTCGCTCGAAGATCGAGTTAACGATGCGCGGTGCGAGTACGAGACCGCGCTGCACATACTTGGTGACCATCGCTGCCCGACGATCGAGTGGAAGATCCTCAAGGCCGCGGCGGAACTGGCAGCAAAGACGAAGAACTCAGATGCCGCCGACGAGCTGCGCGGGCGGGCCCGATCGGTGATTCAGTCACTGGGGGAGTCTGTAGCCGACGACAATCTGCGGAGAGGTTTCCTGAAGTCGAGACCAGTTCGAGAGCTGTAAGGGTAAGGTGTCGCCTTTGTGAAGGGGTGGCAACAGTGTACTTTTATGCCGGAGAGAGACATGCCTGCTGATGATGGAAGACTCGAAGAATTCGTTGGGAAGATGATCAACGACATGGGTGCGGCGACGAGTGCCGCGCTCGTTCTGCTCGGTGACAAGCTTGGATTGTACAAGGCGCTGGCCGCGGACGGTCCGCTCAACTCGGCTCAACTAGCGGAGCGGACCGGGACAGCGGAAAGATACGTGCGTGAGTGGTTGGCGGCGCAGGCTGCGTCCGGGTATGTCCGACACGATTCGGCCACGGGGAAGTTCTCCATGACGGCCGAACAGGCCGCCGTCTTGGCCGACGAGGATAGCCCGGTCTTACTGCCCGGGGGGTTTACCGGCATCGCCTCGCTGTTCTTGGATGAGCCCAAGATAACGGACGCCTTTCGCACAGGGGACGGCGTCGCGTGGCATGAGCACAGTGCGTGCCTTTTCTGTGGGACCGAGAAGTTCTTCCGCCCCGGCTACATGGCCAACCTAACGTCTGAGTGGATCCCCGCTCTCGAGGGCGTGCAAGAGAAGCTGGAGCGTGGCGCCAAAGTGGCAGATGTTGGGTGCGGACATGGTGTGTCGACGACGGTCATGGCGAAGGCGTACCCGAACTCCCGGTTCATTGGGTTTGACAACCATGAGCCGTCTGTGATTCGAGCGAGGGAGGTTGCAGAGGAAACGGGAGTCGACAACGTAACGTTTGAGGTCGCGGCGGCGAAGACCTATCCCGGCAAGGACTACGACATGGTGGCGTTCTTCGATTGCCTGCACGACATGGGCGATCCCGTGGGTGCGGCATCACATGTGCGTCAGTCGCTGCAAACCGATGGCACCTGGCTGATCGTGGAACCGTTCGCCCACGACGAGCTCGAGCAGAACCTCAATCCAATCGGAAGGATGTACTACTGCTTTTCGACCATGGTCTGTACGCCAGCGTCCATGGCTCAGGAAGTGGGGTTGGCGCTCGGCGCACAAGCGGGTGAGAGACGGCTGCGCGAAGTGGTCGAGTCCGGCGGATTCACGCGGTTCCACCGCGCCACTGAGACCCCGTTCAACTTGATCCTGGAGGCGCGACCGTAGGTCGTCGTGGATATCAGCGACGGCTGCTGTGCGGGTCGCGAGCGGTATCTCGTCGCCTCTTAATCCTCGCGGGTCGCGCCTTCGCTACTTTCCGAACAGATCAACGATTGTCACGGCTTTGGTAAATGACGCTTGGGCAAGCGTTTTCGACACCAGGCCGTCAAGCAGTCCGACATAGAGCGCCACGCCGAGCAAGAACGATGCAAAAACCACCATGTGGAACTTGCTGCCCTCGCCGATCCTGACGATCAGGCTCAACGGGCACCCGATGGCCAAGTAGTAGCCCACGCCTTGAATCAGCCCGCCCACGAGGTACTTCAGTCCGGCGTGCTCAACGCCGTGCTCGTACGACCCGAACTGGACGAGCCCGAAAACGAGCATAGCGCCGAGGACGGCTACGATACGCTTTCCTGACCCCAAGGTGAGCAACTCAACCAGCGCCCCGAAGATGCAGAAACCGTAACGCCGCGAGACATAGCCGACGCCCAAACCAATAACGAAGATGATCGAGAGTGCCATGTCAGGCCCACCGTTCCTCGACCTGGGCGCTCAGCCAGATTCCGGCCCCGATGCCCGCTAGCGTTGTGAAGCTGCTCAGCATCAGTCCCGGTGCGCCGCTTAGTGTGTGCTTGATGAGGCAACCCTGGGCCATCCAAACGCCCGCACCCATCAATAGACCGCCGAGCCCCGCCCGACGGAGTTTCCCTGCGGAGAGCTTCTTCGCTTTGAACTTCGAAAGCGTCAGGTCGCCCGCAAGACGGGCGCTGAGCATCGAGCCTGCCAGGATACCGACGCCCAGCACAAGCATCGCAACAAGATCCGGCGACAAGCCCTTGCCCGACAGGCCCAGGAAAGTGGCCACTGGGAATCCGCCCGGAAAAAGGCCGAAGGGTCTTTCGACACCTGACATCTGCTGCGTCGTGAAGTAGTGGGCGAGGTTCAGAGCGCCGATGGCGGCGCCGACCACGACGGCGACGAGGATGGCCTTCTTCATTCGCCAACCTCCCGGAAGTAAGCCGTCAGAAAGGCAATCCCTTCATCCAAGCCCTGACGGCACTCATCCGGCGTCTTGCCCGTCGCTTGGATTTTGAAGTCCCATTGCCAACAGAGATATCCGTCAGGGTTAAGCGAGAACTTCTTGGCGAAGATGAAGGCGTGTTCGCGGTTAAGCGTTTCGGCTTTCCGGCGGGTAAGAATGTCCTGCATCATGACGTACCAGCGGATGGCATTCTCCGGCTCATCCTCGATCTCGAATACGACGTTGCCGACGGCGTAGCCGTACTCCTTGATCGCAGACTCCTCCGGGTGACCGCCGCAGGAACTCAGCGTTTCGATAAACGAAACGCGATTCATCGCCTCGATCAGGGGAGCAATCGTTTCGTCCAAGCCTTCCATGATTCATTTCTCCTTGCGCACGAGGATCTCCCAGTCAACTTCGCCGGTAGCCTCCGCGCGAAGAACCGTTTGGCCGTCGTCGCTGAAGTTTCGGGGGATGTTCTTGAGGGCCGGACCATGGTCGCCCACAACACACAACACTTGTCCCACCCTGAGTTTCTTCATCGCCTTCTTGGCGTGGACCCAGGGGAAGGGGCATACTTCGCCGTGAGTGTCCACTTCCTTGTCAGGTTTCAGGTCGGTATCCATCTTCGCGCTCCTTGTTATCTTGCGCCCATCATCATATGTCCGTGTCCACCCATACCGTCTGGGCCTGTGTAGGATTCGATGGCCCCGTAGTGACGACGAGCTTTTCGGTGTCGTCGTCCGCATCCACACCATCGACATCCGTGGCCAGGCCGCGTCAGCATAGTCGGCCTTTGTACCACCTACTCTAACCCGGCTAGAGCGTCGGCTCCTATCCTGAGTGCCGCGAGGGCAACCACGATCGCCAGCGTGAATCGCAGCCACCCGGGTCGTGTTCGTTTGCTGAGCACGCTTCCCAACTGCGCGCCCGGTAACGCCCCGACCGCCAGCATCGCGGCCGGGAAGAATGGAATCTGTCCGGTCGCGAGCTTTCCCGCGAAACCGGCGAGCGAGGAGAAGAACACCAGAGCCAGGCTGGTGCCGATGACGACGCGGGTGGGCAGTCGGAGGGCGTAGAGCATCAGGGGAATCAAGATGAAGGAGCCGCCCTGCCCGACAGTCCCGGCAAGCAACCCGACAACCATTGCAATCGCCACCGCAAGGGGGATGTTGAAGCTGCACGTATCCGCGTTCTTGACCTCCTCCCCGTCTTCTTTGGGAAGGCACATGAGAACTGCGGCGGTGATCGCCAGCCCAGCGAAGACGAGCATCAGTGTCTCGTTGGCCATCCATCCTGAGAGGATCGAACCCGCGAGGGCGCTGACCAGCAGGGTGCCGCCCATCCAAACGACCAGCTTGCGATGCACGCAGCGGTACTTGTTGTGGTGTAGCGCTCCCGAGAGGCAGGCGAACAGTCCCTGCGTGATCGTGAGCCCAGTCACGAGCTTCATGTCGAATTGGCCGATTCCAAGGAGCGGAGGCAGATAAAGAAGCGCGGGCGCCATGATGATTCCGCCGCCGATCCCCAGAAACCCCGACAACACGCTTATCGTGAAGCCGAGCATCAAAACCAGAACTAGGAAATCCATGGTTGCGGCGCCGTCGCTTAGAGAACAACATCGATATTTCCAGGCCGTCCTTCGAGGACTTCACCAATCTCAGTGGCTGCCAGCGTGCCTGCGGCCGTCAGGGCTGATGCCAACTGCTGGCTCTTCTCGGCCGGGACGGCGAAGAGCAGTCCACCCGAAGTCTGCGCATCGCACAGGAGCAGCCTATCCTCTGGACCGATACTGCCGTCGTAGGTAATGCGGGGATCGAGTGACTGCTTGTTGCGACAGGTGCCTCCGGGGACAAAGCCCTCTTCTGCCAAGTCCCTGGCACCGTCCAGGATCGGAACGGCGGAGAGTTCCACGCGTGCGGCGACGTTTCCTGCGCTGAGCATCTCGCGCAGGTGCCCGAGGAGTCCGAAGCCCGTGATGTCGGTGCAGGCGTGGACGCCGATCTCGGCGGCCGCTTCGGCGGCGCTGCGGTTGAGGACGAGCATGGTCTCGATGGCGCGTCGGGCGACTTCCTCGCTCGCCTTGCCTGCGCGGAGCGCCGTCGTGATTACTCCGATGCCGAGTGGCTTGGTCAAGACGAGCTTATCGCCGGGCCTCGCACCGACGTTCTTCCAGACGCTGTCGGGATGTACGAAGCCGGTGACACACAGGCCGTACTTTGGTTCGTTGTCATCGACGCTATGACCGCCGACGATATCAATGCCCGCTTCCTTCGCCTTGTCGGCGCCGCCGCGGAGAATCTCGCTGAGGACCGAGAAAGGCACCTTCTCGTTGTTTCGAGGGAAGCCAACGATATTCAGCGCGAACACGGGCCGGCCGCCCATCGCGTAAACGTCACTGAGTGAGTTGGCCGCGGCGATGGCACCGAAGCAGTAAGGGTCGTCCACGACGGGCGTGAAGAAATCGACCGTCTGGATGATGGCGAGTTCGTCGGACACACGATACACCGCCGCGTCGTCGGCGTTCTTCGTGCCGACCAGTACGTTCGGGTCGGTAATCTCGGGTAGGCCGCTCAGAACCTGAGCGAGGTCTTCGGGACCGATTTTCGCCGCTCAGCCAGCGGAGCTTGAAAGTTGGGTCAATCGTACCAGCGGTTCGTTCATCATGGATTACCTCCTAAGTAAGAGTTTCCGGGCGGTGGCGCCGGCTCGCACCCCGCCAGTATCCTGTTTCCCTGGGCGTCGTATTTCGGGTTCGGCGGAGGGAGCGGTGGTGCACTCTTCACTGAGGCAACGGCAAATGCGAGGCCCAAGGAGGCGGCTCCCAGTCCGTGCAGATACGACCTGTTGGTCTTGAAGTGTCCATTTGAGGCTGCGATGGAGAGGAGTCCCGACAAGAGAACGTAGCCGGCGAGACTCTGGTCAGGAGCGCGCCCGATTCCGAGGATGCCATCTGGGCAGTCGAGGACACCCGAACGGTCCAAATACACGTGAAACCCAGCGAGACACAAGCCGCCAAAGGCGAGCGGAAGACATAAGAGGCTGAGGGTGCCTGGCGAGCCGATTCGCAAGGCCAGTCCCAGGCCGAGCACGCCGACGACAGCCATTACGAGAGAACGCTCGTACAAACAAAGCGGGCACGCCTTCAGACCCATACCGATGCTCATGTACAGCGAGCCGAGGAGCATGAGCGTTGCCAGTCCGAGTCCCGTTCTCTCGAATGTCCGAGCGCGTCTGTTCAAGGTGTTGTCGGCGTTCATACCCGTATCTCCTTATCTGGCACCGTCCGGCTAACCGATGCTTTCAGCGAAGCCGCGACCAACCGGGAACGCGGGCTTTCCGCACGGTCTTTCTGCCGCGGCGGAATAGGCGTTGCGAACAGCGGTCCGTAGCTCGTGTGTCGCCTTCATGATGCATCTCCCGAGTCTTCGCGTCGTGGGCTTTGGCTCGAACCAACCCCTATTGACAATCTACACCACGTGCACCTATAATGAAAATGAATTATCCTGATGGTTACCATGCGTGTTGCGTTGGGTGAAACATGAACCCTGTCCATCTGCGAACATTCCTAGCCGTCTTGAAGCACCTCAACTACACCCGTGCCGCCGAGGAGCTGTTCCTTTCCCAACCCGCGGTGTCTCGCCAGATTCGCCAGCTTGAACAGGATCTTGGCCTGCGTCTCATCGAGCAGATTGGAAAGTCGCTCAACCTGACCGATGCGGGCAGAACGCTCGCGGACGAAGCCGGGAAGCTGCTCGGGAATCTCGAGCGCGTGACCGAGGTCGTTAGAAGCCACCGATCCGCCGAGCGCGGCCGGCTACGAGTCGGAGCTAGCTCGACACCGGGCCTTTATCTCCTGCCACCGGTACTGGGCCGGTTTCATGCCAAGTACCCTGATGTCGAGCTCCATTACGCCATCGAGAACTCGCTGTGCATTGAGCAGAAGATTCTCCGCAACGAATTGGACCTGGGGTTCCTGGGCGTGCATCCCTCCCACCATGAACTGGTCGCAGAGAAGCTGCTCGACGATGAAGTCGTCTGCTTCTCCCACGCATCGCACCGCCTAGCCAAACGACGCCGTATCGATGCTACGACATTGGCGGGCGAAACCTGGATCATTCGAGAAAAGGGCTCAGCCACTCGTCAGCGCTTCGAGTCGTGGCTGGCCAAGGCTGGCGGAACGTTCGGATCAACCATCGAGCTTGAGGGTCCGGAAGCGGTGAAGGCACTGGTCGCCGCCGGTGTCGGCATCTCGTTTATGTCGATTCACGGACTCAAGCGCGAGATCCGCCGCAGGCAATTCAGGAGGCTCCTGGTAACGGGCCTGCGGCTAGAGCGCCCGATCTGCCTCGTGCGCCATGTCGACAAGCACGCATCGCCCGTCATGGAGTGCTTCCTTAAACTTGTCCGGGCGATGTTCGCCGATGCAGGACCGTCCGCTGGATAGAATGGTAGCTGTTATCCGCCACGGCTACGCCAACGTAACATAGTCACCGTTCTCAGGCGTTCGGTTCTTGACGGCCCCGCGACGGTGAAAACAGCGACGCCCACTATGAGCGATATGCCACGAAACCGCTAATGGGGATAGCACCAGCGCAGCACTGGAACTTTCTACATAGAGTCAGTATGGCGCACGTTCTTCAACCTCACCATCCCTTGGCGCAGTTCGTCGAGAGGATAGAATCTATCACGCCAGCGCACGCCACCACTCCAGAGCGTCTTTACGATTGAGTTGGCGCCTGCTGTCAGCATGACGATGAATCCCAGTGGTGCAAGCAGCCCAGCAGACACCGGCCAGTTGAACCGTCGTGCGAACATGATGCCGGGCACGATGAGCCCCAGGAACCCCGCACTGGCCGCAAGTCCTGTGAAAGTACCGGTGAATGGTCCCGCGACGGCGCCAAGAACCATAGCTGCTGTGATTATCGCCACCAGGCAGGCAATCCAAATGTTGTACCTAATTATGGCAAAGGCGTTCTTCTCTAGTGCCCGCACAACATCGGCCGGTGTTCGAGCAAAGTCCATCTCGACATCGTGTCCTGCGAAGAACCCGCGTGTGCGTTTGCCGTTGTTGTGGAGGAGATGTCCAAGTTGATGATCGTCAACCACCTCCATGCGGAGTGTCTCGAATCCGCCGATGTCATGGAGCGCATCAACACGGACGAGGTTGAAGGCACCAAACCCAACGCCCTGCTTGTCTCGATTGGCTTTGTTAAAAGCATCGGGCATCCCCAGGAACAACATCAGCAGGCTTGCTTGTCCTAGCCGTGTCGCATTTTGTTGATTGGGCATAAGACAGATATGATGTGCCCGCTTACTCTCGGCAGAGGCCACGGCCCGCGCGATGACATCGGGTGTCATTCGTATGTCGGCATCGGTTAGCAATATCCAACGTCCGTGTGCTTTCGAAGTGCCACGATGGAGCGCGTAGCACTTGCCGATCCACCTCTCGGGCAACTCGTCGATGTGGATGACTTGCATACGATCTTCGGCCTCGGCCATGCGATCAAGGATCGTCGGTGTCTCGTCACGTGATCCATCGTTTACGATGACAACCGAAAGATCAACGTACTTCTGGGCGAGCAGGCTGCGGATCGTGTTCTCTATGTGATCTTCTTCATCTCTTGCGGCGAGTACTATAGTGACCTTTGGTGGATTATCAGTATCGAGATCGACTTCGTGGATCGCGGGAAGATCGCGCATGCGCATGATGGAGTAGGTTGTGCCTCCCGAAAACTCTATCCTAGCTCGTCGTCTCCGTGGACACACCGATTATCGGACGTCGAACATCTCGCGTGAACGCCATCGAAAGCAGAGCAGCTGGGGTGTCGGTTCTTAGATTCGAGCTTTGCCGTCGCGGACCATCCGACCTCGCTCGCGATGAGCTAGGTCGGGTCGTCGCACAGTTTCGGGTGAGCCTCGTCGTGGCGCGTTGGTGGCCCGGGACGCTGGTTTCGCAGAGAAGCCATTCGCCGGAAGAACACGGAACTCCGATAGCCACCGCATCATAATCCCTGTTCTAGGGCGTGGCACGGCTCCGGACGCTCGACCGCTCGGTGAGGTACACTCCTCCTGCGTAACGTCCCACTCAGTCGAACGATCTACTGGATTCGTGTACCGGTCATGCGGAACCGAATCGAGCCGCACAATCGCGGCCGGCGGGCGGAGGTCCGGTCCACCAACAACTCGACGGCGCGGTCGTATCCCTTCTCGGTAACCAACTCGGCGCGATCAGCCAGGATGTTTCGACTCAGGACAAAAAGGACGCGAAGCACGCTCATTTGATAGTCCTCCAAGGCTGTTGATTCGCCACGAAGGTACGCAATGGGGCACGAGAGGCAATGATGTAAGTGCTTTGGTGACAAGGAGTGCAGAATAGACAGGATGGACACCCCGGCTGCGTTTGCCGCGGCGGTGTTGGCCAGAAGCTGCGTGGCCGGGGAT